>OBDM01000128.1_pt1 | contig 42391 bp, 27 predicted proteins | sample 1518281 | NCBI WGS metagenome assembly OBDM01 (sample SAMN01760942, study PRJEB22395) | human gut metagenome | reverse complement strand
ACAACGCTTTTCCGTAAAGGAAACTGCTCCGGAGAGGGAAGTCCTCGATAAAGCTTTCTGGGAGTTGAGCCAAGAGATTATCGATCGGGGGCTGCCACAAGTATTACAGCAGGCATATGATGGAAAGCTAACAACGGATGATTATGTGGCTCTTTTAGGAAGACTTGATGATTTCCGCAAAATAGGTGTTCCTATACAGTGTGACGTTGATGATGCAAGAATGATTCAAGGCTTCCATAATAGAAAAGCTAAAATTATAAAGGGAGATATTTGTGAAGAACGTGGACACCGAAGACTCATGAGAGACGAGGAGGAAACTAGACTGACACCACAAGAGCAAACGCTCAATAAGGAAATAGAAAAGTTTCAAGATCAGTGGCCATACTTAATGAATGAAATTTTCTTTATGGATTACTTAAAGAACCCAACATACGAAAAAGGTCTTGCAGCAAAATCTATAGTACTTGTATGCTTTGATGACGAACTACTTACTGCATTTGTCTCTGCGTACAAAGAAGCAAATATATCGGAACAGCAAGAAATGCTAACCACATTAAAAGAAATATCTTTTAGGGGTGGCGTAGTAGAACGTGACGAGACGGATATAGAAACCACAAGGAAAAACTTTGAGGAATTGGAAAACGCTCTGCATTCAGAGGCTGAGCACGCAAACGATGCCGTAAAAAAGTTTTATGCAAATAGACACTTGGAGGTTGTAAAGCAGATAAGGCAGAAACTCTGAACACCAAAGAAGCGTAACAAAAAGAAATTTCAATAAAAAGGGAAAGAATCTGCTCATTTTGGAGCGAATTCTTTCCCTTTAAAATGCTGCTAATAAATAAAATAGAAGCCGTTTTGCATTAACACTTTTTAGACTTGTGTGATGGAACCCTTTAAGCGGTCTATGTCCTCATAATCCGGATGCGAAATGGCTTTATCAAAGTTTTCAATCATCTTGTCGATGTTCGGGATAGGCAGGGGACTGTTCTTCATTTTCACATAGCGCTCACGCACAGATGCAGGCATTTTGCCCTGGCACATGAAAGTGCCAATTACAGTATTGCTACGGTCGATGTGCTTCTGAACAGAGTCAAGAATTTTATCGAAATATTCTTGGCTACCACCGAACCCGGCGGTACCAAACAGGAAAATTTCTTTGCCCTTTACGCCTTTCAAAAAAGTTGAAATCTCTTTATTACAATGCCCCTTGTCCGTCCAAAAACCAACATAGAGGCGGTCTGCTTCAAGCGCGATTTCGGCCGGAGGTCCAAAATAGCGTAAGTTTTCTTGCGGAAGGACGGAGAGGATGGCATCGGCCAATTGGCGAGTATTGCCGGTTACGCTGCTAAATACGATAGAGTATTTCATTTCCTTCACCCTTTTTCATAAATACAATGAGTGCCTTGATGCTGCTGCAAGCCGCCAAGGCACTTTTTGTTACAACGGACACAGCGATGAATATCTTTGATTTGTCCTGCTGCAACTTTGTTCGGCCATTCGGGATCAGCTAAAAGCTGACGGCTCATGGCGGCACAGCTAATACGCCCACTGGCTAATTGCTGCTCTACAAAATCCGGCTGCGTCAGCCCGCCAACACCGGTGATGGGCTTATCAGTATACTGTCGAACTTCATCGCAGAATTTCAAGAAGCACCCCTGCTCCTTGAAATAAGGATGGTTTGCAGGAGGAATTGTATCTTCCAAACTGGAATGGTTCGCCAAAGTTACATGAAAACTGGTGACACCGGCACCAACGAGCATTGGCACAAAAATTTCCAGTTCCGATTCGACCACACCAGCGTTACCATAGTGAGGCTCCTCTTGTCGGACTGCCAGTTTATAATCAATAGGAAGTTCCGGCAACCGGCTGCGAACTGCACGGACAGATTCTACGGCAAACCGAGCACGATTTTCTGCGCTGCCGCCGTACTCATCGGTGCGGTGATTGAAAACGGATGAGCTGAAACTGCCACACATACGATCTCCATGGATTTGAACCATGTCGAACCCGGCACGAACGGCAAGGACAGCAGCCTCTCCAAAACCATTGATGATTTTATGAATCTTGTGGACTGACAATTTGGTAATGTAAGGAGCAACTTCGGCATTCAGCAGAGGTCGAAGTTCTTGCATGGAGATTTTCTTTGTCAGTACACCGGGCACATATTTCAGCATAGCCAGCATGTTAGAGTCAGACTGATGCAACTGTGCGCAGATGCGACAGTTATAGCTATGGACAATCTCAGCCAATTTCTGATAATATGCGAACCCTTTTTTATCAAACAGAGATTTTTCAAATTGGCTCTTGCCAACAGGAACATCTCCGATAATAATCATCGCGCATCCGCCGGCAGCGATTTTGCGGATTTTTTCAAAATACGCATCATCTGAAAGTCCGAACGTCGTAGGAGCAAAGATGATTCTATTCTTTAGTTCAAGCCCGCCATAATTGATTGGACTATTGATCGTTTCGTACATGATGAGGAATCCTTTCTGCTGCTTTTTCCAGTAAAGCCAGCAACTGTGCCTTTTCCTTTGGGGTTAGTCCTGTCATAAAGGCAGCATCCCAGTCGAAGAATACCTGGTGAGCGATAGTAAATGCTTGTTGCCCGCGTTCTGTCAGATTCAACATGTAATGACGACCGTTTTTTTCTTTGGTAATAAGGCCATCATCTACAAGGCGGTTGATACATCTTTGACTGTGGCCCCAGTCAAGAGATAGTTCTTTTGTCAATTCCGATGGGGTGCAGTTCGGCCTTTTCCCAATGTACACAATAAAAAACAAAAGCCCGAAATTCAGCCCGACTTCTTGCAGCTTATCACCTGTGAAGCCTGCGAAACTGCGGTACAGCATAGTGATGTAATAGGATAGTGTCTTTTGATACATGGCAGATGGAGCATCTCCTTTCGATGAATGAGTATAGTCTTTACGCTTGACTTTGTCAAACATAAAATGATGATATACAATCGAAAAGACAAAATATGTTTTATAGAAGAAGCGAGCTTCAAGCCTAAATGTGGGGGATTATACGCTGATTGTAGCGAAGTCGCAACGCAGATTTTTGCAAATATTCAAATTGATGGAAGTAAAATTGGAAACAGATAACGCAAACAACACCCCAAAATGGCTAAGAGTCACTTTGGGGTGTTGTTATTTAGTGCCTATTTACCGGTTCAGAAAAATCCTCGCCGCGCAAGGATCGGGAATCTCCCAGTTGACATACAAATCATTCAGCGGGCAGGCGTGAGGGTCGCGGATGTGCTCATCGATCCAACCTTTGTACAGCTCACAGAAATTGGCTTTCGTGAGGATGGCGCGGCACTCGGACTTGTCCACGGTGGTGCTGAACAGGTACTCTACGTCATGCACTGGCACGATTACCGGCGTACCGGCCGTGTCAAAGGCACAGAGCAGATTCTTGCAACTGCGGCTCACGGCGCGCTGGCAGTCGCCACACTCGATGTAGATTGTATTGCGCCAATCGCGGCCTGTGGTGCGCAGGAACTTGCAGAGATGCGAATTGGTGGAAGTAAAACAGGAAACGGACAAAAAAGCACTCCTATCTCAAATTGTGCGCAGCGTAACAACTTGGCACAGTTTTTATAAAATGCTGCCGGTCTGCGGGAAAGTTTTCACAAGGGGAACGGGCGTATCGGTGCGCTCATCATACATGGCAAGATACCCCTCGGAAGATTTCTGCCAGCCGCCATCCTGCCAAACGAACACAACAAGGGCATCGTTCATCTGCATGACCTTGAACGTAATGCTCTCGGCAACGAGATAGCCGTCCGGGGCCAGTTCTTCCACCATCGTGTAGACGTGTTCGCTGGTGTCGTCAGATAAAAGCAGCAGATTTTTGCGCGGGTCTTTGGCGGCAGAACGCTCCGGCAGTACGCGGATGGCATGGTCGCCGTCTGTGGTCGTCCAACGGTCAATGGTCGTGCCGTAGGCATCGCGGATCGTTAAGCGGGCATCTACCAGCTTTGCATTGGTGGCAATATCTCGCTTCGTGAAAATCAGCGAATGCGCCGGGGCATCGTACATCGTAACTTTCTGAATTTCCCCGGTCTCCTGCACGGTGAAGTGTACTTCCTCGCTGAGCAGATACCCGGCCGGGGCAGCCGTCTCGGTCAGCGTGTACTCACCGGGCTTCAGGCGCTCGATGCGGTGGGGCTGGCCGTTGGTCTCCCACTCGGCAATGGAGCTTCCGTTGGCATCGGTGATTTTCAGCTTCGCACCGGGCAGCTCACGGCCATCCGTCATGTCAGCCTTGGAGATTTCAACCTTGGTAAAGTCGTCTTTCATCTCCACGCGCTGAATATCCCCCGTAGGGCCAACCTCAAAGGTAACGCTCTCGGCGCGGACATAGCCTTGCTCAGTGGGAGCCATCGTCTCAGTCAGGGTGTACGTACCCATCGGGATGCGCTCCATATAGTGGGGTGTGCCGTCCGTGACCCATTCGGCAACCGTCTTGCCGTCTGCGTCCGTGATTTTTAGCTTTGCACCGCTGATTTCCGTGCCGGTGGCAATGTCGGTTTTGGAAATCTGCACTTTCGTGTAGTCATCCTGCATAAAAACGTGCTGAACCTTGCCGTCATCCTCGACCGTGAACTGAATGGAATTGGCAGGCACATACCCAGAATTATCAGGCACAAGGGTTTCCTCCAGCGTATACGTCTCGCCCGCAACCAGCACGGCCTCCATGTAGTGCGGCGTGTCCTCGGACACCCACTCGTCCACAACATTGCCGCCCTTATCCAGCACACGCAGCGTGGCACCGGGGATTTCTTCGTGAGTCGTAATATCGGCCTTGCTGATTTTTACGTGGGTGGGCGCATCCAGCATCGTCACAGTCTGGCTGAACCCATCGGAATCCTTCAGCAGAATCCAGCTTGCAGAGTAGGTGATTTCGGCATCGGCGGGCTTTTCTGCAACCTGCTTATCGGCAAAGAACGCGGGAGCTGCCGCGTCGTTCAGATAGACCGTATCAAACGTCAAATCGGAGAAATCGCTCTCCCGCAGGCACTTGGCAAAGGCGCGGTCATTAGCGGCATCGGTGAAATTCACCACCAGCGTGCCGTTCACGCAGTACCAGTTGGCAATGACAACGCCGTCTGCATCGGGATTCTTGCCCATTAGATTATCCCAGAATGCGCGCAGCTTGGCGGGAATCGTAGCCACAGTATCATCGGAGAATGCGGTGGGGGAGATAATGCTGCCGGATTGGTACTCGGAATCTTTGGATTCGCGCAGCACCCAGACCGCTGTTTCCTGCAAGTAGCCATTGTCGTCCGTGGCCTGCTCCAAGCGGAACTGAATCGAGCGGGCGGTGACGTAGCCGTCTGCCGGGCGGGTCTCCGTCAGGGTATAGATTTTGGTGGTATCGCGGTTCCCGGCAAAGTCGTGGGAAAGATGCAGCTCACGAATCATATGGGCCGTGTCGCCGCACTCCCAGCTATCCACCACATTGCCGTTCCAATCGGTCACGGTCAAAGTGGCACCGGGCAGGGCAAAGGTATCGTTGGAATCGGCGGTGAAAGCGCGCTTGTCGATCTCTACGGTGGTCTGCTTGTCGGAGTGCAGGCAGTCAACAATCTGGCATGCGATAAATTGGTTTTCGTAGGTGAACTCAACAGGAATCACGCTTTGCTCGATCAAGTAACCGTCCGGCACGCTGACCTCACGCAGATAGTAGCGGCCGCTGTTGGTCGTCCAGTCGTGGGCATCGCTGCTGCCGTAATGTTCGCCGCGCAGGGGAACATCCACGTCAAAATAGGCGAGACCGTTTTCATCGGTAGTGGCTGTCCCCAGCAGCGTATCGGCGGCTGCCAGCAGCTCACCGGAAATACTGTAAATGTCGTCTGCGGTATACAGCTCATAGACAGCCCCCGCGACCATCTTGGCATCAGCCGGAATGTCAGCACGGTTGCTGCTACCGTTCAAGAGGGAGGCGCGGGTCTTGCAGCCATCTGCATAGGGCTTTTCATCAGTCAAGTCGCAGGTGTCGCGGTCTAGCTTGTACAGACCAACGCCGACTTTGCCCTCCTCGACAACCGGCAGCACGCGGGAATTTTCAAAGACAAGAACCTGTTTTTCAATTTGCTCGGCGCTGGCGTTGCCTGCATTTATAATAGAGTAATTGTACACAACATCGCCGTCCTGCGTGTGGTCGATGATAGTCTTCGCAAGGACCAGATCGTTGTACTGGTTATCCCAGTCCAGCACCACAGTATAGGTGTGGTCGGTATGGACATATCCGTAAGGAGCCTGTACTTCGGAAATTGTGTAAGTACCCAGCGGCAGGGTAATGGCAACTTCGCCTTTCGTGCCATCGTGGGTCACTTTTAAGAAATCATAGGTGGCGGTTGTCCGCGTGGGACTGAACTGAACCTCGTCCACCTGTCCATCTGTGGTAACGGTGGCAACAAGGTCACCGTCTGCATACCAGAGCGTGCCTTGATTGTCCGGCGTAGGAATATCGCCCTGCGCGTGGATCTCATAGGTGGCATTGGCAAGATTGTCCGTCTCGTACACGAACTGCCCGTTCTCGTATCCGGTCAGCACGTTGCCGATTTTGCGAATCTTGATTTGCCCCAAAGTCTCATGGTTATAGTAGTTTTCGGTGATGACATAGTCATCCATGCCGTCGGCACTGCCGCCGCTGACCTGATACACACGATCTGAGGTCAACTCAAACACGACATTGTACTGGCGGTCGTTGAAATACCCGTGCGGGCCTTCGACCTCAACGATGCGGTACTTGCCCAGCGGCAGTTTTTCCGGGGTCTTCATTTCGCTGTTGGAGTCTGTATAGAAAGTGCTGGTCTTTGCCCATGCATTACCAGATTTCGGGTCGTTCATCTCCACAAGGGTTTCACGGCCGTCCTCGGCAATGTAGTAAAGGTTGAACGCGGTGTCGGCAATTTTGACAGGTTTCCCCGTCTCAATGTCGATTTTGACAAGCTGCAAGTAGCCCTCCAACTCTTCGTCCAGAATGTTGTAGGTCATGTAGCTGCCGCTGGGCGTTGTGATGCTGCCGGCGGGCACAGTAAAGCTGCTCTGCGGGCTGGACGCATTGACGGTGACAAGGAACGGTTCGGCCTGAAAAACATCTTTTGGCACCGTCGTTTCCATGACGATGTACTGGCCGTAGGGAAGTCCCTGCACACGCAGGATACCTTCCTCGTTCGTGAAGATTTCGGATAAGCGGTATTCCTGCGCGTTGTTGGTCGGCACCCAGCCGAGACCCTGCCCATTGGCAAAATCGCCGTCTGCGGTCAAGGTGGCATTGTAGCGGTTGACGGCGGCGGTGTCGCTCTCGTACATCGTGGCGACAGCCTGTTCTTCGGCGGAAAAATCAAATTTCAGGGTGTCCTGATCGTAGCTGGATTTACGGTAGGCATCCAGAATGCTGGCGGCATCGTAGCTGCCATCGGTATTTTGGGTAAACTGGTCTGCCTTGCTCAGCAGCGATATACGGTACACCTTAAACCCGGCACCACCCAGCTTGATGGCGGGCGAGGGCTGCCCGGTGGTGGACACCAGTTTTTGCAGGGAAAATCCGGATTTCAGCACTTCATCCTGCGTTTCGTCTCCAGCGCGGATAACGTAAGTGGATTCATCTGCATAAGTAAGGGATTGGTAGTGGTTGACTTCATCACAGAGATAGCCTTTCGCAAAGGACAAGTAGTAGCCGTCATAGGTCTTACTGCCGTCTAAGGCGCGGCTTTCGGCAACAGCAGAATACTGGTTGCGGTAGACATAGTCGGTGTACTCCGCTCCGTTGCTGGCGAGGGCGGCATAGCTGCCGGTGGGCTCCAACTTTTTGTTGAGCAGGGGATACTGGCCGGAAAGGTAATACTGCTCGTTGGAATCCATCGGGATCACGATGCCGGTGGCGCGCTCCACAAGGTAGTATCGGCCCAGGTAGAGATTAGAAAATGCCAACTTGCCGTCATTGATGGCGGCGGAGGCAACAAGGTGGTCTTTTTTCAGCACCGGGAGATAATCGGATTTCCATGCGCCGTTGGTAAGCACAGTGGTATGCCAGATAGGGGTGCCGCTGGCATCTGTGATTTTGGAGTAATCGACGATGCCAGAAACGCCGTCCGGGTGGTGAATGTCCTCGGCGGCGTACAGGTCGTATACGGCACCTTCGAGTGTGCTGTCACCGTTGCTGCCCGCAACCAGATACCGGGCAGCATCCAAGTCTACTTTGGAGAGCGTGATGCTGCCGAGAACGCGGTCGTTCTGCATGGTGGCGGAATCAGCGCGCATGGTATAGGACTTCTCATTGCTGGCGATTCCGGTAGGATCAGTGCTATAGGATTTGTCTCCGCTGCGCTCATCGAAACTAATAGTAACGATTCCTTCGCCGGTGTCGATAAGAGTGCCGCCGCTGTTGGCCGTGGTGATGTCGGCGTTATAATCCGCGTTACCCAGCCATATGGTCTGACCGTCCAGTGCCTTGGTGATTTCAAAGGAGTAGGCGCGTTTGCCCAGCACGGAACCAGCCGTGCCGGGATTGGTCACATCCGTCCAATCACCGTAGTACCCGCTGGGAGCGCGGCGCTCGACAATGACAAAACGACCTTCGTTGCGCTGAGTGTAATAAATATTGTCTGACCCGCCTGCGTAATCGCTATGGTTGATGACTTTGTAGGTGCCATCTGCTTGACGTTCAACCTTGTACTGGTTATACCCGCCAGTGGGGATATACCGTTGCAGAACAGTATCCCACTCGAAAATGGCAAACTCTGCGTCCCCGCAAATCTGCTGCTTGGTCTCGCTGTCAATCTTATCAATCGACACCTTTACAGACCATTCATCGTTCTGCATCTGGTAGTCGTTGCTACTGTTGGCGGGAACAGTAATCGTCTGGTGGCTACCCAAAGCGCCGGGCGTGGTATCGAAGCCGTGCGGAATGGTGATTTCATCGTAGCTAAACGTAATATTTGCAAGCTGTGCCCGCGCCGAGGCGATGGCAGCATCTACCATACCTTGTGCTTCGTTTTTCAGTTGGTTGATGGCTGCATTTTTGGCAGCCTCGGCAGCGACATCCGCTTCAGCCTGGCTGGTGAACGGTCCTTCCTGCCCGCTGAGTGTGCTGGTGCTGGTCTTGGACACCTCATAATGTACTGCCCATGTAGCAGAACCATCGCCGCCATTGAGGTGGAAGCTATCATCCTGCGTGTGGCCGCTTGTGGTAATGGTCTGCGCTCCGGCAGGGGTCATCTTCCAACTGCCGCCGTCCACGCTGCCGCTGGTCTGACTGGGCGTGATAGTAATGACTGCGCCATCCACTTTTTCCAGCGTGTTCAGCTGGTATTTGTCGGCGTTGACGGTGAACGTCAGATCAAAGCTGCCGCTGGCGCTCTGTGCAGGAGCGGTCCAAGAAGCAGAATAATACTGCGGCTCAGGAGCAGTCGGTACGTCCGGGATTTCGGTACCGCCAGCAATTTCCTCACCAACCAGTGCTACAATCTGCCATGCGTAGCCAGCAGGCGGATTATAAATGTAAGTGTAATAACCGTTTTCGCCGGACTGAACTGCCGTGCCGTTTGCCAATTCTTCAGCGGCAGCGACATAGGTCTGTGCAGCATAACTATCAGGATAGTTGGCAATGATCCACTGCTGGGTTTCATCGTAGATTTCGCTGATGAGGGCGGTCTGTTCATTGTCTGCGCTCATAACAGCGGGCTTGCTGTCCAGCATATCGAGACTCAACTGACCGAGGCCACCCCAAATGTTGATTTGGTTCGCATAATGGTTGCCGGGGGTGTACTGACCGGGCTCAAGGCGAGACACATGATCAAAAGCGTAGGTCGGACAGCCATTGGGCTGACCGTTCAGACCATGGCTGCAACAATAGGCTTCTTGGCCGTTGAACCAAATAAGCCAAGTGCCGCCCTCTTTGGCGATGCTGGTGATTTTGCCGGTGGCATAGGGCGGGGTAGGACCGGCTGCGAGGGTTGCAACACCATTATCGGTATAAAGCTGCGTAGGAGTTGCTTCATCCGACAATTGTACATGAATAGATTTCTGTAAAGTTGTGCCGTCCGGGCTGGCGTAAACAAACTGCGCTGTGAAGTCAGAAAAAGCCTTTACATAAAAGCCGGTTGCAGCCGCAGATTGCTCGACGTAAGTCTGATACAGAATTTTGGACTGCTCGGCATCGCCGGCAGGAATGAGGTCTGCATCAGTAGATGCGTAGCTGAGAACCTCCACTCCCTCTGGCAGTACAACTTCTGCTGTTGCGCCATTTGCCGGGTACTCGGTCTGAACCAGAAGAGGAATGATTGCATAATTTGCATCGAGATTTTTGCCGATAGTGATGGTTGTTTCATCCTCGTTCAATGCATCGGCATCTATGTGGGCATCGGCACCATCATACAGGTCAGACACCCATGCCGAGATGCTGATTTTCGTCTCACCGGTTGCCACAGGCAGACCCATGCTGCCGAGGTAACTGCCGGTAGGTGCATCCGGCAAATCGTTGTACAGATTTTCGGTGATCTGCGAAATATCCGGTGCCGCGCTGTCAGTAACTTCGGGAACAGCCGTATCTGCTGTCTCCGGCGTTGCAATCTCATCGGCCGAGGCAGCGGGGATCATCGTGCAGCACATGGCTCCTGCCATGAGTGCCGCAGATAAGCGGTGTTTGAGTTTGTATTGCATTTGCATAACTCCTTCGTATTATTCTTTACATCAAATGCGAAAAACTACGATGCTACATCTACACCACCTCCATCAATCAGCTTGGCAACGACCAACAGGCGGCTGTTGGGGTCAGCCGTGCAGGTGGAAAGTGTCAGGATATGGTCATCGGTCATCACGTCCACACCGTAGTCGAACGCACAGCCGGCAACAGCCTTGTCCAAAATCTGCTGAAATGCTGCATCGTCCGGGTCAGCCTGAATACAATCGGTATCGGCATTTGCATCGCAGACCCATACGCTGAAAATCTGATACGTCAGTTTTTCATCCGCCAGCGAAACATAAATGTACGGGTTCTCCTGCCCGAACTCAAACACGCGGTACTTGTGCAGATCCTCAAACCCACTGGTATAATCTTCGTCGGTAAAGGTGTGGCCGTAAAAAATCAGATTGCGAGAAACTTTTACGCTGCTGTCCATACGGCAGGCGTAGTCGGCATAAAGGCAGCCGTGGTAATCCTCGGCCCCCTTTTCATCACGGCGCAGATAGTAGTCATTGTCGCCGTACTGCTGCACAGGAGCGTCGATGTTCGTGCCGGGAATCGTGATCCACGCCACAGTGTCCGGGTTTTCTTTCTGTGCGACTGTAAGGCGTTCGTCAGGCGGTTCCACGTGCTCGGTCTGTACCCATGCAGGCAGGATAGAAGCACCCTCATCGGAACGCCCGAAAAGCAGGAACCCGACCAACAGTAGCCCGACCAAAACAAAAATAATAACGAGCCGCAGCAAATCGGGATTGGCGGTATCGCAAAAGTGTTTGAATTTTTCTCTCACTGCGGCACCTCCGCAACATCATCTTCCTGCCACGGCAGGCGGGGCAGGGGCGCGTAGTGACGGCCGTTCGGTTCGACCCAGCTGCCCTGACCGCCGGCAAAAATGTGGATGTTGAACGAGTTCAGCACGGTCAAAAAGCTCTCCATGTCAGCGGCATCACAGCAGAGAGAATCCCGGTTTCCGATCAGCAGCACATCAAAGCGGTGCTGTTCGGCATCCTGTAAAATCTCCTTGACGGCGGGGCGCATGAGCAGCGGCACAGGCTCGTTTGTCTCGGAAATGCGCTCTTTCTGCACACCCCACTGCAATTTGCGGGCGGCGCGCTGACAAGCAAGACGCTGCCTGCCCATGCTGGCAAGATTCTTCGGGTCGGACTGGTAAAGGCATTGTGCAATCATGGTGTTTTCCTCCTTAATGGTGTGGATTATGGTAGACTTCTTTGTGCAGCGCCACCGCATGGCGGCGCTCATGCCATAGGAACAGGTAGTGCAGAACCATTCCGCTGCCGACCAGCGGCAGCAGAGCTTTTGCCCAATCAGAGATTTTCTTCATCGTCATCCTCATTTCTGCCGCCGAGGACAATATCCCCGGACGGCACATAGACTTTCGGTGCAGGGGCGGTCTTTGCGGGCTCAACCGCGTGAGCAGGCTCTTTGCGCAGAAGATGGGTGATAATCAGCAGCACCGCGATAAAGAGCAGCGCGCACGCAATGCCCATAATCAGCAAGGCCGGAGTAATCCCACTTTCTGCCGCAGCAACAACCACAGGCACAGAAATCGGCGCGTACAGTAGTGTGTAATGCACGGTTCCAGCCTCGGTGCGGGTGACCGTTCCGGCGTAGTGCGCGGTTGCCATGTAGGTGCTGTCGGCCTGCAAAGTTTCGCCAATCGTAATGTCCTGCAAGGTCAGAGAGCCGGAGAAGCCATACTCATCGTCGTAGGCCACAGACTCTTTCACGTCATTGCGGGCGGTTTCGGCATCGGCGCTCCGCACGGACAATTCAAAATCCTGTGTGACCTCTTTTTCTTCGGTCACACCGCCCTCCACAGACTGTGTAACACCCCATAAGGTGTAATCGGAACCGCCCCACTGCATACCGCTTTCGGTCAAGTCGGCAACGACTGTGCCATACGGTACGCTGTACTGCTTGACGACAAGCAGCTGCCCGCCGTCCTCCTGCCATGAGATGCTGTCCGGGTAAAACTGCGGCGCGGGATCTTCCGGCGACAGTTCCACCAGTTCCGGGGCGGGGGTGGGTGTGGGCTCCTCGGCAAAGGCTGCGGTGCCGGTGCTCAGTGCCAGCAGGCAGCACAGGGCGACGATAACAGGTTTCTTCATTAGGATTCCTCCGTTTCGGTTTGATTTTGCATTTTACGTTCTACAATGCGGCGCAGCTCGTCCCGGTCTGTGGTGATCAGGTCCTTTTCTTCCTCGCTGCAACGCATATCGACGGTGACATTGTTGGAATTTGTGACGATCAACGCGCTGCCGCGCTCGAAGCGGGTGATGTTGTCGATCTCGGCATCGGTCAGCTTCAAGACGCTCTGCACGCGCTGTGCTTCCTCTTCCTCCAGGTTCAGAATGATTTTGATTTTGCAGTTGTTCAGGATGCCGCGGCCGTATTTTCCATCTTCCAAGGAAAAGAAGTCGTTCAGATCCTGCGTGGCAACCAGTACACCACCGCCGTAGCCGCGAATCGTCTTGACGGCCTCGAATACATAGTTGGCAGCCAGCGCATTGGACGATGCACCGATGATCTGCCAAACCTCATCTATAAAAATCTGTTTACGGCGGGTCAAATCTTCTTTCGCCTTATCCCACATATAGTCCAGCCCGATGTACATTCCCACGGTCAGCAGATCGCCGGACAGCTCGCTGATGTCGATGACGACATAGCTGTTGTCGAGGTTCACGTTTGTCTGGCGGTTGAAGCTGGAGGCCGAGCCGTGTACAAGGCGGTTTAGGATGTTGGCAATGCGCCGTGTTTCCGGGGTGGCCGATAAAACCGCGTGCAGGTCGCCCAAAATCGGCATTTCGCGGTACTGGCCGGGGTGTGCCGGGTCATCCAGACTGGCATTGTCGTAGGTGATGCCCTTATTGCGGTAGGTCGTAACGATGGCTTCATCCAACAGCTGGCGTTCCTCGTTGCTCAAATCGGGAATCAGCAGCGAGAAGAAAATGTGCAGCTTCTGGATTTTGGCGGCCAGTTCCGACTGCTCCGGCATAGGGCCGTCCAGCAGTTCGCTGCTTGTGTGGTCGATTTTGCGAATCTCCATGACGTTGATGCAATCCGGGCTGCCCGGCACGATGCGGATGATGGTGCCGTTCAACGCCTTGGCCTGCCGGTAAAACTCGTGACCCTTCAGCGGTGCAATGATGTAAACGGGTGTTCCTGCCAGCCGCATACGCCGGGCGATAAGCTGCATAGTGAATGTTTTGCCTGCGCCGGAGGTGCCGAGAATCGCCACATTCGCATTTTTATAGATGCGGGTACTGAAGTTGTCCAAGCTGACAAGGGAGTTATTGTACTTGTTCACGCCCAGCAGTACGCCGTTGGTATCGCACAACTCAAAGCTGACGAACGGATAAAAGCTGGCTGCGGTGGAGGTAAGAATATTGCGGCGGTATTTCTTGAACAGCGCCGTATCCGGGGCGCAAAGCGGCAGGGAAGAGAGAAAGGCTGCCTCCTGCCGGAAACTGCACAGCTGCAAATTCATATCCTGCGAGACCATGAGCTTGCGTATCTCCCCGATGCGCCACTCTAAATCTTTGACGCTGGCAGCCGTGACCGTTACGAGGATGGCGGCATAGTAGAAATCTTCGTTGTTGGCAAGTCCGTCTTTCAGGTAGTAGCCGGAACGGATGGCGTTGGAGAGGTCATCGAAATCCGAGTTTGTGTCGCTGGTGTCCTTGATTTTGCTGCGGTTGATGCGGATCTGCTGCCCGATTTTCTGCATCATGCGCTCTTTGGGCTGTCGTTCCAGAAACAGATCCACATCAATGCCATCGCCGGCGTTCACCAGCAGCGCCATCCATCCGGCTATGACCTGTGCGCGGTAGCCGTCGGCAGGAATCATCAGGTAGGCGTGATAGATACCGTCCATGTAGAGATATCTGCCGTGCTTCAGGTCCAGCGAGGGCGGAATCATAAAGGCGGCGGGTGGTATCTTGTCCAGCGCCGTGGCATCGTTTTGGGCAAGATAGCTGGCAAGCACGTCTTGTATGCGTTCCTGCAACGGCACCTGTACCGCCGTCCGCCTATTTAATAAGGTATAGAAAACATCGGTAATGAACTCGTCCTCGTTCTCATGTTCCACGATGGCATTGCCGCACTGCGCCAGATAGGTGCGGAAATTGCGGGCTGTGGTTTCGAGCGTGGAGACGATTTCGGCATAGGAGATGTTTCGCTCGTTCGTGGGCGCTTCATACTGGAAAATCACGAAGAAACGGCGGCTGACGGCATCGCGGGAGCCGAGCCGCTTTACAAAGCGGATATAGCTCATGTGGCGCTTGCGCACCGCCGCGTCCGGCTCGTTGGCGGCATCCCGCCGCAGCTTGTCCAGATAGGCATTGACGTCCGCCTTGCGGGAGAATGACTTGAATTGCAGCCGCACCGGACTGACTTTCAAAAGGCTGGCGAACGAGTAGATGACGCTGCGCTGCTCGCGCGGGGAGCGAAGCAGGAAGTTGATGGGCTCGATTTCCAGAATCTTGATATAGCGGTCATCTGTGGTGTGCAAGATGCCGTTCTCGATTTTCTCGATAGGCAGTAGGTCGTAGAGCGTCTGCCGCTTTACCAGCTTTCCGTGGCGGTCCGCCTTACGCTGCAAAACTTGTGCGTTGTGGGGCAGGGTATTCGAATCGTCGTAGTAGACAACACGATACCGTTTGCTGATGAGCCGCAGATGCCGGTGTCGGTTGGCTTCGAGATTGCCCTGTGGCGTGGGCGTGACGATGCGGCGGCGCTTCATAAAGCGGAACCAGTGCGCCACAAACTGTGTCAGGCTGTCACCACCGATACCAACCACACCGAAAACACCCAACGGCACCGATACCGCAATAACGATCATCAGGCGGATGTTAAACGCCATCGGCAGATAAAACAGCGGTATCGCACTGCCTACGGCAAGCACAGCCGCCTCTACTGCATTGCGCAGCTTGACCGTGCCGCCGAGAATCGTGCCGGTGTCCACAAAATTCTGCGGAATAAGGTAAGCATCCCGCTCTTCGCGTGAAATTTCGACCACCTCCGATAAACGAAAAGAGCGCCCTCAAAAAAGGCGCTCTTGCGTTTCTGTTCAATTTTGACGATACTATTATAGCAGAGTCATATTGCAGCAAAAAAGACTTTTGCTGTGCGGATGTTGTGCCGATTTACTGCATTTCGGCAGATAAATTTTCAAATGTGGTTTTGTGGCATCAATGTGGCTACATGAATTGACAACCGGATGCTGTGAACGTATAATGGAGATAAGAAGAAAACTACGGCATGAAGGGAGTTTATTTTATGGAGAACATTGTTTCGGCGGCTAAAACGGATGTATTTCGCGTTCGTATCAACCCGGAAATTAAGCAGGAACTGGAATCTGTGTATGCAAAGAACGGTCTTACTCTGACCGATGCTATCAATGTGTTTTTCCAGCAGTCGCTGAACGCGGGCGGTTTTCCCTTTTCTGTGACCGAGGACAACGCGGAGATCATCAAGGCAAAGGCACTTTCCCGCCTGACAAAGCAGTTGCAGGAAGCGCAGGACGACCCGGTTTCTTACTCCGAGGATGAAGTGTATAAAATGTTCGGAGTAGAGAAATGAGGGTAAGCTATAAGAGAGCCGCGGTCAAAGACATGGAGGCGACCCGCGACTATATTGCCGGGCAGCTGAAGAACCCGAAAGCGGCCAAAAAGCTGATGACAGCGCTGCTGAAAGCAATATCCTTGCTGGCAGATAATCCTTATATGGGCGCGGCACTGGCAGAAAAGTTTGAAATCGCCACAGATGTGCGCTATTTCGTGGTGTCAAAGCAGCTGATTTTCTACCGTGTGGACGGGGAAAACGACACTGTAGAAATTCTCCGTGTGCTGGACGGCAGAACTGATTACTTGTCGGTATTGTTCGGATAAATAAAAATAAGAGGGCCGCTCCTGCGTATTGGCAGAAGCAGCCCCCTTTGTTTTAGTGCAGATACCCTTTTGGGTTGACGTAGACACCGTCGATAATGACGCAGATATGCAGATGATTTCCGGTTACATCGCCGGTAGCACCAACCTTGGCAATGGTGTCGTACTTGTTCACCGTATCGCCAACCTGCGCCAAAAGCTGGCTGCAATGGGCATAGAGCGTACAATACCCACCGCCATGATTGATGACCAGATAATTTCCGTAGCTGACATGATACCCCGCTTTGATGACTGTGCCAGCCTCCACCGCAAGAATCGGCGTGCCGTAGGGATAGGCAATGTCCAAACCATTGTGGTTGGTGGTATCCTTGCCGGGAATACCGACATCCTCGCGTTTGCCAAAGAAAGAAGTGATGTGCTGCTCCCAGTTTGGGTCATTGAACGGATTGCCGAACCCGCCGCTGGGGGCAGGAGAATTATCATCAATAAGAGAATCGTTGATACACAACAACGGAAACTAACGCATGATTTCCGTGCACATTTGGATACACTGTCTGCTATGCTGGTGCAGCAACCATTTGATATAGATGCAATTAAATCTTATGTACGTAGCCTTCAATCCGCACAAACCAGTCTTATCTTACTCGTTAATACACATCATTCAACATTAGATGCGCTTTTGAATCAAAAGGCTCTTGTGGCGCGGAATAGAAGTATTGATGTTCAATTTAGGGTGAACGACCTATCTGCTGTGAAAATTGACTTGGTTGACTTAACGGTTATCATCAGCAATACACTGGACAATGCGATTGAGGCTTGTGAGAAGCTTCCTGTGCAAGAAAGGCAAATCTATGTACAAGTTGTTTTGAATGATAATGAACTGTTCTATGCTGTCCGCAATCGCTCCTTACCGATAGATGTATCATCGGATAGACTCCCAGTCACAACTAAAGAAAATCCGTCTTTTCATGGATATGGCCTACAGAATGTGCAAACCACTCTGGCAAAATATCATTCTGTCTATGCTATGGATTACGCAGATGGATGGTTTGAATTTGCAACAGATTTGCCAAATACTCTCATTTCGTGACAGAAAACTTTGATTTTACTACAAAAATAGTGGAAAATATAGGACTTTCTGCTTTAATATATGTAGCTATTAAGTAATGGGAGCCTATTAATGGAACGGTTTGTAGAAAAAATTGTTCAAAAATGTGTTCAGATGAATCTTATAGAGGAAGACCAAAGTGATTGGCTTTCCTATTCGTTACAGCGACGTTTTATGAACATTGCGGGCTTTCTGTTCCTTATCCTCTTGGGCGTTCTTATAGCCCCTTTCCAGCAAGTGTTACTTTTAAATCTTGGCTTGGCATTTTTGAGAGAAAAGACAAATGGGCTGCATATGCCAACGAAATTCTTATGTTTTGTATTTTCATTGATTTGTGAATATAGCTGCTTGTTTATACTTCACCAGCTACAAGCCAAAGTATCGTTTGTGTCGATCATTCTGCTAATTATATCGACAGGGGTGATTGTAGTACTTGCACCCTGCAATAATGCAGAAATCCACTGCAGCTCGTTGGAATTGCAATCTATAAAAAAATCTGTACATAGGCGCCTTGCATTGTATAGTTTACTTATAGCGATTTTCATTGTGCTGAAACCAATCCTTGCAAATACGTTGATTATAGCCGAATTCGCAGTTGCTGTGCTAGTTGCTTTGTCAAGATTGGGAGTTGGAATTCAATAAATATCGTAAAGAATTCATATAGTCAGAAAGAGAGGATTCCTATGAAAACAAATGAAAGTCTTCTGCACAAAGGGATGCGAACTATTGTCCAATCGGCCTTGCGTAGAGAAGCCAACGAGCCTTGCCATGTGTGTTGGGTTTACCAGCCGCATCGTCCCGAAAAGCCCCTGCCGCAGCCGCAGGATAAGAAGTAAAACATCTTTGCCATTTCAAGCCCGTCACATCTCGGAAGAGTGACGGGCTATTTTTGTATACATCGTATACCATATATTATGGCCTGACTTCTGCGATTTTGGCTGTTGCGGTCACGCTATTGATTTCTAAGCTCGGCTTTGGAATGCAATAATGCATTCTATTGATAAAAATTTTAAATATAAGGACGAAAGGGGTAATAATTATGGCATCAAAAGAAACCTTTACACAGCATCTTGCCCATGAAGTGGTACAGGCAGTTGTTCATCGTGAACGCTATGGCTGGCCGCCGGATTCGCAGTGGGGTATGTTTCAGCCTACTCGTCCGGAAGAAACTGAAAAGGCTGCCGTGAAAGAAGACAGGTAAAAGCATTCACATAATCTGTATGCCAAGTGGTTAGGTATTCGCTTTTGATGAACGGTTTGTCGGCCACAAGAATCTTTTGCGAAAATATTCTGCTGTAAATGGAGTGTTTGACGAGAATCTGTATCAAGAACAGCGTTTATTGTCTGCACACTGTATTGTAATTTTTGATGTGAAGCAGGAAAATGAAAAGTCTCCACAGCCGTGAGGCGTGGAGACTTTTTATTATACTGATTGGTATTAACGTCTACATGCTATGTTACAGAAAAAAGCAAACGTTATTTTTGTAGGCGATACAAAAGATTATCCATAATATCGTTCCACGAGTTCCATCTTTGAATATTTGAAATAAGATTCTCGTGATACAGTGATGGAATTATGCCGAGTAGGTTGAAAAGAACGATGCGGTACAAAAAGCTTATTTTAATTGAGTACAAGACAGATTCTGGCCCGTTCAAATAAGAACCAGAGCAGTTCCTCTTTATATGCATGATGTGAACTCGACTATTTACTAATGATTTAAGGAATGTTTCAAAGCAACTATTTATCTCATTCTCAAAAATATCGGAACCGTATGTTGTTATAAGTGCTCGGAGACAATCACGTAAAGAGGTGCCTTGTTTTCCTGGATTTAGACTCTCAAAAAGAGGACTATTAGCCTTCACGATTTCAACGACTGGTTCAGCTAATTCGATCAAAAAAGCACATCTCAAATCGACAGGCTGATTCGTATCACATAGGGAATAGAGGTATACCTGATGCGCAACATCAAGATCTTCCAAAATACCTTTCCACTTTTCGTAAAGGGCAGGTGTTAGAACTTTTGAAAAGTCAAGCAAATAGTTGCTGGAAAAGAGAATTTTGTTAGAATGAAAATAGGCTAATCGTCTCCTCATAAAATGTTCTGCGCATTCCTTAAGATTGGGAGGTACACATCCGGCAGAGTCTTGAAACTCAATTGAGATTAGATTCATAAAGTAACCATCAAAAAGCATAAGCAAACGCTCTACTTTTGTAAGCACAGCTATTAAATCATCAACTAATTGCTCAGACGTGAAGTCGATTTCAATTTTTCGGACAGTAAATTGCTCTATATGAATACGGACGGATTTGTGAATCAAAAAATCAATTTCATATAGCTTTTTCAATGTGTTAATTTCGTTTTTATAAATAGCGGTCAATGTTTTGCATCGCATAGGTTGTTCCATTTGTCTTAACCTTTATCCCTCCGCATATTCGCTCGGCGTTTTCCCATAAAAATCTTTGAATTTTCGAGAGAAAAAGTAGGGGTCATCAAAACCTACGGCGGCAGCTACTTCCTTGATATAGACCTGCTTATTACTGCGGATCATCTCACCGGCGCGTTTCATGCGCACCTCGTTGATGTACTGGAACAGGCCGGTGCCGGTCTCTTTGGAGAACAGGCGGCTCAGATATTCCCGGTTCAGCCCTACATAGTCGGCAATGCCGTCCAGCGTCAGTTTGTCCATATAATGCGCGTTTACATAGATGATGACGGCCTGCACCTCTTTTTTGAATTTGCTCAAGGCAATTTTGCTAAGTCCCATGCGCTCCTGCAAAATCAAGCAGAGCAGTTGTTCAAGAGCCTCCGCGGTGGGGGCTTTTTCTATTTCCTTAAAGGTTTGCTCCAGTGTCTCCTGCGGAATCATATTCTCGCCGGGACGCTCCAGCAACAGATGGCAGGCTTCACGGACGCGCTGCGGCGGCATACAGAGCGCCGCGCAGTTCTGAAAGAAGGTGTGAACGGCAATCTGCATCTGCAACTCATCGGCATTTTGTGCTGCGACCGCGGTGGCCTTGGACAGTTCTGCCTGAGAGACATGGAAGGGTTGGGCGGTAACTGTGTGTGCCGTTGCCCTTAGGGGAGCGCTGCGCCCTACATAAAAGGCGAGTGCCTTAGAATCCTCACACAGTTGGTAGCCCTGGCGGAGTTCAGCCAGTGAAATGGGCTTGTCGTGGTAGATGATGACTGGCGCATCCAGAAAATATGTTGTGACCTGCCGTTGCAAGCGGGCAAGTTTCTTATCCAGAGTACGCCCGGAGGCTACAAGGCTTTCATTGCTGATCAACCCGCAGATTTCATCCTCATGGGTGTGCAGAAATACTTTGCCGCTGATTTCATCGAAAACCTCGGTAATTAAGTCGGTCACAGCATCCAGCGCGGGCATAGGATGAGTTTTTGCGGGAATTAAAGTGACGGTAAACAGCCGGACGGGAAAGGCCAGCGGTTCCGGCAGCATGGAAAACGGATTAGCCGCAGGGGAGGGCTCAGCAGTGGACGTTACCCATTGAGCGCAGTGAATCAGGGCATTCTCCTTTTTCTGCGCTTCAATGGCAAAGGATCGGTGGTCCTCTTCCGTCTGGCGCTGCTGCTGGACACGAAGCAAATCGGCCATCTTTTCCAGATGCTCGCCGATGCTTTCCCCGTTCATATTGATTTTCAGGAAGTAGTCATAGGCACCGTCCGTTAGGGCTGTGCGCACGGAATCAAAATCGGAATAGTTGCTCAACACCAGAATCGGACCGGTAAAGCTGCGCTTTTTCAATTCATGAATGAGTGCAAGCCCATCCATGCCGGGCATTTTCAAGTCCGTAATAACCGCATCAATGTGCTGTGTCTCTACAATGTGCAGCGCTTCCTGCCCATTACTGGCTGTTGCCGCCAGAAGAAAGCCGTTCTTGCCCCACTCCACGGCGGACTGGAAAGCAACCTTAATCAGCGGTTCGTCATCTACAAGCAATAAATTATACATTGTGTTACCTCAACGAATGGCTTCATTTGGAATACGGAGAATACATTGCGTGCCGATGCCGGGGGCGCTTTCAATCGTAAGGCCGTACTCATTTCCGTAGTGCAGACGCATACGCTCATCCACGTTGCTCAACCCTATGCCAGAGAACCGCTCTGAATTTTTCTCTTTGATGGCACTGGTGTCAAAGCCGCAGCCGGTGTCGGAAATATGAATCGTAAGCAGGTTCTCGCTCACGGTGGCGCGGACGGTGATGGTGACAAAGTCGTCTTCATCCGCCGTGCCGTGCAGGATGGAGTTCTCTACAAGCGGCTGCAAAATAAAGCGCGGTACTGTCCAGTATCCGGCAGCATCTTCAATTTGGTATTCCATCTCAAAGCGCCCTGCGTAGCGCAGCTGCTGGATGTCGCAGTAGTTCTTCAGGTTGCGCAGCTCATCATCAAACGGAATCAATTCATCCTTTTTAATAAGGGTGCTTTGCAGCAGAGAAGAGAGGGCATCAATACCATGGCTGACCGGGGTAACATGATTGAGTGTGGCAATCCACTTTAAGGTGTTCAGGGTATTGAACAGGAAGTGCGGGTTGATTTGATATTGCAGAGTCTGCAATTCCAACTCGCGCATTTTGCGCTGATCATCGCTCCAGCGCTGCGCCAGCAGACCAATTTCGTTGACCATGTTGTCGATGGTGCGCGCCAGAAATCCGAGTTCGTCGGGGCTGGGATCATTGATTTTCAGCCCGATTTCCTCATCGCTTTTCGCATTGCAGGCGGCAACCATATTATCAATGGGGTGCATGACGCTGCGGTAGACAAGCAGTGTCAGGAACACACTGACAACGACTAGCACTGCGGCCAGCGCAATAAGCATCATATTGATGGTTCTTGTGCCGTTGGTAATGTAGGCCTGCGGAATCGTGGCCGCCAGATACACATTATAGGTTGTGTTGTATTTGAAAATTGTCAGTGTATCTACGCCGTTCAGCTCACATAAAAAGTTGTTTTCACCCGCCTGCCGAAGCGCCGTGATCTGCTGGAAAATCGGGTCATCGGCCAAATCTTCTCCCAGCAGTTCCGCGTTCTGAGAAGATACCACATTGCCGGCGGCATCAATCAGCAGGAAGTTGGACCCCTCGCCAAAGGAAACATCGGTAAATATGTAGCGGCTTAGCTGGGATTCGTCAATGTACAGCATGATATACCCCAGCGGCGTGCTGGTGTGGTGCATATCATAGATTTTACGGCCAATGACAATTTTATCGTTGGCGCGGTAAGTGTGGATGTATTGCAGACTATCCTGTGGAGAGGCGGCCTCAATATTATCCAACAATTCATTAAAACGCTGAGGTGTAATATCGTCATAGCCCAAATCGTAGATGACTGTGCGGTCATTGGAAACGACGCGGATGTTTTTAAGGTGTGTGCTCTGAAAAGGAATTGTGACGATCATTTCACCAATACCGCTTACAATACCACTCGTAAGGGGGTGCCCATTATTGACAGATGCGACACCATTCTGTACAGTATCAGATACGGAGATGGAACCTATGTAGTCGCTATAAATGCCAAGCTGGGTAGACATATTATTATTGAGTAGTTCGATAGTTTGTAAGGCAGCCTGTTTGACCTTTTCGTTCATGGATTGGGTGTATGCACGGTAAGAAAAAATACCAATCGTGATGACGGGAACAAGAGAAATAATCAAAAATGTCACAAACAGACGGGTGCGAAGCTTGATTCGTCGCAACACATTGGGGGAAAACCCACGCGTTTTTTGTGCATTTAGTGACATATATAGGCCTCCGTTTGTGCAAAGTGACTACAATCTATCCATACATTACCTGAATTATAAGGGTAACGACAGAAAAAGTCAATAAAATCCATCTTTAAGTAAAGGGAATACATTTATCAAATCCGGTTTGCCCGATATAATAAGAGTGCAATCAGGGAACGACAGATGAGCCGCATCCCAAACAAAGAAGGAATAATTTTTAGGAGGAAAACCATGAAAAAAGCAATCAGCATGATGCTTGCCACTGCAATGGCAGCTACCTGTCTGGCAGGCTGCGGCAGCGCAGCATCTTCCAGCGCAGCAGCATCCAGCGAGGCCGTCTCTTCCGAAGCAACGTCCGCCGCTACCAGCGAAGCCTCTACCGGTGAGAAGACCTTTGAGAACAATGAACTGAACATCGCGGTGTTCGAGGGCGGCTACGGTTCCGCGTACTGGGACGAAATCATCAAACGCTTCGAGGATGCCTATCCCGGCGTCACTGTCAATATGCAGATCAGCCCGAAGATTGGCGACATCATCCGCCCGCAAATCGTGGCAGGTAATGTGCCCGACTTCATCTCGATGAACGACAACGACTCCACCGGCCTGATTTCCTCTATGGTCAAGGAGCATGCGCTGATGGATCTGTCCGATGTCTTTGAGGAGGGCGGCATTGATGATGACACCCCGCTGAAGGATCAGGTTATCGATGGTCTGCTGGATTCTGCCAAGTGCTCTCCCTACGGCGATGGCAAAATCTACATTGCCCCGTTTGATGCCAGCCCGATGGGTCTGGTTTACAACAAGACTCTGTTCGAAGAGAACGGCTGGGAAACACCTGTGACCTGGGATGACTTCTTTGAACTGGGCGACAAGGCCAAGGAAAAGGGTATCGCACTGTTTACCTATCAGGGTATCTACCCCGGCTACCTTGAGAGCATGCTGTGGCCCGCACTGGCTTCTGCCACCGGCATCGACAACATGAAGGCAATCGCCTCCTACACGCCCGGCTCCCTCAGCTCTGATGAGGCCCTCAAGGTCTTCCAGAACATGGCAAAGATCGGCACCGATGGCTACCTGATGGATGGCACCGTTGCTCTGAACCATACCCAGAGCCAGACTGACATGATGATGAACAAGGCTCTGTTCATCCCCAACGGCAACTGGATGGAAGGCGAAATGGCCGATGCTCCCCGTGCTGACGGCTTTGAGTTTGGTCTGACCTGCGCACCCGTTCTGGATGACGGCGAGGCCCGCTATGTTATGAGCTCCGTTGAGCAGTTTGAGATTCCTGCCAACGCCAAGAACCCCGAACTGGCAAAAGAGTTCCTGCGCTTCCTGTACACTGAGGATTCCGTTAAGCTGTTCGCAGAAAAAGCCAACGGCATCTACGCTCTGAAGAAGGCCAACGAGATGGTCAAGGGCATCGTTACCGATGGTGTCTACAACATGAACGACATCTATCAGGAAGGCACGTTCATGGTCTTCGGTTGGGATGCAATGCCCGACACCAGCAAGGTTGTTATCGCTGATTCCGTCTTCAATGTTGCCAGTGACGTTATGAATGGTGACATGACTGCCGAGCAGTGGCGTGACGGCATCGAGGCTGCTTTCGAGGAGATTGCTGCTTCCAAGTAAGCTGAATTGCTGAATTTCCACTGACCAAAGTAAGATTGACCCTGCCGAGTAAACGCCATGCGAACTTGGCAGGGTTCTTTTTAAGGGGGAAACTTGTTTGAAAAACCGCCAAAATCGCCAAAAAAAGGCGCAGCCGCTTCCCGTACTGTTTATCTGCATCAGCGTTCTGCCTGCCGTGATCCTAACTCTTATGTTCACGATCTGGCCTACGGTGCAGGCATTATATCTTTCTTTTACCAATGCGACCTCTCTGGGGCTTAACAACAAATTTGTGTGGCTGGATAACTATATCTATATGTTCCACGACAAATCTTTCATTCAAGCACTTAAAAACACAGCAAAGCTGATGGCGGTTGTTCCCGTTATCACAATTTTCTGTAGTCTGGTGCTGGCATTCGTTTTGAACCAGTGCAAGCTGAAAGAAATGGTCTTGTATCGCACGATTTTCTATTTCCCGAACATCGTTTCTCTGACCGTTGTAGGTATTATCTGGAGTTTTGTGTTCCACCCGAATGTGGGCATCGTCAATAAGATTCTCGGTGCTGTCGGGCTGGAGAGCTTGCAGCGTTCCTGGCTGGGCGACAGCAAGACCGCACTTTGGTGTATCGCGTTCACGCTGCTGTGGCAGGCTGCCGGTTACTACATGGTCATGCATATCGCGGCTATGGACGGCATTTCGCCGGAAATCTACGAGTCCGCAACGCTGGACGGTGCCAGCGCATGGCGCAAGCTCGTCAGTATTACGATGCCTCTGATGAAAGATATTATCGGCATCACCTTTGTTCTGGCACTTTCCGGCACCATCAACCTGAGTTTTGTGCTTTCGCAGGTCATGACTGGGGGCGGTCCTAACGGTGCATCCAGCGTTCTGCTGCAATATATGTACACGCAGGGCTTTGTCAACGGCAACTTTGGCTATGCCATGGCTATCACGGTCTTTACGCTCGCCATCTCCGTGGCGCTGTCCATGCTGTCCCGCAAATTGACCGATGCTTCCGAAGGAGGTCAGTAATATGACACAAAATGAAAAAAGCAAAATCAGAGCAAAGGTCATCAAGTGGGTGACGCGCCTGTTCCTGATTTTGGTTGCCATTATCATGCTGTACCCTCTGGCGTGGAACGTCGTTTCTTCGTTCAAAACCAGTACAGAGTTTCTGACGGATCCCTTTGCATGGCCGCAGGGACTTGCATGGGATAACTACGTCCGCGCTTATGAAAAATCTAACCTTGCTGCCAACATCGGCAACTCGATTTATGTCGTGCTGGAAACACTGGTCATTATTGTGATCTGCGTTGTGCCGTGTTCTTACTGCCTTGTGCGGTATAAGTTCCCCGGCGCGAAGCTGATTTTGAACATCTACATGGCGGCCATCTTCATTCAGGCCACTTATATTATGATTCCGCTGTTCTTGCAGATGAACAAGCTGAACCTGCTCAACAGCCTGACGGCGCTGGGTGTACTGTATGCAACGATGCAGTTCCCGTTTGCTATCTTCCTGCTGACCGGCTTCCTGCGCAGCATCCCGCGCGATTACGAGGAAGCTGCCATGATTGATGGCTGCGGTCCGTTCCGCATTCTGACGAGCATTATCATTCCTATGTGCAAACCCGGCATCGTGACAGTCTGCATGATCTCCGCTATGGCTGCATGGAACGAATACCCGGTGGCTCTCGTTATGGTTACCGATCCGACCAAGGCTACGCTGCCTGTCGGCCTTGCCAACCTGTATGAGATCCAGCGCTACGCTACCGACTGGGGCGCGCTGTTCGCAGCCCTCGTGCTGGCACTGATTCCCACCGTCATCCTCTTCATCGTCGGCCAGAAGCAGCTCGTGCAGGGCTTGAGCGTCGGCGGCGTTAAGGGCTAAACAAAATCGAATAGGTTAGGAGAACCGATATGCTGCCCCCAAAACATTGCAACATCAATTTAACCGGCCCAATACCCCGCTGGGATGAAGCAATTCCACTGGGAAACGGCATACTCGGTTCTCTTTTTTGGGGACCGATGGAGCACCTGCGCATTTCCGTGGACATTGCCGGACTGTGGCTGCGTCGCCGCCCGGAGGAAAAACTCGATAAAGAATTTACCTATGCAAAACTGGTAGAGCTTGCACGGAAAGGCGATGTGGCAGAAACACGCCGTATCTTTGATACGCCCTACGCCCGCCCGACACCTACAAAAATCCCCGCGGGACACTTGTTCTTGGATGGACTGCCGCGGGGCAGCTATCAGGCAAGCCTTGATTTGGGCACGGCGGTGGCATCCTTTTCCCAAAGCGGCAGAACCATTCTGCGCGCCTGCCTCTGTATGGGGCGGCCTGTGGGTGTACTGATGTTGCCGGAAACATACCGAGATGTAACCCTTACGGTGGAGCGCCCCTCTTTCGGGAATGGCACGCAGGCAGCCGAAGCGGGCAACAGCGTGTCCCCTGGCAGCTTGCAGCAACTCGCCCTGCCGGATGCCAACCTCGAAACGGAGGACGGCATGATTGGCTTTTTCCAAAAGGTCGATGATAGAACTGCCTATACGCTGCTCTGCAAAAAATGCGGCACAACGCTGTATTATACCGCCGTGCAGGCAGAAAACGTAGAAAAAGCAAGCCAACTGGCGAAGCTGGAACTATGTGCAGCAGAAGATATGGGTGCAGAGAAGCTGCTGCAACAGCATAAACGCTGGTGGCAGCAATACTGGGGCAAAAGCAGTTTGCAGCTGCCGGATGAAACACTCGAACAGCTTTGGTACCGCGCCAATTACTTTTTGGCAGCGGGTTCCGAGCCGGGCAATGCCCCGATGCCGCTGCAAGGGGTATGGTGCGCGGATGACGATCAGCTCCCACCGTGGAAAGGTGATTACCACAACGACCTCAACACCCAATTCACCTACTGTCACTATCTGACTGCCAACCACCCGGAGCAGGGAAAGGTGTTTCTTGATTATCTCTGGTCGCTGCGCCCGCAGGCGGCAAAGTTTGCCCGTGCATTTTACGGCACAGCAGGGGAGTGCCTGCCCAGTGTCATGGACATTGACGGCGGTGCGCTCGGCGGCTGGCCGATGTATTCTCTGTCACCGACCAATCAAATCTGGCTCTGCCAGATGTTTTATGAATACTACCGCCTGACGGGGGATAAAGAGTTTCTGCGCACCCGTGTGGAGCCTTACTTTACCGCCACGGCAGCCTGCCTGGAAGAACTCCTGCAAGAAGGCCCGGACGGAAAGCTGGTTTTACCGGTCTCGTCCTCACCGGAAATTCACGATGATGAGGCAGCCTCATGGCTGACTCCTAACAGCAACTACGATCTAGCGCTGCTGCACTATCTGTTCCACACTCTGGTACAGATCGAGTACCAGCTTGGCAACCCCCGCGGCTATTGGCATGCAATGGAGGCCAAACTTGCTCCGTTGAGCGTAGATACAGAAACCGGGCTGATGCTTTCGCCCAATGAAACCTTGCAGGAAACGCACCGCCATTTTTCCCACGCTATGGCAATCGAACCGCTGTGTATGCTGCGCTATGAAAACCCGCAGGATCGAAGCGTAATAGATGCAACGGTAGACCATCTTGTACATCTCGGCAGCGGGCAGTGGGTAGGATTCTCCTTCGGCTGGATGGCACTTTTGCAGATTGCCCGCAGCAATGGAAATGGAGCTTTGTATGAGCTGCACCGCTTCGCAGAGCATTTCCTGAGCCGGAACGGATTTCATTTGAACGGCGACTACAAAAACAGCGGCGTTTGTGATTTCCACTATCGCCCCTTTACGCTGGAAGCGGATTTTCTGGCGGCACACGCCGTACAGAAAATGCTGTTGCGTTCCGAAAAGAATCATATCGAGGTTTTACCGGCCTGCCCGCAGGGCTGGAAAAATGAACCTGTTGCATTTCAGAATTTGCGGGCAGAAAATGGTCTGCTGATTTCTTATCAGCGGACAGCAGACGGCAAGCACAGCCTTACCGTAAAAGCAACACAGGACGGAAGCTGGTATCTTTGCAACACGCATTGCTGGGTCACCTTGCAGGCCGGACAAACTCAATCTTACCAATGGACGGAGGAAAACAAGAAATGAATACCAAAGGTCGTGTAACGATTCCCACCGATATGGACGCAGTACCCGAAACCCTTGACCTGCTCAAGCGCTGGGGCGCGGATGCCATCCGCGACTGCGACGGCACCGAGTTCCCGCAGGAGCTGAAGGACACCGGCGCCAAGATCTACGCCACCTACTACACCACCCGCAAGGACAACGCCTGGGCCAAGGCGAACCCCGATGAAACCCAGCAGTGCTACATTATGACCCCGTTCTATACCGCCGAGGACGGCGCGCTGACCATCCCCCTGATGACGGGCATCAGCCGTGAGCTGATGAAGGTCAACGACCGCGACGACATCACCCGCTGGTGGGAGGTCATCGACCGCACGACGGGCGAGCCGTTGGATGCCGCCGCGTGGCATTATGACGCAGCAACCGAGAGCGTTGTCATCGACGCTCCCGCCGCCTACCACGAGTACACGGTCAGCTTTTTGGCATACCTGATTTGGGACCCCGTCCACATGTACAACTCGGTCATCAACGACTGGAAGGATGTCGAACATCAAATTCCGTTCGATGTACGTCAGCCCAAGACCCACGCCTACACAATGCGCCGTCTGCGCGAATATCTCGAGAGCCACCCCTATGTCAATGTCGTGCGCTTTACGACCTTCTTCCACCTGTTCACGCTGGTGTTTGACGAGCTGCGCCGCGAGAAGTACGTGGACTGGTACGGCTACTCGGCGTCCGTTTCTCCCTATATTTTGGAGCAGTTTGAGAAGGAAGTTGGCTACAAATTCCGCCCCGAGTTTATCATCGATCAGGGCTACTACAACAACCAGTACCGTGTGCCGAGCAAGGAGTACAAGGATTTCCAGGCATTCCAGCGCCGCGAGGTCGCCGGTCTGATGAAGGAAATGACCGACATCGTCCACGAGTACGGTAAGGAAGCGATGATGTTCTTGGGTGACCACTGGATCGGCTGCGAGCCGTTCATGCCCGAGTTCCAGCAGTCCGGCGTGGATGCCATTGTCGGCAGTGTCGGCAACGGCAGCACCCTGCGCCTGATTTCCGACATTCCCGGCGTCAAGTACACCGAGGGCCGCTTCCTGCCCTACTTCTTCCCCGATACCTTCCACGAGGGCGGCGACCCTGTGCGCGAGGCCAAGGAGAACTGGGTCACCGCACGCCGCGCCATCCTGCGCAAGCCCATTGACCGCATCGGCTACGGAGGCTACCTGAAGCTGGCCTGCGAGTTCCCGGAGTTCCTCGACTATGTCGAGAGCGTCTGCAACGAGTTCCGCGAGCTGTACGAAAACATCAAGGGTACCACGCCTTACTGCGTCAAGACCGTGGCTGTGCTGAACAGCTGGGGGCAGCAGCGTGCGTGGGGCTGCCACATGGTCCACCATGCGCTGTACCAGAAGCAGAACTACAGCTATGCGGGTGTGATTGAAGCCCTGTCCGGCGCACCGTTTGACGTGAAGTTTGTCAGTTTTGATGACATCAAGGCTGACCCGAAGGTGCTGGACGGCATCGACGTCCTTATCAACGTCGGTGACGGCGACACCGCCCACACCGGCGGCAAGGTCTGGGAGAATCCTGATATTTCCGCTGCCGTCAAGGGCTTTGTCCACCGCGGCGGCGGTCTGATCGGTGTCGGTGAGCCGGGCGGTCACCAGTATCAGGGCCGGTATTTGCAGCTGGCCGCGCCGCTTGGTGTAGAGAAAGAAACGGGCTTCACCCTGAACTACGACAAGTACAACTGGGATGAACACCGCGACCACTTTATTCTGGCCGACTGCCCCGACCATGATGTGGACTTTGGCGAGGGCAAGAAGAGCATCTTCGCACTGGAAGGCACCGAGATTCTGATTCAGCGTGACAAGGAAGTCCAGATGGCTGCGCACGAGTACGGCAAGGGGCGCGGCGTGTATATCAGCGGTCTGCCGTACAGTTTTGTGAACAACCGCGTGCTGTACCGCGCCATCCTGTGGGCTGCCCACGATGAAGCCGACCTGCACAAGTGGTTCAGCACGAACTACAATGTGGAAGTCCATGCCTACGTTAAGAACGGCAAGTACTGCGTGGTCAACAACACCTACGAACCGCAGGACACGACCGTTTACACCGGCGACGGCAGCTGCTTCGATCTGCATCTGGATACCAATGAGATCAAGTGGTACAGCATTGAGGGGTAATAGAATGAGAACACCCGAAGAACAGATCCGCTATGCGGCCTCTATCACGCCCAGCCCGCGCCAGCTGGCATGGCAGCAGCTTGAATTTTACGCCTTTACCCATTTCGGCATGAATACCTTCACGAACCGCGAGTGGGGCGACGGCACCGAAGACCCGGCGCTGTTCAATCCTGACGCGCTGGATGCCGACCAGTGGGTCGCTGCGGTTAAAAGTGCCGGTATGAAGGCACTGATTTTGACCTGCAAGCACCATGACGGCTTTTGTCTGTGGCCGAGTGCCTACACCGAGCACAGCGTAAAAAACAGCCCGTGGAAGAACGGACAGGGCGATGTTGTGCGCGAGGTATCGGATGCCTGCCGGCGCGGCGGTATCAAGTTTGGTGTCTATCTCTCCCCGTGGGATCGTCACGATGCACGCTATGGGCAGGGGAAACCGTATGATGATTATTTCGTTTCCCAGCTGACCGAGCTTGCAACAAACTACGGAGACATTTTCTGCTTCTGGTTTGACGGTGCCTGTGGCGAGGGCAAAAACGGCAAAAAGCAAATTTACGATTGGGAACGCTACTATGCGGTGCTGCGTAAATTGCAGCCGAATGCGGTTTTGAATGTCTGCGGCCCCGATGTGCGTTGGTGCGGCAACGAGGCCGGGCATTGCCGGAAAGCTGAGTGGAGCGTGGTTCCCGCAGAACTGCGGGATGCAGAGCGCACGGCATCTAAATCGCAGCAGGCGGATGACGGAGAATTCTCCCGCAAAATCGACTCTCAGGACGAGGATATCGGCAGCAGAGCGGTCATCCGCAATGCAAGAGAACTTGTCTGGTATCCGTCCGAGGTGGATACCTCCATCCGAACGGGTTGGTTTTACCACCCGGAGGAGGACACCGACGTGCGCACGGCAGACGAATTGCTGGACATCTATCTGGATGCCGTCGGTGCGAATGCAAGTCTGCTGCTGAACATTCCACCCGATACGCATGGACGTATTGCTGCACCGGACTGCGCCAGCCTTGCGGAGCTGGGTACTAAAATCCAGCAGATTTTTGCCGGCAACGTAACGGAAAAGGCGAAAATCACAGCTGATTCTGCGATTGCGCAGCATCCAATCACACAGGCTGTAGACGGTATGGCAGATACCTATTGGCAGGCTGCCTATGGACAAGAATTCGATACGATCACTTTGAAATTTCCGAAGCCGCAGAAAGTTTCCTGTGTTGTGCTGGGCGAGCATCTTCCGACAGGGCAGCGAATTGAAAGCGGCGAGATTTGGGCAGATGGAAGCAAGGTTTCTGAATTTACGGTAGTTGGACATAAACGTATCTGCCGCTTCGCCCCTGTGGAAGTGCTGACGCTTACCATAAAGATTACAGCTTCTCGCACAGAACCAACTCTACGGCTGCTGGCAGTCTATCAGTGAGGATGTATGTGATGAAAGAAATTTTGACCGCGTGGCAATGGGATGGCCCAGTGTCAGAACCGATTCCCTACGGAGAGGGTCATATTAACCAGACGTATGCCATCACGGTAACGTCAGAGCAGGGGGCAAAACGCTACATCCTGCAAAAAATCAATACCGATACATTCAAAGACCCGGCAGGTCTTATGGAAAACATCTGCGGTGTGACGGATTTTCTGCGCGAAAAAGCCAAGCAGCGCGGGGCTGACCCGGCGCGTGCCACGCTCCATGTGGTGCCTACCAAAGAGGGAAGGCCTTATTACCAAGCTGCCGATGGCGGCTGCTGGCGTGTCTATGACTTTGTGGAGGATACTGTCTGCTTGCAGCAGGTGCAGTCCGCCGAGGATTTTTACCAGAGCGCCGTTGCATTTGGCAACTTCCAGCATCAGCTTGCCGACTATCCGGCTCATACCCTGCATGAGACAATCCCGCACTTCCACGACACGCCCAAGCGCTTCGCTGATTTCCAGCGCGCCGTGGTTGAGGACCGCATGGGCCGCGTAGCCCAGGTGCAGCGCGAGATCGAGTTTGTCCGCGCCCGCGAAGCAGATTATCATGTGATGGTGGATCTGTTGGCGGCAGGCAAGCTGCCGTTGCGAGTTACTCACAACGATACCAAGCTGAACAACATCCTGTTCGATAAAACAACCGGCGAGGGGCTTTGCGTCATCGACCTTGACACGGTCATGCCGGGTCTTGCTGCCAATGATTTTGGCGATTCCATCCGCTTTGGTGCTAACCACTGCGCCGAGGACGAAGCTGACCTCACGAAAGTGAATTTCAGCATGGAACTGTTCGAAATTTACACAAAGGGCTTCTTGCAGGCAGCAGGGAAATCGTTCACCCCGCTGGAAAAGCAGACCCTGCCGTGGGGTGCTAAGTTGATGACGATGGAGTGCGGAATGCGTTTCCTTGCCGACTATCTGGAGGGAGACCACTACTTCCACATCAACTACGAACAGCAGAATCTCAATCGCGCCCGTACCCAGTTTAAGCTGACTTCCGGCATGGAAGAAAACTGGGATGCCATGCAGAAAGTAATTGAAAAATATTGCTGATGCCACTAATCTGCTTTTTCATTTTGCGTTTTGCATAGTGGAGTAGAGTGCATTATGCAAACTCGTGTTTTCTCCTTCTTTAACTCCCGCGCCTAACAAGCGCGGGAGTTGCTTATTCTAAAGGATAAAAATAGAGCCGCTTCAAGCGTTGCACTTATGCAATACGCTTGAAGCGGCTCTGTTATATTAGCGGTAGTAAAGCTCGATTTCTTGGATGCTTGGATCGGTTTGCCCCTTGCTATTTTTCGTAGTGTCTTCCTGCAATCCAGTAATCAAGACCTTGAATTTGGAACTGGTCGTTTCTGGCAGGGAAATGGTTTTGGATGTGCCAATCGTGCCGCTATAGGTACTGATTGTAGTGTATTCCGTACCATTCCATGCTTGGAACTCTAAGCCGGTAATTCGTTCGGATGCCCAATTTGGAACAATATTTTCTGTGATGGTTACGCTGTTAAAGGTCTGCTCAGAGCCAAGATTGAATTCCAGCCATGCAGGAAGATCCGAGTTGGCAGCAGCCCAGCGGGAACCCTGAGAGGCATCGCCGTCATTTACTTTGGATGCGGGGCAGGAGGGGTGCGAAGAGCTGGCGGAAACGGACTTATTCAAAAGCAGATTCTGCGGCTCACGAATTACGGGAACTTTGTATACCTCAAATTCAACGATGCTGGGATCGGTTTCGCCACGGCCATGCGTACTTGTGTCGGCGCGGAGGCTGGTGATTTCCATTCTAAGATGGGATGCAGTCACAGTGTCGAACGTGAAATCTTTCCCTTCGCCGATTTCGCCGTCATAGGTGTAAATTGTTTGATAACCATCCGCCGTAGGAATCTGCAAGTTGAAGGAGGCAATTCGGGGAGATGCCCACCCGGATACAATATTTTCAGTAAGGACAACCTTATTAAAGGTAGTATCCTTGCCAAAATCAATATCCAGCCAGATGGGAAGATCCGAGTTGGCGGCGGCCCAGCGAGAATTCTGAGAATAGATGCCGTCAACCATTAAATCGGGAGTCAAGGATTCATGGGAATTGTTAGAGGTTACAGTTTTGCCTAATGCAAAATTGGATGGATTATTATATTCGCCCTGCTGGTACTCGTGAACACCGATGTCAGGAGCATTACCCCAATACAGCTGAGTGCCATAGAAATCAGTGGTTCCCATCTGGGGAACATAGATGCCTGCATCGATCAGCGGAGAACTTGCATTGAGCTTGTAGCCATCCCAAACTGTAGCACCACTCAGAATGCCATCGCTGTTCTGCTGAGGAGTCTGTCCGGGATTCACCATATCGGGATTCTCAGTGACTTTATAGTCGTCGGCTGGTTCATATTGGGAATGGATACCACTGGCTTCGTAGAAACAGTTATGGCTGAATGTGACAGAACCGAGATTCCCGAGATAGCGTTTGGTATCGTGCCATGTTGTGGTGGTTGTGGTACTTTTATTATAGAAAACATTGTTGTAGAAATAAGTTTGCGATTTGAAAGGATCACGGTGCATGAATGTGGTTCTGGCACCATCATACATGATTACGTTGTTTACAAAGTAGGCAGGAGTTGCATTGGCGGTAAGGAAATACTTGATGATAAAGTCGCCACCGTCATCGCTGATATTGTAGCGGATTATATCATTGGTATTGCGCCCCATGTACAACATCCAGCCACAGGGATTGTTGTGCGAGTAGTTGAACTGGTAGACAACATTTTTTAGTGCAGAATCCATATCATAGGGGCTGCCGTCCGCGTTCGTCGAAGGCCCATTATAAACTTCATTGTACTGCAAGACGGAGTTCTCACATTTCCAAGGGTACAGAGCAACAGTAGGACGGAAATTGGGATACCGCTTTAGGAAGCCATCAACAACATTATATTCAACGACGGCATTTCGGGCATCGCACAAATCGATGCCGCCCTGAGCAACGTCTTCGATATAGTTATGGCCGATATAGATGTCTTCCATCCAAAGATTGTATGTGTCAACATCGTCCTGATAGCCGCTTTTTGCCATCTGCACAAAGCCGGTAATGCCAAGCAAATCAACCTTGCGGATCGTGTTGTAGGCAATCCGAATATCACGGAAAGAAGTGTTAGGACGAATTTTCGTGCCAACGACATTGTAGATGATTCCACCAGTAAAAGTGTCATTCCAATCGTTGGGGCCATCTACGTCATGTACATAGCAGTTCTCGATATAAATATGATCGAAAATGCCGTCGTCATCATCATTGAGAAGATCGCCATCGGCGATAATCAAAATGCCATTCCGTGTTTCGGCCTGACTCGACCAACTGTTGTCACCCTGCGGGCGGGAAAGGTCGATGTCAACATCGAAGTCATCATCGTTTGTGACTTCAAGATTGCGAATTTCCCAATATTCTTGGTTGCGCAGGTGAACAGCACCAGAGTAGTTCATGCCACGATCAATGCCCATACCATTGATGACAGGCAGTGCATCACCGCCGTATTTGTCGATCTTGATAGGCGCATCTGCGGTTCCGGAGCCTTTTGGCCATAACCATTCGCCATTCCAAACGGAGCCGGATTTCAGGAGAATGGTGTCGCCAGGCAAGAAAGTGGTGGCGGTCACTTTGTCGAGGCTTTTCCAAGGCGTTTCGGGCGAGGTTCCCGAGTTGGAGTCATCACCGATTGTAGAATCTACATAATAGGTGGTTCCGCCGGACGCGGCATCTTCTGTGACAACGGTTTCGGGAGTGGCTGTTTCTGGAGTTTGAATATCTTCAGCCAAGGCGTTGGTCATAGGAGCGATGAGGCTTAAAATCATAGCTGCACTCATGACCAGGGAAAATTTTCTCTTCATGGTTGAGTCTCCTATTCGATTGACGTATTTTGAAAGGCATCGGTTTCGGTAAATACCAGACGATTTTGAATCAGCTCGGTTTCTGTGCTTATCCGTGAGTTTAACAAGTAATCTGTGATACGATTACGAACCTCTGCGAGTGGGATAACGGTTGCGTCCTCCTTTCTTGTGACTTTAATAATGCACGGATAAGTCCCATCTAAAAACGGGTCTGATACATCTCCAGTATTCATGCTGGATGCCTGTGAAACGATGTCTGCATGGGATAAGAGATCGGACTTTTCTGTTTCGTTTGTAAAAGAATAGGTGTGCCAGTCTGTGACGTAAGGGTATTGTGTTTGGATGTCCTCTAAAGAAACACCTTCCTCAAGGCCCAAAAAGATGTTGTCAGCAGAGAGGTCGGATGGAATATATGACAAATAAATAGCAGAAACATCTGCGTCACCATTCAGGGAGAACAGATTTTGATTTTCAGAATAGAAAGCGTCAATATCTGCATCACTTACAGCATTGGTAGAAATCCAGTATTCCTTTATATCGTTTTCAAGCTGTGAAAGATAACGGTGATAGTAAGAATCAAAGGAATACTCTATAGGGCCGTAGACAATACCGCCGTTTGACGTGCTTTCTTTTCTTGCAGTGTTGAAATTTTCTGCATTTTCTTTTAGTTGGGAAAACGACAAGAACTCAGCAGAAGTTGTCTTCTCGGCAAGCATTTGTGTGGCGTATGCTTCCAGACAGGCTTCTTTGGCAGAGGCCCTTGCGGAATCCAGCGGAGTAGAATCACCATATTCACTATTCCAAAAGGCGGAGTCAAAAGATGTGATTCCGTAAAGCTGAGAATAGCTTTGGCATACGGAGCTTTTTTGCTGGGATAAGAAGTAATTGAACTCTTCCATAGTGATGGGGTGCTCATCGACATACCCGACCACAGCAGAAGAATCCGTTGCAGCACAGCTACAGAGTGTGCTGACGATACTTCCGGCAAGTAAAAAGAGACTCATAAACTTTTTATATGTCATTTTTTCACGCCCATCCTATTTAGATTTCTATTTCTATTATTAAACATTCGCTAACTTTTGAAAACGGAATATATTGATGAAAGAATGTAAATTATTGACCAAAAAATCGCGCCGACAATGCACTGTCGGCGCGATTTTATATGCTATGCAGCTTTCGATATTTGCCCGGAGCTTCAGCTTTATAGCGGCGGAACATCCGGTTAAAGTAGCTTGAATCACTAAAGCCGCAGCTATATGCGATCTCCGTGATGGGATCTTCGGTGGAGCATAATAGCTCAGCGGCACATTCTACCCGGTAGTAATTCAAATAGTCAATAGGGGAGCGCCCGGTTATGCTGTGAAAGACCCTGCAAAAGTGTTCGGGGGTCATTTCTGCTGTGGAGGCGAGATCTTCCAAGGTGATGCGGCTGGCGTAATTCTTTCGGATGCGCTCTAAGGCCGCTTTCATTTGGGCTGTGCTGCGGTCATTCCGCTTGTTCCCAGAAGTGGATACTGTGTACGAATGCTGCAAAAGGATTTGACCGAACAGCTGCCACATCAGACCAATCGTTACAAATTCATACCCCTCCGGCTCTTTTTCCATTGCCTCAAAGAGCCTGTCAATCAATTGGCAGGTTACGGAACCGGCCGGTTGATACGGCTCAATTTGCGCACCGCGTTCAAAAAGCGCATTGTATTTTGCCTGACATACGGAGCCACTGCCGAGAAAGCGGTTCATATCAAAGACAACGCACTCGTAAACGCAGTCGCTGGGAGTTCCGCCGTGGACGGCCCCGGCGGAAATGATGGCTGCATCCCCCTTGTGTAAAAGGTAAGAGCGTCCATCGATCAGCAGGGAAAACTCCCCGCTCAGAACCAGCATAAGTTCAAATTCCATGTGCCAGTGAAACGGCATTTCATAGCGCGGGTGCATTTTATCTACATAATAAAGCTCAATGGGAAAGTCAAAAGTGCCGCGCGTACTGCTTTCATGGGAAGCCAGAAACTTCATGGCAGGCATCTCCTAAAATATCAATATCGTCCAATATAATATCATTATACGCAAAGACGAGGACAAATTGCAACAGTATAATACAAGTAAAGGACAAAATCCACTTTAGGAGGTACAAACTGTGCAAATCGAAGAAATCAAAGACCAGATCTGCGATGTCTGCCATAAAATGTGGCAGCTTGGCTGGGTCGCTGCCAACGACGGTAATGTTTCGGTTAGGTTGGAGGACGGAACTTTCCTTGCAACGCCTACGGGCATGAGCAAGAGCTTCATCACGCCGGACAAGCTGCTGCGTATTGATGCAAAGGGCAATGTGCTGGAAGGGGAAGAGGGCCTGCGCCCGTCCAGCGAAATCAAGATGCACCTGCGCTGCTACGAAAAGCGCGCCGATGTAAATGCTGTTGTCCATGCCCATCCGCCGGCAGCCACCGGCTTTGCCGTGGCACATCGCCCGATGGATATGTACAACATGATTGAGGATGTGGCAGCCATCGGCGCTGTGCCGCTGACTCCGTATGGAACCCCCAGCACGACGGAGGTGCCGGACGCAATCGAGCCGTATCTCAACGACCACGACGTTATGCTGCTGGAAAACCACGGCGCGCTGACGGTGGGCAGCGATGTCATCACCGCCTATTACCGCATGGAGAGTCTGGAACTGTGGGCAAAAATCACGATCAACGCAATCATTCTCGGCGGCAGCTATGATATTGACCGCAAGAATATTGATAAGCTCATCAATCTCCGCTCCTACTACAAAATTACCGGCAAACACCCCGGCTATCGCAAATTTGAGCGACGCGAAAAAGGTGAGCCGACGGACAAATAAGGAGACACCGTATGCTGAAGAACATTCCGCCTATCCTTAGCCCGGAACTTCTGAAAGTCCTCTGCGAGATGGGACATGGCGACGAAATCATTCTCGCAGACGGAAACTTCCCGGCTGAAAGCATCGGCAAAGATGCCATTGTGATTCGTGCAGACGGGCACGGAACCGTAGAACTGCTGGAGGCCATCCTGCAATTTCTGCCGTTGGATCAGTATGTCGAAAAGCCTGTCGCACTGATGAAAGTGGTAGATGGCGATCCGTGCAAGCCGACTATCTGGGATAGCTATAAACAGAAGTTGAACGAGAGCGGCAATGACCCGGCTAAAATTGAAATGGTGGAGCGCTTTGCGTTTTATGAGCGCGCACGCCATGCCTATGCGATTATCGCCACCGGGGAAAGCGCAATCTATGCCAACGTACTTTTGAAGAAGGGCGTGGTTCAATGAGTAACACAGCAACTGTGCTGGCCTTCGATTTTGGCGCTTCCAGTGGACGTGCGATTCGGGCCGTGTACGATGGCCAAAACCTCACCTACGAGGAAATCCATCGTTTTGAAAATGTCCCCATCGAAAAGGACGGTCATCTCTGCTGGGATGTGGAAACACTGCTGAAGGAAATCCACACAGCCATTCAAAAGGCTGGTACATTTGACAGCTTAGGATTTGATACATGGGGCGTGGATTTCGGCTTACTGGATGCGGACGGCCATCTGCTGGCAAACCCTGTTCATTACCGCGATGCCCGAACGAATGGCAAACCGGAACAGGCCGCTGCCTGTATGCCCGCAGAAGAATTGTATGCCCATACCGGCAACCAAATCATGGCAATCAATACCTTGTTCCAGTTGCTGGCACTGCAGGAGCAGGAATCGGAACTGCTGCAAAAGGCTGAGCAGATCCTCTTTATGCCGGATTTGTTTGCGGCTCTGTTGGGGGCCGAGCCGGTCTGCGAGCGCAGCATTGCTTCCACCAGCCAGATGCTTGACCCCCGCACAGGGCAGTGGAGCAGGGAAGTGCTGACCGCCTATGGTCTGAAGGAAAACCACTTCGCGCCCCTTGTCGCCAGCGGTACGGTGACGGGTACACTTACAACCGGCGCGAAAATCATTGCGGTGGCAGGGCATGATACACAATGCGCCTCGGCTGCTATGCCGTGTGCCGAGGAAGATGTCGAACATACGGCATTTCTCTCCTGCGGCACGTGGAGCCTGCTGGGAACGGAATTGGACACCCCGATTCTGACGGCAGACAGTTGCCAAAGCGGGCTGTCCAACGAACTCGGAGCAAACGGAAAAATCAACTACCTGAAAAATATCATCGGTCTTTGGCTGATTCAGGAAAGCCGCCGTGAGTACAAGCGCCGCGGGCAGGCATATTCTTTTGCAGAGTTGGAACAACAGGCGCTTGCCGCCGAACCGTTGCGCAGCTTTATTGACCCGGATGCCCCGGAATTTGTTGCGCCCGGCGACCTGCCGGGCAGAATACAGGAATTTTGCCGCAGAACCGGCCAGCCCATCCCGGAAACGATGGGTGCTGTGATGCGCTGCATTTATGAAAGCCTTGCGCTGAAATATCGCTACGCGATAGAGCAACTCTCCGCAGTAACAGGCCGGACTTTTACGACCCTGCATGTTTTGGGTGGCGGTACGAAAGACCGCCTGCTTTGCCAGATGACAGCAGACTGCTGCGGCCTTACGGTAAAGGCAGGCCCGGTGGAAGCTACGGCGCTCGGCAACATCATGATCCAGCTGAAGGCCTTGGGGTTGCTGGACTCCATCACACAGGGACGCCGACTGATTGCGGAAACAGAGGTCATTAAAACATATACCCCAAGCACACAGAACGATGCGGAATGGAACGCCGCTTATGATCGTTTCAAAACCCTACTATAATAAGGAAGGTGCAACTATGCTGTATCCTAAAATTGGTATTCGCCCTGTAATTGATGGACGCTGGGGCGGTGTCCGTGAAAGCCTGGAAAATCAGACGATGCGCATGGCAGAAAATGCCGCCAAGCTGATTTCGGAGAACCTCAAGTACCCCGATGGTACGCCGGTGCAGTGCGTGATTGGCTGTACGACAATTGGTGGCGGTGCCGAGGCTGCCCGTGTGGCAGAGCAGTTCTCTACCCAGAATGTTACGGCCACACTGTCCGTGACCCCCTGCTGGTGCTATGGTACTGAGACGTTCGACATGGACCCCAACACCATTAAGGCAGTTTGGGGCTTCAACGGCACCGAGCGTCCTGGCGCGGTGTATCTGGCTGCGGTTCTGGCCGCACACGCCCAGCGCGGTCTGCCTGCTTTCTCCATTTACGGCCATGACGTGCAGGAAGCCAACGATGATACGATTCCCGATGACGTGGCCGAGAAAATTCTGCGTTTCGCCCGCGGTGCTGTTGCCGCAGGCTGGATGAAGAACAAAGCCTACGTCAATATTGGCGCTGTGACGATGGGCATTGCGGGCAGCTTCTGCGATGCGGGTGTTCTGCAAAAATATTTCGGCATCCGCGCCGAGTGGGTGGATGAGGTCGAGATTCTGCGCCGTATTTCCATCGGCATCTATGACCACGATGAATATGAGAAGGCGCTGGCATGGGTGCGCGAGAACTGCAAAGAGGGCTTTGATAAGAACCTCGGCAAGAATCTGCCACCCGTCATCACGAAGTCGAAGATCGTTCCGGCTGACAAGGATTGGGAGTTTATCGTCAAGATGACCCTGATCATCCGCGACATTCTGTACGGCAATCCGCGTCTGGACGAGATGGGCTGGCATGAGGAAGCGCTGGGCCGCAACGCTGTGGTCGGCGGCTTCCAGGGTCAGCGCCAGTGGACGGACTGGCTGCCGAATGCTGACTTCACCGAGGCCATCATGGCTTCTACCTTTGACTGGAACGGCCCA
>OBDM01000107.1_pt1 | contig 45925 bp, 39 predicted proteins | sample 1518281 | NCBI WGS metagenome assembly OBDM01 (sample SAMN01760942, study PRJEB22395) | human gut metagenome | reverse complement strand
CCGGAGAGCCTTTGCGTGCAGCTCGGGGTCGTCGCCCACATGGCGGCTGGTGACACCGCAGAGCACATCCTCGATGGCCTTGCGGCTGAGCTGCTGCTTCACCAGATCGTTGGCACAGGAAACGGTGAGCACATCCCCCTCCAGCGTACCTGTCGCCTGGTTCAGCCATACCCGGTCGGGGATGGTCAGGGGCCCCTTGTAATGCTCGATAAGCGCGGCCCAGACCTGACTGTCACCGCCGGCGGCGGGCGCCGCCGGGGCGCTCTCCGGCGCAGGGACCGGAGGTGCAGGGCCCGTGGGGACCGGTGCGGGTTCCGGTGCGGGAGATGTCTCCTGCGGGATCGGAGACACTTCACGCCGGGGCGGCGGAGTCGGCGCGGCCGCCGGACGGGCCGCAGGTCTTTCCGCCGGGACGACGCCCTTCTTCAAGGCGTCCTCCAGGGCAGAGACGCGGTCCGCCAGGGCCTCCGTGTCGTTGGAAAGGCTCTCGTCGCACAGACGCAGCAGGCACAGCTCGGCGTCCGTCCGCTGGCGGATGCTCCGGGGCAGGGCCGCGGCGGTGCGCTGGATGGTATCGGTCATATAGAGCAGGCGGCGCATGGGGATCTCCGCCGTCAGTTCGGAGAGGGTCTTGCGATCATACAGGCCGCCCAGCAGGGCGGCGCCGCCCTCCGGCGCGGCGGCCAGAACGGTCATATCCCGGCACAGGTCGCTGAGCTCACCCAGCAGCGCGCCCACATCCTTGCCGCCCCGGTACAGCTGGTCCAGCAGCGCCAAAGCGTCGCCCCCCTGACGCGCCAGGAGCAGGCGCATGAGCTGCACCGTCTGGGTACTGCCGGCCAGTCCCAGCGTGTCCAGCACGCTGCGGCCGTCCACGACCGCGCCGGCGGCACGGCACTGGTCCAGCAGGCTGAGCGCGTCGCGCAGCGCACCGTTGGCCATGCGGGCCAGCAGGTCCGCCCCGTCCGGGGTCAGGTCGATGGCTTCGGCCTTCGCCACCTTCAGCAGCTGCTGCTCCATATCGTGGGGCAGGATGCGCTTGAAGTTGAACCGCTGGCAGCGGGAGAGTATGGTGGCCGGGACCTTCTGGATCTCGGTGGTGGCCAGAATAAACAGCAGGTGGGCGGGCGGCTCCTCCATGATCTTCAGCAGGGCGTTGAAAGCGTCGCGGGAGAGCATATGCACCTCGTCGATGATGTAGACGCGCTTTTGCAGCACCGCCGGCGGATAGACGGCCTCCTCCCGCAGGCTGCGGGCGTCGTTGACGCTGCCGTTGGAGGCGGCGTCCAGCTCCGTCACATCCAGCAGCGAGCCGTCGTCAATGCCGCGGCAGGCGGCGCACTGGTTGCAGGGCGCGCCGTCAATGGGGTGCTGACAGTTGACGGCCTTGGCCAGGATGCGGGCGCAGGTGGTCTTGCCGGTGCCGCGGGTACCGGTGAACAGGTAGGCGTGGCCCACCTGACCGTCGGCCACCTGGCGCTGGAGCGTATCGGTGATGTGCTGCTGGCCCACCACCTCGGAAAAGGTCTTGGGCCGGTATTTGCGGTACAGCGCCTGGTACATGGGCACACCTCCCTGCTGACAAACAAAATAAACGAGTCCTCCGCCGTGAGCCACAGGGCCGGCACCCTCGCGGCACATGGATGATCCCTCTTAATGCTGCTCGGTTCCCCGCCTGACATGATTCGTGGGTATCCATTGCGCGAGACCGGCCCCGCAGCTCACGGCGGAGGACAAGTTCGTGAGATATATTCTACTACAATTCTTCCGCGATGGCAACTGTTTTTTGCGTTTGCTTCGTGTTTGCTTTCATCATACCCTCATAGCCATTGGATATAAACGAGGCCGAAGGGCAGGCGGCGCGGCGCAGACGCAGTTCAGCCGCGCCGGAAACGACAGACACGAAAAAAGACGGCGCTGAAGCGCCGCCTTTTTTTCAGTAAAAGGAGAGAGAAATACAATGGGTGGGTATCCTTTCGGATGAGCGTATCATACACGCATCCGGGGCGGAAGTCAACAGGCTTGATAAAGAATTAACAAATCATTCACAAAGTGCGCCCGCCGTTCACAGATCGTTTACAGAGCCGCCCCTCTTCCCTATTGACAACAAAAAATATTGTGCTACCATTTAGCATACTAATAGTTTGTATGCTAAAAATTCAAAAGCAAAGAAGGAGGACCGCCATGAAATTCTGCTTTGACGAGCACCCGGCGCACTTCGGCGCGCTGTTCGGCTACTGCGATCACCAGGTGCATAAGCTGATGGGGCGGATGCTGAAGCGCTACGACGTATCGCCCATGCAGTGCCGGACGCTGATGTTTCTGCATGACGCGGAGGACAGCGTGAACCAGAAAACACTGGAGCGCCACCTGATGATCAAGCCCAGCACAGTGAACGGCATCGTGGACCGGCTGGAGGAGAAGGGGCTGGTATACCGCACCGTCAGCGCCACAGATGGACGGTGCCGCATTCTGGCACTGACAGAGGAGGGCCAGCGGTTCCATGACGATTTCCAGACCGTGCTGCACCAGATGAACGAACGGCTGGAGCGCGGCTTCACGCAGGAGGAAAAGGCGCAGTTCACCGCATTCCTGCTGCGGGCGGGACGGAACCTGACCGACGAGGAGGAGGAAGCATGATAAAAAAATTGGCGCCCTATACCAAGGGCTACCGCCTGCTGATGCTGTTCGCCATCGCCTGCTCCGCCGGAGAGGCGGTGCTGGAGCTGACGCTGCCCCAGGTGATGAGCGACATCGTGGATATCGGCATCGCCAACGGAGACAGAGGCTATATCCTGATGGCGGGGCTGAAAATGGTCATTATGGCGCTGCTGGCGCTGGGCTGCGGCGTGGGCGCGGCGGCTTTGGCCGCCAAGGCGTCCATGGGCTTCGGCGCAGCGCTGCGGAAGGCGGAGTACGAGCAGGTACAGCGTTTCTCCTTCGCCAACATCGAGCGTTTCTCCACCGCCAGTCTGGTGACGCGGCTGACCAACGACGTGGCCTCGGTACAGATGACCACATTCATGGGAATGCGTATGCTGGTCCGCGCCCCTACCATGCTGGTGACGGCACTGGTGATGGCCCTGATCATCAGCACAAGGCTGAGCCAGGTGTTCCTGGTGGTCATTCCCCTGCTGATCATCGCGGTGGTCATCGTCATCAAGCGGGTAGGGCCGTTCTTCACCTCTTTGCAGGGGGCCACGGACCAGCTGAACCTGGTGGTGCAGGAGGACCTGAACGCCATACGCGTGGTGAAATCCTTTGTGCGTGAGGCGCAGGAAAAGGAGAAGTTCACCCAGCGCAGTGAGAAGCTGCGAAGCATGGCCGAGCGCGCCTTCGGCTTTGTGGTGCTGTTCATGCCGGTGATGATGATCCTGATGGGCGGCACCATCACGGCGGTCATGTGGATCGGCGGCCACTACGTGTGGGAGGGCACGCTGCTCTCCGGCGATCTGATCGCGTTCTTTACCTATTTGAGTGAGATACTGATGTCGCTGATGATGGTATCCGTGGTACTGATGATGCTGACCCGGGCCATCGCCTGCGGCAAGCGTATCGCCGAGGTGCTGGAGGAGAAACCCCGCATCACCGACGAGCAGGCCGACCCGGCGCTGACGGTGGAGGACGGCTCCATCCGCTTCGACCATGTGTATTTCAAGTACCACGACACGGCGGAGGCCTGGAATCTGGAGGACGTGAGCTTTACCGTACCCAGCGGGGCCACGGTGGGCATTTTAGGCGGCACCGGCAGCGCCAAGACCACGCTGGTGAGCATGATCCCCCGGCTGTACGACGTGAACGGCGGCGCGGTGTATGTGGGCGGCCACAATGTGAAGAACTACACCATGGAGGCGCTGCGGGATGGCTGCGCCATGGTGCTGCAGAAGAACACGCTGTTCTCCGGCACCATCCGGGAGAACCTGCGCTGGGGCGACGAGAACGCCACGGACCGGGAGATCGAGGCGGCCTGCCGTCTGGCCTGCGCCGACGAGTTCATCGAGAAAATGCCGGACGGATACGACACCTATATCGAGCAGGGCGGCACCAACGTCTCCGGCGGGCAGAAGCAGCGGCTGTGCATCGCCCGAGCGGTGCTGCGGAAGCCGAAGATACTGATCCTGGACGACTCCACCAGCGCGGTGGACACCGCCACGGACGCGAAGATCCGAGGCGCGCTGAAAACGGCGCTGCCCGGCACCACAAAGCTCATCATCGCCCAGCGGATCACATCCGTTATGGACGCCGACCTGATACTGGTGATGGACGATGGGCACATCTCCGCCATAGGCACCCATGAGGAGCTGATGGCGCAGAGCGACATTTATCGGGAGGTCTATCGCTCCCAGCAGGAAGGGGTGAGCATCGATGGCTGAACAAAAACGCGGCGGACCGCGCGGCCACGGGCCCCAGGGACACGGCTTCCAGCGGCCCAAGGACTTCCGGGGCACGGTGAGCAAGCTGCTGCGCTATATCGGGCGCTACAAGGCGTCGCTGGCGGTGGTGTTTATATGCCTTGTCATCAGCTCCGTGGGCTCGGTGATGAGCAGCTATCTGCTCAAGCCTATTATCAATGACTATATTCTGGTAGGCGACTTCGCCGGCCTGCTGAAAATGCTGGCGCTGCTGCTGGGGCTGTTCCTGCTGTCGGGCCTGTGCTCCTATGCCTACGCCCGCATCATGGTGCATATCTCCCAGCGGACGGTGGCCCAGATGCGGCAGGATCTGTTCGACAAATTGCAGGACCTGCCCCTGCGGTACTTCGACACCCACCAGTCCGGCGACCTGATGAGCCGCTTTACCAACGACATGGACACCGTGTCGGAGATGATCAACTCCAGCTTCGCCAGTGTGGTGTCCTGTGCCTTGACGTTTATCGGCATTGTTGTTATGATGCTGTATATGAACTGGGTGCTGACGCTGATCACCTTTGCCTTTCTGGTGCTGATGCTGCTGGTGGTCAAGGGCGTTGGCGGCAGAAGCCGCGTGAGCTTTCAGGCACAGCAGCAGGCGCTGGGCGCCATGAACGGCTATATCGAGGAGATGGTGGAGGGCCAGAAGGTCATCAAGGTGTTCAACCACGAGAGCAAGGCCATCGCGCAGTTCTCCGGGCTGAACGACAGCTATCGGGACGCCGCCACGGCGGCCCAGACCTACTCCGGCGCTATGATGCCGGCCATGGCCAACCTGTCACGCATCGACTACGCCGTCACCTGCTGCGTGGGCGGGCTGCTGGCCATCGGCGGGATGTTCGACGTGGGCTCGCTGGGCGCGTACCTGCTGTATGTGAAGCAGGTGAGCCAGCCCATCTCGCAGATCAGCCAGCAGGTGAACGTGCTGCTGGCGGCGGTGGCCGGCGCGGAGCGCATCTTCGCCGTGATGGAGGCCGAGCCGGAGGTGGACGAGGGTAAGACCGTCATCGTCCGGGTGGAAAAGCATGGCGATACGCTGACCGAGACAGACCGCCGCACCGGCTGCTGGGCGTGGAAAAAGCCCGACGGCACGCTGGTGGAGCTGCGGGGCGACGTGCGCTTCGACCATGTGACCTTCTCCTATGACGGGGAGAAAACCGTGCTGAACGACGTATCGCTGTTCGCCAAGCCGGGGCAAAAGATCGCCTTTGTGGGCTCCACCGGCGCGGGCAAGACCACCATTACCAACCTCATCAACCGGTTCTACGATGTGCAGGAGGGCACCATCACCTACGACGGCATCGACGTGAGGGACATCCAGAAGGACTCCCTGCGCCGCTCACTGGGCATGGTATTGCAGGACACCCATCTGTTCACCGGCACCATCGCCGACAACATCCGCTACGGACGGCTGGACGCCACGGACGAGGAGGTCCGGGCCGCGGCGAAGCTGGCCAACGCCGACAGCTTTATCCGCCACCTGCCCCAGGGGTATGACACGGTCATCACCGGGGACGGCGGCAGCCTGAGCCAGGGTGAGCGGCAGCTGCTGGCCATCGCCCGGGCGGCGGTGTCCGACCCGCCGGTACTGATCCTGGACGAGGCCACCAGCTCCATCGACACGCGGACGGAAAACCTGATCGAACAGGGCATGGACTCGCTGATGGAGGGCCGGACGGTGTTCGTTATCGCGCACCGGCTGTCCACCGTGCGGAACAGTCAGGCCATTCTGGTGCTGGAGCACGGGCGCATCATCGAACGCGGCGACCATCAGGAGCTGCTGGCGCAGAAGGGCAAGTATTATCAGCTCTACACCGGTAAGGCCGAGCTGAGCTGAGGTATAAACGAGGAAGAAACCGGAAAAGATCAAAGGAGGATGCACCATGACGGAAAAACAGCTTTGTGATATGGCGGTGGCCATGCTGGAGCGTTCCTATGTACCCTATTCCCACTTCCCGGTGGGCGCGGCGCTGCTGTGCAAGGACGGCACAGTATTCACCGGCTGCAACGTGGAGAACGCCGCCTACGGCGCCACGATATGCGCCGAACGGACGGCCATGGTCAAGGCGGTCAGTGAGGGACACAGGGACTTCGACACCATCGTGATCGCCGGGCGCAGCGAGGATTACTGCGTGCCCTGCGGCACCTGCCGGCAGGTGATGATGGAGTTCGCACCCGACCTGACGGTGATCTGCCTGAACGGAAAGGGCGAGAGCAAGCGCTTCGCGCTGAAGGAGCTGCTGCCCTACGGCTTTGACCAGAGCTGGCTGTAAAAGCGGAAAAGCTTTCCATGGAACCAAATCGCACCGCGCTCCGTCTCAATGGACAGAAACCTATTTCAGGAGGAAACTACACGATGAAAAAAATCATTTCCCTTGTGCTCGCCGCCGTGCTGACCCTGAGTCTCGCCGCCTGCGGCACGAAGAACGACAGCAAGGGCGACCAGTCCGCCGCGCCTGCCAGCGCCCTTGACCTGCTGGAGAAGGTGTGGAGCACCTACACCGATGATGAGAAGTTCCCCGCCTCCGGCGGCGACTACTCCGAGGCGAACAGCAAGGAGGACGCCCCCGGCGTCTATGACCTGACCGACCGTGCCGCTGTGGACAGCGCCCTCGGCCTGCCGGAGACGGCCAAGGTGGATCAGGCCGCGTCGCTGGTCCATATGATGAACCAGAACACCTTTACCGCCGCGGCGTACCACTGCACCGATGATGCCGATGCGCTGGCCACCGCCCTGCGGGACAACATCCAGCAGCGGCAGTGGATGTGCGGCTTCCCCGATAAGGTTGCCGTGGCCGTGGTGGGCGAGTATGTGGTGTCCGTGTTCGGTGCCGAGGATCTTGTGAACACCTTTATGTCCCACCTGAACGGCATCTTCGGCGTGCAGCCCGTCTACGACGAGGCCATCCTGTGAAGCGCTGGATAGAGCGAGGCGTATTTCTGCTGGCGGCAGCGGCTATGGTCATAGCTGCTGCCGCCATTCCCACCCGGCGGGTGCAGGAGGATACGCTGCCGGAGGTATATGTGTACCGTGGCTATGCCGCCGCCACCGACGCACCGTGGAGCGAGAAATCACTGGACTTCGCCGTAAAACGGTTTTCTCACCTGTTGGAGGCATATTTCCCCGGGTCGGAACACGTATATATGAGCGTGATCCCAGATAAGGCCGCTTTTATGGAGACGCCGGAGGGCTACACGCCCGCCGGGGCCCAGGAGACGGCGGACTATCTGGCGCAGCGGCTGCCGGTGGAGATCATCGACATCGCGCCGCTGCTGGCGCTGGAGGGCTATTACCGTACCGATCCCCACTGGCGGCAGGAGCGTCTTTCCGCCGTGGCGCAGGCCATATCGGAGGCCATGGGTGCATCTGTGCCGGACACGACGGAGGAGACGCTGTGCGCGCTGGCGGGCGAATTTCACGGCAGCTACTGGGGCAAGACGACGGAGCCGCTGACGGCGGACGTCCTGTCCTATATCACCTCTCCCCTGCTGGATGGCTGCACGGTGTACGACTATGAAACGGACAGCACCGGCGGCGTATACGACTTTACCGCGGCGGAGAAATCGCCCTATGACCTGTTTCTGGGCGGACCGAAGGCGCTGCTGCGGATCGAAAACCCGGCGGCTAACAATGACCGGACGCTGATCGTGTTCCGGGATTCCTTCGGCAGCAGCCTTGTGCCGCTGCTGGCGGGCGGCTACCGCACCGTATACGCGGTGGACATCCGCTATATTTCCACCGACGCGCTGGCACGGGTGACGGAATTCCCGGAGGGGGCGGACGTACTGCTGCTGTACAGCGTTGCCGTGCTGCAAAACAGCATTACGCTTAAGTAAACAAAAGGCCGGGCGCTTTCAGTGCCCGGCCTTTTGCGGCAGAAAGAACGCCGGAGCAATGCTCCGGCGTTCTGCATTTACTTAGAAGAAGAACTCCTTGATCTGGCCGTACAGGATGAGGACCATGCACAGCGGGGTGATGAACTTGACGCAGACCTTGAAGAAGCCGTAGCTGCCCATGGCATGACCGGACTGCTCCGCCTCTTCCTTGACGAACTCGGGGCCGATCTCCCAGCCGATCATCAGGCACATCAGCAGGGCACCCAGCGGCATCATAACGCCCTCGGACAGTGCATCCCAGAAGTCCAGCCAGTCAGCCGCCCAGTTCTTGGGTTCCGCTATATTCAGTATATTGGCCGGTGCGATACCGCTGGAACCCAGGCAGTCGGCGCAGACCAGGATGCAGCCCAGGCCCACCAGAGCCGCGGCGATCAGGGTGTACTTCTTGCGCTTGTCACCCTTGCCCTCGATACGGGCCTTATCCACGAAGTGGGCCACGATGACCTCCAGCAGGGAGATGGAGGAGGAGATGGCGGCAAACACCACCAGCAGATAGAACAGGATGCCGAAGATGGGGCCCAGTGTGCCCATGGAGTGGAACACGTTCTGCATGGTGATAAACAGCAGCTTGGGGCCGCCGATGTTGCCGGCGGGATCCAGCGCGAAGCGGGCGGGCATGACGCACAGACCGGCCATCAGCGCCACCATGGTATCCATGATGATGATCAGCAGGGCGTTCTTCTGCAGGTTCTCCTTCTTATGCAGGTAGGAGCCGTAGGTGATCATGGCGCCCATGCCCAGAGACAGGGAGAAGAACATCTGGCCGCCAGCGGTGGAAACAACGCTAAAGATGCTGGGAGCGCCGGACTGGTAGGAGACGATGGCCTGTGCCACGCCATTGACCATGATGGAGGAAACCTCCACGCCATCAACAACCGCCTTGGCGGGCACATAATAGCCGACATTGGCCGCCCAGCCGGGGGAGAACATGTACTTCAGACCGTCCAGAGCACTGCCGTTAACAACGCCCTCCACGAGAGAACCGTCCGCCTGCAGGATCTGCACGGCCACGTCGGTACCCTCCAGGGTGCAGGCGCGGATGATGCAGATCAGCAGGGCCACGAACAGGGCGGGCATACCCACGGAGCAGACCTTCTCGATGCCGCCGCCGACGCCACCCATAACGATGAGCATGGTCAGCGCCACGAAAATAAGGCCGTAGATAATACCCTCAGCGGGACTGCCCAGGAAGTTGCCGAAAATTTCGCCGCCGGACAGGCCATTGGAGCCGAAGCCGGCACCGAACAGATCGCCGATGTTCAGAACGGTGTACTTGATGCAGTAGCCGCCCAGTGCGCAGTAGAAGAACAGGATGAAGAAGGCGGACAGGATGCCCAGCCAGCCCATCCACTTGAACTTCTTGGACAGAGCCTTGTACGCGCCCACGGCGCCGTGGCCGGTCTTGCGGCCGATGGCCAGCTCGCCCACCATAACGATGAAGCCGCACAGGACCGCCAGGATCAGATAGATGATGAGGAACGTGAAGCCGCCGGAGGCACCCATCTTATTGGGGAAGCCCCAGATGTTGCCCAGGCCGACTGCAGAGCCGACCGCGGCCATCAGGAACCCGAAATTGGATCCAAAGCCTTTTCTTTCTTCCATTGTTTTCTCTCCTTAACAGATTTTTGCCCCTACGTCGCCGCAGAAGCTGATAAACTTTACCGCACCCGTCTATTGACAGGAAACGGCACGGGGCACCGCCATGCCCCGCAGGTATTTCCTCACGGGATAAAATCCCTTCAAGGCTACCTGAAAAAAGTATACAGGAAACTCTTTCCGCCCGCAATTAGCAGTTTTTATAAAAATTGAGCGCCATATTGTACATTTTTAACATTCTGTGAACGGATTTTTCCACATATTTTATATGGTTTTTGCTTCTTTTTTACATTGAACCATTCAGTTTTTGGCGGGGTTCCGGGATTTTTGCAACGGACGGCGAATGATTTTCTTTTCGGGAAACCGATTGTAGGTTTATTAACAGGCGGGGGAAGGGGACAAAAAAGACCGCCGGACGGCGGTCTTTTCGATCTATCAGGAGAGAGGTTGACCGGATGGCGGTCTCGGGAACAATTGAAAACACATCCGCAGAAAAACGCTGCGGACTATGGAAAAAGTATACAGGAAATCGTCGAATGGTTCAATTAGCAATTTTAACGTCTTTTTCTGTTTTAACATTATCTTAACGTTTGCAACGTGGTTTTTGCGGTATTTTTCAGCCGCTCTGCGTTTAAATATATGCAAAGCACAGGTGTTTTTCCATGTTTTCCGGCGCAGATTTCTTCACTTTCATATTAGGAAACTTTTTCATTGTCGTGTTAAGAGTGTGTTAATTATACGCAGAGAGACGGTGTCCGGACGCAAAAGGCGGGCACTTCCCTTTTTGCGAATTGTGTGGTATACTATGATTTTATGAGACAAGACACGCAAAGGAGGCGGGACACGTGAGACGAGCAGGCGCAGCGGTGCTGGCGGCGGTATTGGCGCTGACGCTGGCGGGCTGCGGGCGGCAGGACCGTCCGCAAAGCGGGAAACTGAACGTGGTGTGCACGCTGTTCCCCTACTACGACTTTGTGCGGCAGATCGGCGGGGACGCGGTGGACGTACAGCTGCTGGTGCCCGCCGGGCGGGAGACACACAGCTTTGAGCCCACGCCGCTGGACGTGATCGCCGTCAGCGAGGCGGAGGTGTTCATCTACAACGGCGGGGAAAGCGAGCTGTGGGTGGAGGACATTCTGGACGCGGCAGGCGAGGCTATCCCCTACCGGCTGGCTATGATGGACTGCGTGGAGACATACCGGGAGGAGTACGCCGAGGGGATGCAGGGCAGCCATGACCACGCACATGACGAACATGGCGAGCACGATGACCATGAGGCGCATGATGGGCATCTGCACGACGGCCACGAGGAGGAAATAGAGTACGACGAGCACATCTGGACATCGCCGGTGAACGCCATGGCCCTGTGCCGGGCCATCTGCGATACGCTGTGTGAGGCCGATCCGGACAATGCCGACGGCTATCGGGCTCGGCTGGCGGACTATCTGGACGAATTGCAGGCGCTGGACGAGACATTCCGCGACATCACGGACCATGCGGCACGGCGGCTGCTGGTGTTCGGCGATCGGTTCCCGCTGCTGTATTTCTGCAGGGAATATGATCTGGATTACCGGGCGGCGTTCCACGGCTGCGCGGGAGACACGGAGCCGTCCCTTGCCACGCTGAAATACCTGATCGACGTAGTGGAGGAGCAGGAGATACCGGTGGTATACACCATCGAGCTGAGCAGCCGGAAGGTTGCGCAGGCCATCGCCGAGACCACCGGGGCGCAGGTGCGGACATTCCACTCCTGCCAGACGGTGAGCCGGGCGGAATTCGACGGCGGAGCCACCTATATCAGTCTGATGACCGCCAACGCGGCGGCACTGAAGGAGGGACTGTCCTGATGGAACAGGAGAAACGCATATTACTGGACTGCCGGGATGCGGCGCTGGGCTATGAGGGCAAGCCGGTGTGGGAGCACCTGAGCTTTCAGGTGCACAGCGGCGACTATGTGTGCATCGTGGGTGAAAACGGCAGCGGCAAATCCACGCTGGTGAAAAGTCTGTTGGGCCTGCTGAAGCCCCTGTCCGGCGAGATCGTGCGTTCGCCCTCCCTGCGCTCCGGCGCCATCGGCTATCTGCCCCAGCAGACAAAGGCGCAGAAGGACTTTCCCGCCACGGTGACGGAGGTGGTGCGCAGCGGCTTTCTCAGCAGCCGGGGCATGCGGTTTTTCTACACGCCGAAGGAGAAGTCCACCGCGCTGATGCACATGGGCAAGCTGGGCGTGCTGGAGCTGAAGGACCGGTGCTACCGGGAGCTGTCCGGCGGGCAGCAGCAGCGGGTGCTGCTGGCTCGTGCCCTGTGCGCCGCCGGGGAACTGCTGATCCTGGACGAGCCGGTGACGGGGCTGGACCCGGCGGCAGCCCAGGAGCTGTACCGCACGCTGGAATACCTGAACAAGCAGGAGGGCATCGCCATCGTGGCGGTGACACACGATATACGCAGCGCCCTGCGCTACGCCGACCATATTCTGCACGCCGGCCATGGAACGTACTTCTTCGGCACGGCGGCGGACTATCTAACGTCCCCCTGGGGCAAGCGGTTCGGAGGTGACGAGGCATGAGCTTACTGCTGGAAATGTTCACGTACCCGTTCATCCTGCGGGCGTTCGTGGTGGGTATCCTGGTGGCGCTGTGCGCGGCGCTGCTGGGCGTACCGCTGGTGCTGAAGCGGTACTCCATGATCGGCGATGGGCTGAGCCATGTGTCCTTCGGCGCATTGAGCATCGCGCTGGCCTGCGGCTGGGCGCCGCTGCCGGTGTCTATCCCGGTGGTGGTGCTGGCGGCACTGGGGCTGCTGCGGATGACGGAGAGAAGCCGGATGGGCGCGGACGCGGCCATCGCGGTGGTCAGCGCGTCGGCGCTGGCCGTGGGCGTGGTGGTCACCAGTCTGACCACCGGCATGACCACGGATGTGGACAGCTTTATGTTCGGCTCTATCCTGGCCATGGACCGGGCGGATGTGGCGCTGAGCGTGGGGCTGTGCGCGGCGGTACTGGTGCTGTATGTACTGTTTTACCATCGGCTGTTCGCCATCACCTTCGACGAGAGCTTCGCCCGGGCCACCGGGGTGAAGGTGGGGCTGTACAACACCATCCTGTCGGTGCTGACGGCCCTGACCATCGTGCTGGGCATGCGGATGATGGGCGCGATGCTGATCTCCAGTCTGGTCATCTTCCCGGCGCTGACGGCCATGACGCTGCTGCGGAGCTTCCGGGGCGTGGTCATCTGCGCCGCGGGGCTGAGTGTGGTGTGCTTCTGCGTGGGGCTGACCGGGTCGTACCTGTGGGGCACGCCGGTGGGCGCCACGGTGGTGCTGGTAAATTTGGCGGCGTTTTTGCTGTCGAGAGGCGTTATGAAGCTGAAAAGAGCGTCCTAAGGGCGTTCTTTTCAGCTTTTCGACCTATTTTGCGGGTGCTTTTTGCGGAAAAACCCTTGCGTTTCGTGTGCTTATATGGTATGCTATGTGTATGTAAGGTTAAGGTAAGGTATTGACTGAGTGGACGGGATCGTCCGCTTTTTTTAATGGTCATCGTTCCATGATGACCGGGACGTTCTGTTGGAGGGCTTGCTGTGAAAAAGATCACCGAGGTCGTATGGGCGCTGGCGGAGCCGGCGGTGCAGGCGCAGGGCTGCCGCATCTGGGATGTAGAGTACGTCCGGGAGGCGGGACAGTGGTACCTGCGGCTGTATCTGGACAAGGACGGCGGCGTGGACATTCTGGACTGCGAGGCCATCAGCCGCACGGTCAGCGATCTGCTGGACGAGGCGGACCCCATCGAGAGCAGCTACGTGTTCGAGGTGGGCTCGGCGGGGCTGGAGCGCCAGCTGAAGCGGCCGGGGGATTTTGAGCAGTTCATGGGCAGCCCCGTTCTGGTGAAAACGTACCAGCCCAAGGACGGGCGCAAGGAGTTCGCCGGGACCCTGGCGGGCTATGAAGACGGCGCGGTGCTGCTGGACATGGGCGGCGAGACGGTGCGCTTTGAGAAGAACGAGACGGCGCTGGTGCGCCTGCGGGTAGAATTCTGAGACAACACGACTTGAGATAGAAGGAGAAACGACCATGAAATGTGACGAGATCTTCGCGGCACTGGCTATGCTGGAAAAGGAACGGGGCATTCCCCAAAGCTTTATGATGGGCAAGATCATCCAGGCGCTGACCACCGCCTATAAGCGCGACCACGAGGGCGTGGAGTATGTGGTGGTGGACGTGGATGAGGAGAAGAAGGACCTGAAAATGTACGTCCAGAAGGAGATCGTGGAGGAGGTGGAGAACCCCGCCAGCCAGATCTCGCTGGAGGAGGCCAAGCGCATCTCCGCCAAAAACGAGCTGGGCGGCATGGTGAACTTCCCGGTGGAGTCCGTGGAATTCGGCCGCATCGCCGCCGGCAATGGCAAGCAGGTCATCATCCAGGGTCTGCGGGAGGCCGAGCACGGCATGATCTATGACGAGTGGGGCAGCAAGCAGCATGAGATCCTCACCGGCACCGTCAGCCGCATCGACCCCCGGAACGGCAACGTGATCCTGCGGATCGGCAGCGGCAGCGAGGCCACGGAGGCTGTGCTGACCATGAACGAGCAGGTACCCGGCGAGGAGCTGCACGAGGGGCAGATGGTGAAGGTGTATCTGGTGGAGGTGCGCCGCAGCACGCGCGGGCCGCAGGTGATGATCTCCCGCACCCACCCCGGTCTGGTGAAGCGGCTGTTTGAGCTGGAGGTGCCGGAGATCTACGACGGCACCGTGGAGGTGCGGTCCATCGCCCGGGAGGCGGGCAACCGCACGAAGATCGCCGTGTGGTCCGAGGACCCCAACGTGGACGCCATCGGCGCGTGCGTGGGCCCCAGGGGGCAGCGCGTGAACGCCATCGTGGACGAGCTGCGGGGCGAGAAGATCGACATCGTGAAGTACAGCGAGGACCCGGCGGAGTTTATCGCCGCGGCGCTGGCGCCGGCGGACGTGGTCAGCGTGCAGCTGGCCGACGAGGGCAAGGCCTGCCGCGTGACGGTGCCCGCCGACCAGCTGAGTCTGGCCATCGGCAAGGAGGGGCAGAACGCCCGTCTGGCCGCGCGGCTGACCGGCTATAAGATCGACATCAAGGCGGCCAACGCGGAGTAAGCGGCGGCTGCGGAAAGGAACGGCAGCGATGCAGAAGACCCGTAAGATACCCCAGCGGCAATGTGTGGGCTGCCGGGAAATGAAAGACAAAAAGGCGCTGCTGCGTATCGTGAAGACCCCGGAGGGGGAGATACTGCTGGACAGCACCGGGAAGAAGTCCGGCCGGGGCGCGTACGTGTGCCCGGACCCGGAGTGCCTGAAAAAAGCACGGAAAAGCCGTGCGCTGGAGCGCGCCTTCGACACCGCCATACCGGCGGAGGTGTACGACGCGCTGGAAGGGCAGATGGTGGCACTGTGACAGAGCATTTGTTATCCACTTTGGGTCTGGCGCTGCGCGCCGGTGCGGTGGCCGTGGGCGAGGAGCCCGTAGGCGCGGCGGCACGGGCCAAGAAAGCCAGGGTCATCTTTACGGCGCGGGACGCGGCGGCATCCTCGGTGCGGCGGGCGTACAGCTTCGGCCGGGCAGGCAGCTGCCTGTGCCTGCCCTTCCCGGCGGACAAGGAGACCTTCGGCCGGGCGCTGGGCCGGACCAGCGTGGCCATGTGCGCGGTGACGGACATCGGGTTCGCCCAGTCGCTGGTGAAAAAGCTGGCGGCGGCGAAGCCGGAGATCTACGGCGCGGCGGCGGAGGCGCTGGACCTGAAGGCCAAGCGGGCAAGGGAACGGAAGGAAGAGCAATTACAGCACGAGAAGAACCTGCGGCAGGGCAGGCACCGCGTTCACGGCGGCAAGCCGCCGGAGCCGCCCCACGCGTCTCCGGAGCCTCCGGCACCGGAGCACAGGCCCCCCGCGCCGGAGCACCGGCGTCCGCCGCGGCGGGAGTATCCGGAGGGACGCCCCGACCGGGTCTATAAGGAACGGAGCGGCCGCCCGCCCAGGGATAAACGGCCGGCAAAGAAGGAGGCCCCCGGCGCACGGTATGAAAACGCGCGGCCGGTAAAGAAGGGCAAGGGAAGCCGGAAGACATCCGGCAGATAACAGGAACACAGCGCGCCGTGAGCGCGGCGCGAGCAACTGAGATGGAGGTGGCTTTATTTGGGTAGTATCGCTAACAAATACAGAGTGCATGAGGTGGCCAAGGACTTCGGCGTGTCCACGAAGGAGATCACGGAGATCCTGACCAAGTACGCCGAAACGCCCAAAAATCATATGCAGGTGCTGGAGGACCGGGAGCTGAGCCTGATCTTTGAGTATCTGACCCAGCACAACCCGGTGAGCAGCATCGCGGTGATCTTCGCCGAGGGCGCCAAGCCGGAGGAGAAGAAGGCGGAGAAGCCCGCCGCCAAGCCGGCGCAGAACGCATCCGCGCCGGTACAGGGTCAGGGCCAGAGCGGCAAGCCCCAGCAGGGCGGCGCGCCCAAGGCGGAGCAGCCCAAACAGCCCATGTCCCGCGTGCCCCAGCGGCAGGTGGTGGACACCCGCAAGGCCACCAACGTCAATCTGGACAAGTACGACGAGAAACTGCAGGATATGGCCGACGCCCGCAGCAGCGGCAAGCGGGACCAGCAGGCCCCCCAGGGCAAGGAGAAGTTCCGCAGCAATAAGCAGCGGCGGGACAATAACTTCGCCAGCAACAAGCGCAAGCAGGAGGAGGCCGACCGGCTGCGGAAGCTGCGGCTGGAGGTCATCAAGAAGACCCCTGTGACCGTGCAGATCCCCGACGAGATCAGCGTGGGCGAGCTGGCCAGCCGGATGAAGAAGACCGGCGCGGAGGTGGTCAAGTGCCTGATGAAGAACGGCGTGATGGCCTCCCTGAGCCAGATGATCGACTTCGACACCGCCGCCATCATCGCCGAGGAGATGGGCTGCAAGGTAGAAAAGGAGGTCGTCGTCACCATCGAGGAGCGCCTGATCGACGACCATCAGGACAAGGACGAGGATCTGGTGCCCCGGGCACCCGTGGTGGTGGTCATGGGCCACGTGGACCACGGCAAGACCAGCCTGCTGGACTATATCCGCAACGCCCACGTGGCCAGCGGCGAGGCCGGCGGCATCACCCAGCACATCGGCGCCTATCAGGTGCAGATCAATGGCAAGCCCATCACATTTCTGGATACCCCCGGCCATGAGGCCTTTACCTCCATGCGCGCCCGCGGCGCCATGGTGACGGATATCGCCATTCTGGTGGTGGCCGCCGAGGACGGCATCATGCCCCAGACGGTGGAGTCCATCAACCACGCCAAGGCCGCCGGTATCCCCATTATCGTGGCCATCAACAAGATGGATAAGCCCGAGGCCAACCCCGAGCGCATCAAGCAGCAGCTGACCGAGTACGGCCTGGTGTGCGAGGAGTGGGGCGGCGACACCATCGTGTGCCCCATCTCCGCCAAGACCGGCATGGGCGTGGATAATCTGCTGGAGATGCTGACGCTGACCGCCGAGGTGGGCGAGCTGAAGGCCAACCCCAACCGCGCGGCGCAGGGCACCGTGATCGAGGCGCGGCTGGACAAGGGCCGCGGCCCCGTGGCCACGCTGCTGGTACAGAACGGTACGCTGCATCAGGGCGACATCATCATCGCGGGCACCTCTGTGGGCCGCGTGCGCGCCATGGTCAGTGACAAGGGCCAGCGCATCACCGAGGCCGGACCCAGCGTACCCGTGGAGATCACGGGTCTGAGCGAGGCACCCTCCGCCGGCGCTACCTTCAACGCCGTGGCCGACGAAAAGCTGGCCCGCGAGCTGGTGGAGCAGCGCAAGGCCGAGGAGAAGGCCAAGGCCAACGCCCCTGTGACCAAGGTGTCGCTGGAGGATCTGTTCAGCCAGATCCAGGCCGGTGAGATGAAGAACCTGAACCTGATCGTCAAGGCGGACGTGCAGGGCAGCGTGGAGGCGGTGAAGTCCTCGCTGGAGAAGCTGAGCAACGAGGAGGTCCGCGTCCGCGTGATCCACGGCGGCGTGGGCGCCATCAACGAGAGCGACGTCATGCTGGCGTCCACCTCTCAGGCCATCATCGTGGGCTTTAACGTCCGGCCGGACGCCGCCGCCCGCGAGAGCGCCGCCCGGGCCAACGTGGATATGCGGATGTACCGCGTGATCTACGATGCCATCAACGAGATCGAAGCCGCCATGAAGGGTATGCTGGCCCCCAAGTTCCGCGAGGTGCTGCTGGGCCACGCCGAGGTGCGCCAGACGTACAAGGTGTCCGGCGTGGGCACGGTTGCCGGCTGCTACGTGCAGGACGGCAAGCTGCAGCGCAAGGACTGCCAGGTACGGCTGGTCCGCGACGGCATCGTCATCCACGAGGGCGTGCTGGCCTCCCTGCAGCGGTTCAAGGACTCCGTCAAGGAGGTGCAGGCCGGCTACGAGTGCGGTCTGAGCATCGAGAAGTTCAACGACATCAAGGAAGGCGACATCGTGGAGGCCTTCACCATGGAGCAGATCGAGGTATAACAAACAGCCGATGGGTGGGCGAGCGCCCACCCATCTTTTTCTTGAAAGGAGGAGCGCCCTATGGCCGGAAATCGCATCGGACGCATCAATGAGGAGATACGCAAGGAGCTGAGCGCGCTGCTGCGCACCGTGAAGGATCCCCGCGTGTCGGAGGGCATGCTGACCATCACGCGGGTGGACACCACCAGCGACCTGCGCTATGCGCGGGTGTATATCAGCGCCCTGAACTGCACGGATGAAAAGGGCCTGATGAAGGGTCTGAAGTCCGCGGCCGGATATCTGCGGCACGAGCTGGGCCAGGCCATCGACCTGCGCTACACGCCGGAATTGCAGTTCTTCATGGACGACTCCATCGCCCACGGCGCGCATATTCTGGACCTGCTGAACCACGTGAAGCCCGCCAACCCCGCCAACGCGGACATCGTGCTGCCGGAGGACCGGGAATGAGTGCGCGGCTGACGGTGCAGGAGACGGCGGACTTTCTGCGGACGCTGGACGGCGTGCTGATCCTGACCCACGTGCGCCCAGATGGGGACACGGTGGGCTGCGCCGCCGCACTGTGCCGCGCCCTGCGGGCGCTGGGCCGGACGGCGTATCTGCTGGAAAACCCGGAGATCACGGAGACGTACACGCCCTACGCCGAGGGACTGTGGGCACCGAAGGGCTATGTGCCGCAGAGCGTGGTATCGGTGGACATCGCGGCGCTGAATCTGCTGCCGGAGAACGCGGTGCCGTATAAAAACGACATCTGCCTGGCCATCGACCACCACGGATCCCAGGAGTTCTTCGCGGAACGGACGTGCCTGGACGCGGAGGCCGCCGCCTGCGGCGAGATCGTGTATGAGATCGTGGGCAGGCTGACGGACATCACGCCGGAGATAGCCATGGCGCTGTATGTGGCGGTCGCCACAGACTGCGGGTGCTTCGTCTATGCCAACACCACGGCGCGGACGCACCGCATCGCCGCCGCGCTGATGGAGCGGGGCATCGACGTGGGGCCGGTGAACAAGGCACTGTTCCGCACGAAGTCGCCGGTGCGGCTGGCCATGGAGGCCCGGATGGTGGCGGACATGGAGCTGTACGACAACGGCCGGGTGGTGGTGATGTCCATCCCTCTGGCGCTGTGCCGGGAGCTGGGCGCTGCTGAGTCCGACGTGGAGGAGCTGAGCAGTCTGGCCGCGCTGGTGCAGGGCACCGACTGCGGCATCACGTTGCGGGAGCTGAAGCCGGGACGGGTGAAGCTGTCGCTGCGGACGGGACCGCGGGTGGACGCCAGCGCCGTGTGCCGCGTGCTGGGCGGCGGCGGCCACAAGGGCGCCGCCGGGGCCACGGTGGACGGCACCCTGGACGAGGCGAAGGCGGCCATTCTGGCGGCCTATACGGAGGTCATGGGATAACATGGCCGACGGGATCATCATTATCGACAAGCCCGCGGGATGGACCAGCATGGACGTGTGCGGCAAGCTGCGGGGCATACTGAAAACGAAAAAGGTGGGCCACGCCGGAACGCTGGACCCCATGGCCACCGGCGTGCTGCCGGTGTTCGTGGGAAACGCCACGCGGGCGGTGTCCTACGCCGAGGGCGGGGACAAGGAGTACGTCGCGGGGCTGCGGCTGGGGCTGACGACCAACACCCAGGATACCACCGGCGAGGTGGTGGCGGAGCGCCCTGTGTCCGTGACGCGGGCGCAGCTGGAGGACGTGCTGGCGCGGTTCACCGGGGAGATCGACCAGGTGCCGCCCATGTACTCGGCTATCAAGATCAACGGGCAGAAGCTGTATCAGCTGGCCCGGAAGGGGCAGGAGATCGAACGGCCCCCACGGCGGGTGACCATACACGAGCTGGCGCTGCTGGAGCCGGAGGACGGCGACTGGCGGCTGCGGATACGGTGCAGCAAGGGCACGTATGTGCGGGCGCTGTGCCACGACATCGGGCAGGCGCTGGGCTGCGGCGGATGCATGAGCGCTCTGCGGCGGACCATGGCCGCCGGGTTTACACTGGCGGAGAGCCGCAGTATTGAGGACGTACAGGCGCAGGGCGAGGCCCTGCTCTCCCCTACCGACTCGCTGTTCCGGCAGTACCCGGCCTATCACATCGCCGGTGAACGGGACCACAGACGGTGCCTGTGCGGCAATCCGCTGGCGGCGGAGGGCTTGCAGCCGGGGCTGTACCGGGTGTACAGCCCGGATGGGGCGTTTCTGTGCCTGAGCCGCTGGGAAGCGGGTGTTCTGACATCAGAGAAAAACTTTTTCGGAGCGTGAACAACTTGGAAAAGACAGTTATCGCCCTGGGCTTCTTCGACGGCGTGCACCGGGGCCACGGCGCACTGCTGCGGAAGACGGCGGAGCGCGCCCGGGAGCTGGGAGCCATCCCCGCGGCATTCACCTTTGACCGGCCGCCGAAGGAGGTGGTCACGGGGCAGCCCGTGTACCTGATCAACTCCAACCGGGACCGGCAGGGGCTGATGGAGCGTCTGTACGGCATCGAGCGGGTCATTTTCGCGCCCTTTGACCGGGAGATGATGACCATGCCGTGGGAGGCCTATCTGGAAATGCTGATCGGGACATACGGCGCGGTGCACTTCGTGGCCGGGCACGACCACCGGTTCGGCCATAAAAACGCCGGGAACGTGCAGCTTTTGCGGCAGAAGTGCGCGGAGATGGGCATCGGGTGCGACATCATCCCGCCGGTACAGCGGGAGGGCATCACGGTCAGCTCCACGTACATCCGGACGCTGGTGGAGGCGGGCGACATGGAGCGCGCGGCGGACTTTCTGGGCCACCGGCACTGCCTGAGCCAGACGGTGCAGCACGGACAGCGGATCGGACGGACCATCGGCATCCCCACGGTAAACCTGGCGGTGCCGGAGCACGTGCTGGCCCCGGCGCACGGGGTGTACGTGACGGAGGTATTTCTGCCGGACGGACGGCGGTGCGCCGGCGTGACCAACGTGGGCACGCGGCCCACGGTGTCCGACAGCGATCGGGTGTCCGTGGAGACGTACCTGCTGGGCTTCGAGGGCGACCTGTACGGGCAGGAACTCCGGGTGGAGTTCTGCCGCCGGCTGCGGGGCGAGCAGAGGTTCGACACGCTGGAGGCGCTGCGGCAGGAGATACAGCGGAATATTCAGCAGGCAGAAGCCTATTTTGAGGTATGAGAAAAGGCGCCCCTTTCGGGGCGCCTTTTCTGTTATTTCACACGGCGCCGGGGTAAGACACCGCGGAAAACGGTGTCAGTCCTCGCGCTTTTTGCCCACAAACGCCACGCCGGCGGCGGAGGTCAGCGCCATGCCGACATACAGAGCAATGCCCGCGTCGAAGGTCTTGGGGCTGCCCTTGGTGTCGGTGGTCTTGGTGTCGGTGGTGGGCTGGTAGTAGTAATAGCCGCCGGAGGAAGTGGATGTCCACTTGGCGGTGAGAGTAATGTTATTCTCAGCTTTGTATTCAGCAGCCACCTTTGTGGTACCATTATACCAGCCTGCGAAGGTATACCCGCTGCGGGTGGGGGTAGGCAGGGTAATGGTGCTGTCTTTCGCCACCTTAAGTGCTTTTTCCGGGGTAGCCTGGTTATCGTTATAATTCAGAGTAACAGTAACCATCTGCTCCTCGCTGACACCTCCGCTATAGTCTGTACCCTTGACCGGTGTCACTTCGATGGACTGGCCGTTTCCGTTTTCTTTGGAGAGATACAGATGCTCAATGGTACCGTCGGTGTATTTAAACTTTGCACCGTAATTCGCATCATACTCCACATAAAGATTGGTAACCGTACCGCCATTCATCGTAAAGCTGCCGGGATTGTTGGCCGAATACTCATTGGAATTCACAAACACATTGCCGATGGTACCGCCGTTGATCGCAGTCAGTGCACCGGTGGCATTGGCACCGATCCACAGATCGGAACTGTACTGTAAATAATTGTCGTTCTGATATTTTTCACCGTTTTTGTTGCCGACGATACTGCCGGAGTTCATCTCAAACGACGCGCTGCTGGTCATATAAACACCGCCGATGAAATTGGGAGCCTTGCCGTTCGTGATGGTCGCACCATCAATGGTCAGCTTGCCCTTGTCGCAGAAAATCACACGGCACTTTCCGTTTCCGTCCACGGTAACATTCTTTAATGTGACCGTGGCGGAAACATACAGAACGCAGGCGGTACTATTACTGTTGCCGGAACTGAAGTTGTCAGCCGCCTTAATGGTATACGCGCCCTGGCCGTCAATAGTAACGTTCTTTGCAAGATTGAGTGTAGAAGTCAGCGTAATATCCGCGCCCAGCTTGATCTCGCCGCCATTGCTAACAGCGGCGGTCAGTTCCGCCTCTGTCTTGACCTCTGTTGCAGCCGCCCAGCTCACGCTGCACAGTGCCAGGGCCATGACCAGGGCCAGAATGGTTGCTAATACTTTTTTCATTGTTCATTCCCCTTATGGTAGTAGATTTCCGCAGGTGCGCTCGTTTTAATGGTTATTAAAACGCAAATGCAGAGGTACCTCTGCGGATAGTCATATTATAGCACGGCTGCACCGTTTGTCCAGCCTTTTTATGGAAATTTTACACATTTTTTCTGTTACCGGGAATAAAAACAGGAAAATTTGGCAGGAAATGGAAGTTGGGGGCCGCTGCGGCGGGGCGGGGGACGCCGCCCCTACAGGGGAAGGCTCTTGGGGGTCAGACCTTCAGATCAGTGGCGGCGGCGCGGGTGTGCTCACGCATGGCCTGTTTGGCGGCCGCGTCATCCTGCCGGCGGATAGCGCTCAGTATCTCCCGGTGGCGCGCCAGAATACGGCGTTCCAGGGCCAGACACGCGCTGTCGTTCAGCGTCTCCATCTTTTTCAGCAGGGTATGCTGCTCCACCTGGCCCAGGACATCGGTGACGATCATGGCCACCTGGTTGCCGGTGGCGCGGGAGAGCAGACTGTGGAAACGGACGTCCAGCTCAGCGAAGCGGCGGTAATCGCCCAGGGCCTGCTCCGCCGCCGTGAGACAGCTGTCCAGCGCCGCCAGATCCTCGTCGGTGCGGCGCCGGGCCGCCCAGCCGGCGATGGTGCCGTCGTTGACGGCGCGGTACTCGCCCAGCTCCTCCAGAGATATCTGGTTCAGCTGGAGCATGGCCGACAGCGGCTGCTCCACGCCGTCGATGGTCAGCTCCTGCACCACGGCGCCGCTGGCGCCGTGGGTGGAGGCCACATAGCCGCCCTGCTCCAGCATACGCAGGGCCTCGCGGATGGTGGGACGGGAACGGTGGAGCTGCTCCATCATGGCACGCTCGGAGGGCAGGCGGTCGCCGGGCTTCAGCACTCCGGAGGTGATAAGCTCCCGCAGCTGGTCATAGATGGCCTCGCTGGCCCGCCCGCCGCCGATGGGCTGCCAGGGGATATGTACGGCTTCCGGCATGGAAGGGCCTCCTTTCACAGAAAATACCCGGACAGTATAGCGCATCCCGGGGAAAATAGCAAGGGCAGGATGCAGGAAAGCCCGGAGGACGGTGCCTTCGGGCTTTCCCGCTGTGGGGAGGGGGATATTACTTCTTCAGGGCTTTCATTTCCTCGATCATCATGGGGACCACCTTGAACAGGTCGCCGCAGATGCCGTAATCCGCCACCTCGAAGATGGGGGCCACGTCGCTCTTGTTGACGGCGATGATGCACTCAGAGTCCTGCATGCCGGCCTTGTGCTGGATGGCACCGGAGATGCCCAGGGCCACGTAGATGCGGGGATGGACGGTCTTGCCGGTCTGGCCCACCTGATGGTCGGCGGTCATCCAGCCGGAGTCCACCACGGCGCGGGACGCGCCCACCACGCCGCCCATGAGGGCGGCCAGCTCCTCGGCCAGGGCGATGCCCTTCTCCACGTCCTTGGCGATACCGCGGCCCACGGAGACCACCACCTCAGCGCCGGTCAGGTCCACCATGGCGCGGGCGGCCTTGACGATCTCCAGCACCTTGGTGTGGATGTCGGCCTCGGTGAGGGTAAAGGCGGGGTGGATGAGCTCCACCTTGCTCACGCCGGCGACGTCGAAGTCGCGCTTCTTCATCACGCCGGGGCGCACGGTGGCCATGGCGGGGCGGAAGCGTGGGCAGACGATGGTGGCCATCAGGTGGCCGCCGAAGGCGGGACGGGTCATCTTCAGGTTGGTGTTGACGTCAAAGAGCTTCGTCTCGAAGTTCATGGCGTCCACGTCCAGGGAGGACCCGGTGCGAAGGAAGTTGATGTAGCCGTTGAGATCCACGTCCAGGTGGGTGCAGTCGGCGCACAGGCCGGTGTGGAGCCGGGCGGCGCAGCGGGGCGCCAGGTCGCGGCCGATATGGCTGGCGCCGAACAGCATGATCTCGGGCTTGAACTCGTGCACCGCGTCGGTGATGATCTTGGTGTAGGCGTCGGTGGTGTAGTCCTTCAGCAGGGGGCTGTTGTAGACGTAGACCTTATCCGCGCCGTAGCCGCCCAGCTCCGCGGCGATGTTGTCCACGCTGTCGCCCAGCAGGATACCGCTGAGCTGGACACCCAGCTCGTCGGCCAGCTTGCGCCCCTCGGAGATCAGCTCAAAGGTGGTGGGCATCATCTTGCCCTGCCGCTGCTCGCAAAAGACCCACACGCCGGAGAAGGCCTTGGGATCGGTATTCATAAAAGTAGACATATCGTTTCTCCCTTCTCAGATGATGTGCTTGGCGGACAGGATGCCGAACAGCCGCTCCACGGTCTCCCTGCCGCTGCCCTCCAGCATCATGCCGCTGCCCTTGCGGGGAGGCGTAAAGCTCTTGTAGATATTGGTGGGAGAGCCCTTCAGGCCGATGGTGTCCACCTCGATGAGGGGATCGTCCTTCAGCGCGTTGTAATCCAGCACGGTGACGGGCTCGGCGTCGCAGTCCAGGATGCCTCGGATGGTCATGTAGCGGGGGGTGTTCAGCTCCTTGATGCAGGTCAGCAGGCAGGGGGTCTGCACCTGGACGGTCATATAGCCGTCCTCCAGCATACGGCGGACGGTGAGGGTGTCGCCGTCCTTCTCGATGTCGGCCACATAGGACACCTGGGGGATCTCCAGCTTTTCGGCGATCTGGGGGCCCACCTGGGCGGTGTCGCCGTCGATGGCCTGACGGCCGCAGAAGATGATGTCGTCCTTGTCCACGCCCAGGTTCTTGATGGCGGCGGCCAAAATCTGGGAGGTGGCGAAGGTATCGGAACCGCCGAACTCACGGGCGGACACCAGCACGGTCTTGTCCACGCCCATGGCCTTCAGCTCCAGCAGCATACCGGCGGCGGGAGGAGGCCCCATGGACACGGCGATGACGGGGCATCCCAGCTGATCCTTCAGGGCCAGGGCGGCCTCGACGGCGTTCATATCATCGGGGTTGATGATGGTCTGCATGGAGGCGCGGTCCAGCGTGCCGTCGGCGTTGACGGCCACCTTGCCGGAGGTGTCGGGCACCTGCTTGACACAAACGATAAGCTTCATTCTATTCTTGCTCCTTTCCGCATTACTTCAGCAAATTGCCGGAGATGACCATCTGCTGGACCTGAGAGGTCCCCTCGTAGATGGTGAACACGCGGCAGTCGCGGTACTTGCGCTCGACAGGGTACTCCTTGATGTACCCGTAGCCGCCGTGGATCTGCACGGCCTTGGCGGCGATCTCGTTGCAGGTCTCGGAGGCGAAGTACTTGGCCATGGAGCAGTACATGGAGGCGTTGGGGTCGTTTCTGTCCTTCATCTGGGCGGCCATATAGACCAGCTCCTTGGCGGCGGTCAGCTTGGTTGCCATATCCGCCAGCATGAAGGCGATGGCCTGGTTCTTGCAGATGGGCTTGCCGAACTGGACGCGCTCCTTGGAGTACTTGATAGCCTCATCCAGGCAGCCCTGGGCCAGACCGATGGACTGGGCGGACACACCCAGACGGCCGCCGTCCAGCGTCTTCATGGCGTTGATAAAGCCCATGTTCTCCTTACCCAGCATATCGCTCTTGTGGACGCGGACATCCTCCAGCACCACGTCGGAGGTGGCGTAGCCCACCAGGCCCATCTTGGCCTCGTGCTTGCCGCAGGAGACGCCGGGGGCCTTCATGTCCACGATAAAGGCGGAGATACCCTTATTGCCGCGGCTCATGTCGGTCTTGGCGTAGACGATGCAGTAGTCGGCCAGGGGCGCGCCGGAGATAAAGCACTTACGGCCGTTGAGGATGTAGTCGTCACCATCCTTCACGGCGGTGGTGACCATGCTGCTGGCGTCGGAGCCGGCGCCCGGCTCGGTGAGGCCGAAGACGATCTTCACCTTGTTCTCCACGGAGGGACGGAGATACTTCTCCAGCTGCTCGGGGGTGCCCGCCTGCATCAGGGGGCCGCCGCCCAGAGAGTTGGGGGTATTGGCGTACAGGCTGGCCACAGCGGAGACACGGGCGATCTCCTCGATCATGATGACATAGGCCAGGGTATCGGCACCGGCACCGCCGTACTCGCGGGGGATCTTCAGGCCAAGGAAACCGCACTTGGCCATCTTGTCCACGATCTCCTCGGGAAACTCGCCGGTCTCCTCCACCTTGTCAAGGACCTCGGTGGTGAGCTCGGTCTCGGCAAACTGGCGGACCAGCTTGCGGATCATTTCATGCTTTGCGTCGAAAATCATAGTTTTCCTCCTGTTAAAGTATGGGTCACTGCTCTGCTCAGCAGGGGATCTCGTGCTTGGACTTACCCTCTGTCAAAATCTCATAGATGCTGTTGACGCCGCACTCGGCCATCTGCTCCGCGGCCTCCTCGGTGAAGAAGGCCATGTGGGGCGTGTGGTAGACGTTGACGAAGGAGCGCAGGTACTTCAGCTTGAAGTAGGGCATACCGGGGGTACGGATGATGTCCTCATCGTGGGGAACGTGGATGATGCCGGTCTCACCGGGGAAGGCATCCATGAACAGCGCGCCGAACTTGCCGGACTCCACCGCCTCGGTGACAGCGTCGATATCCATCAGCTCGCCCCGGGCGTTGTCGATGAACACCACGCCGTCCTTCATCTTGGCAATGGCCTCGCGGTCGATCATGCCGGTGGTCTCCGGCAGCAGCGGGGTGTGGATGGTGATGATGTCGGACTCACGGTACAGGGTGTCCAGATCCACGTACTCGGCGTACGCACGGACGGCGTCGTTCTCATAGACATCGTTGGCGATGATACGGCAGCCGAAGCCGCTGAGGCACTTGATGATGGTGAAGCCGATCTTGCCGGTGCCCATGACACCCACGGTCATGGTACGCAGCTCGCGGCCCATCTTGCCCTTCAGGGTGAAGTCGTTGTCGTTGGTGTTGTACAGCGCCTTCTTGAACTTGCGGATGCACATCAGGATGGCCATAACGGTGTATTCCGCCACGCCGTTGGGCGCGTAAGCGCCGTTGCACAGGCGGAAGCCCAGGGAACGGGCGTAGTCGCAGTTCATGTGGTTATAGCCCACGCAGCGGCTGGCCAGCACCTGCACGCCATAGCCCTTCAGCTCGTCCAGAACGGCGTTGGAATAGTCGCTCTGGCCCAGGGTGGTGACACCGTCGCAGCCGGCGGCCATATGGGCGGTGGTCTTATCCAGATTTGCGGGGGTGGAGATCAGCTCGATACCGTATTTCTTGCACAGGCCCTCGATGACGGGCTTCTCGTCGGGACGTACTTCGTAAGCAGCGATCTTCATGATTCTTCTCCTTCACATTCCGGGGGCGGCGGCGCGCTCCTCAACGCGCCGCGCCCTTATAGTTTGCTTTTCCTCAAGTCGCCGGGGTGTTCGTGTTCGTCGCGCTCCGCCTACGGCGGAGAGATTTTTCGTTCTGCCGATGGCAAACCGGCGATGGCGTACCGTGTGTACGTCGAGACGGTTTGACGATGGCAGGGCGGAAAAGATGCCGCCGTCAGTCTTTCAGGGAAGGATCCATGGGCACCGCCTCGCCGGCGGCTATCATGGCGGCCACCTGCTCGTCGGTGTAGCCCAGGTTCTTCAGCACCAGTTCGGTCTGCTCGCCCAGGTACGGACCGCGGTTGTAGGGAGGCAACTCCGTCTCCTCGAAGATAACGGGAGGCCGGACCATGGTGCGTTTATTGCCGTTGGAATATTCCATCTCGTAGAAGCAGCCGGAGGCCCATGCCTGCTTATCCACCAGCAGCTGATCCCAGGTCTGGGCCACGGCGTAGGGCAGATCGTTGGCGTCCATCAGCTTGCACCACTCGTCCAGGGTGCGGCTGGCCATCTCGGCCACCAGGAAGTCGTAGAACTCCTCGATATTGGCCTGCAGGTTGGTCTGGGGATAGTAGCGTGGATCCTCGGCCAGCTCGGGGTGGCCGATGGCGTTCATAAAGATGGGATAGTGGCGGTTGTACTGGGGCATGGCGATCTGGAGCCACTTGTTGTCCTTGGTCTTGTGGGCCACCACCAGCGGATTGGGCAGGGTGCGGCGGGACAGGGGGTACTGGGTGGTGGGGTCGCCGTACTGGCTGGCCTGCAGCAGCAGGGAGACATCCCAGATGGCGCTGTGGAACAGGGAGACCACCACGCGGTCGCCGATGCCCGTCTCGCGGGCGCGGTACAGGGCCGCCAGCACGCCGGAGGCCAGGTACATACCCACCTGATGGTCGCCGAAGCCGGCGATGGTCAGCATGGGCAGGGCGTCCTTATCGAACAGGGTGCCCAGGATGCCGCCGCGGGCAAAGAAAGCGGTGAAGTCGAAGCCGGGCAGATCCTTGTCGGGGCCCTTCTCGCCGTAGCCGGACACGAAGCCATACACCAGCCTGGGGTACTTGGCGTGGAGCGTCTCATAGTCCAGACCGGCCTTTTTCAGGGGGTTCTGCCGCCAGTTGGTGATGAAGATGTCCGCCTCGGCGATGAGCTTCTCCAGCGCCTCACGGCCGGCGGGGGTCTTGGTGTTCAGGCAGACGCAGGTCTTGCCGGCGTTCTCCAGATCGTAGGAGGTGTTCTCCTTCTGATCCTGGGGACGGCCCTCGTTGACAGCGGTGTAGCGCAGGGGGTCGCCGGCGGGGGCCTCGACCTTGATGACCTCGGCGCCCAGATCCGCCAGAAAGCGGGCGCAGCAGGGGGCGGCGATAAAGGTGGCCAGCTCCAGCACCTTTACGCCCTCGAGGGGACGCTTTACTTCACTCATATCGTTCCTCCATGTATGTTAATAAATGGTGTGTTGCTTACATTTTCAGCAGGTCGCGGAAGGTCTCCAGGTTGGTTCGCACCTGCTCAAACCGCACCATCTGACGGTCCACCTCCACCAGCGTCAGGGGCAGGTCGGCGGCCTCGCAGGCCTTCTTGATCATCACATAGTCGAACTCCTCCGGGTCGCAGAACTTGGTCAGCACCACCAGGACGCCCTTGGCGTTCCGGGCCTTGGCGGTGTCCACGATCCACTTCACCCGGTTCTTCTCCTGATCGTACAGCACAGAGCAGTTTCCCATGGCGGCGAACTTCTCGGCCAGCGCGTTGAGGGCGTCATCGCGCTCCGGTGCGTCGGTGCGGTACTGGCGGGACTGGGCGGCCACGTCATCGGCCACGATGTGCAGACCCATCTCATCGATGATGGCGTTCAGCGCCGGGGCATCCGTCAGGATACCGCTGATGACAATGGGCAGCTTCTCCGCGGCGGGAGTCTGGGCTTCCAGCTTCTCAATGAGCGCCTCCACCAGCTCCGTGTGCTCCTCCTTGGTCATGAAGAAGGCGCTCTTGAAGATGTCGCTGCGCTGGGCGGCGGTGATCTCCGGGTGAACAGCCAGCAGCTCGTCGATCTTCCGCATGGCGGCGTTGTGGCGGTTGTAGACCTTGATGGAGGCGAGCAGCTTCTCCTCGGAGAAGGCGCCGCCCAGCTTCTCCAGGTCGCGGATCACGCGCTCATACCCGGCCTTGGTATAGGCCACGCCGTAGGCGGGCTTGCGGTTCTGGGGATAGGTCATGGGGATGAAGGGGATGGACGGCACGGCGTACTTCCAGTTCTCGCCCACGGTCTTGAGGGTATCGCACAGGGAGGGGATGACGATAGCGCTGGCGCCGTCATACGCACCGCTGATGCCCAGCTCCAGCAGAGACTGGACAATGGCGCACAGGAAGGCGGGGCAGTATTCCTTGGCGCGGTTCAGCGCTACATCGCCGCCCCACGCGCCCATAGGCACGAAGCCCATGGCGTGGATAAGCTCCTCGGGAGTGTAAACAGGAGCGCACAGGACGATCTTTTTGCCCTGCGACAGATAGCCGTCCATCTGCGCGCGGGGAGAGGCTGCTGCCTCATGCAGCTTGTTGAGGATGTCGTTCATGCCTTACACTCCTTTCGCAGCCTTGTTGGCTTCCATGATCTCCGTCAGACCCTGCACACGGGTGTCGTACTGGGCCTCGGAGAAGTTGCGGGGGTCGGCCTGATCGCCGTCGAAGCTGACCACGGGGATATCGCAGGCCTTGCCGATCTGGCGGCTCATCTCGTACATGAAGCCGCTCCACAGCTTGCAGGAGCGGTTGGTATGCACCAGCATACCCTCCACGTGGTTGTCCTTGCAGAGCTTGATGCGCTTGTCGCGGCTCATCTCCAAATTGATGGCGTTGGGCACCTTGCAGTAGGCGCGGATCATCTCGTCAAAGGTGTTGTAGTCGAAGCCGAAGGCGTCGGCGTAGATGGTGGTGACCATGTTGATACCCCGGGACTTCAGGCCGGTACTGGTAGCGCGGAGGTACGGCCAGCAGGCGATGCCCTCGAACATGATACGGTACTTCTCCTCCGTGCGGAAGGTGGAGGTACCGTTCTTGTGGTTGTCCTCATACTCCTTCAGCAGGGTCTCCATGGCGTCGGCGGCGGTGGACTTGCCCCGGGCCGTGACCATGACGGCCATGTGGTTCAGCAGGTCGAAGCCATTGAAGGGGGACGGCACATACCTGGCGCAGCCGGTGGCCGCCAGCCATGCGCGGCTGGAACGGCAGGAGAAGCCGGTGACCTCCTGGAACTTCTCATCGGACCACTTCTTGCCGGTGATCTCCTCCAGCTGCTTCACGGCGTCCCAGAACTGGCCGGTGACGTAGGCCACCTCGGCGTCGGACACCTCGTAGTCGGGGTTAAAGGGGATATCCAGCAGGATCATGGGGATATTCAGCTCACGGGCCAGGTTCTCGTACCACTTGATCATGCAGGAGCAGATGTTGCTGCAGCACAGCAGTACGTCGGGCATGGCCACGTCCTGCTCGGGACAGGACTTCAGCTTGGCGTAGGCCAGAGACACGCGGGCGTAGGCGCAGATGTCATTGGAGTAGCCCTCGGACTCCGCCACCTCGCACATTCTCGTGCCCGCGCCGCGGGCGGCGATGCCGGCGGCCTGATTTTCGGGATACACGGTGGCGATGCCCATAGTCTCCGGGATCTCCACAGGGAAGTTGCTGGAGACCCAAGCCACCTTCTCGCCCCGCTTCTTGGCCTCGATGGCATCCACATAGGCGTCCGCCGCGATCTTGCCCAGCTTATACTTGGCGGAATTGGGATCCACCGGCTTCGGGGCCTTCTTCACTTCTTCTGCCATTTCAGTTCCTCCTCACAGCTTTTATCGAAACATATTTCTGTTTATTCATGTCGTCTGCTTATATGCCCACAGGGCCGCGCCGATGGCGCCGAAATACTGGGCCAGCGGGTCCACACTGACGGGGACGTTCAGCTCGTCGCTGAGCGCCTGCCGCACCGCGTCGTTCCGGGCCACACCGCCGGAGAGACAGACCTGCTCCGTGACGCCCGCCCGCCGGGCCAGGGCCGCCACGCGGCTGGCCACGCTGCGGCAGATGCCCGCCACCAGGTCGGGGCGCCTGACGCCGTTGGCCATCTGACTGATGACCTCGCTCTCGGCAAACACGGTGCAGGTGCTGGAGATAGCGGCGGGGGCCGCGGCCTTGGCGGCCTCGGCATCCAGATCGTCCACATCCAGGCGGAGGATAGAGGCCATCACATCCAGAAACCGCCCCGTACCGGCGGCGCACTTATCGTTCATGACGAAGTTCACCATCTTGCCGGAGGGCGACAGGGCGATGACCTTGGCATCCTGCCCGCCGATGTCGATGACGGTACGCAGGTCCGGGAACACGAAGCGCCCGCCCAGGGCGTGGGCCGTCAGCTCACTGATCTCACCGTCGGCGCCCTGGTAGTTCTTGCGTCCGTAGCCGGTGACAAAGGCACAGGCCATATCGGCCCGGGTCAGGCCGCTGGTCTGCCACAGCTGCACCAGCGCCTCCTCCGGCCCGCCGGTGCCCAGGCCGCCGGTCTGGAGGCTGTGGGCCACCAGCTCCTTCCCGTCTTTAAGAACGGCGCACTTGGAAGTGGTGCTGCCGATGTCGATACCTAAGGTGTACATGGGGTCCTCCCTATTCTGTGCGATCGGGCAGAAATACCCTCTCCCGCGGTGCGGAGATACTGCGCGCCGCACTGGTCTTACCAGTTTACTTATATTATACGGGTTTGTGAAATTTGCGTCAATTATGCGAATTGCCAAAGAAATAACAATTATTTGTGCATTGTACCGAGCCGCACTTTAAATGATTAAATCTTTCCGGATTTTTCCGGGACAATGTTGCGTTTTCTTTGGAAACTCGTCATGGCAGTATGAGGAAGCCGCATGGCGCGCTCGCGCCATGCGGCTTCCTGCGGTTCACGGCTCCAGGTCGTGTTTGTCCAGCTTCATGTTCCGGTAGGCCTTGGGCAGGCCGGGGGCGATGAGGGGAAAGGTGTTCTCCGTGTCAGACGTGGGCTGAATGTTATAGGTGCCGTACATATTCACCAGGTCGAAGCTGCTGCGCGGTACGCCGGGAAAGTGGTGGACGTCCGGTGTAGCGTCATAGGGAAAGCCCTCCCGGCTGCGCTTGCGTTTGGGCATAAAAATCACCTCCGGCCTTAGTATGGCCGGAGGCGGTGGGTTTATGAGCTTCAGCGGTAGACCTCCGCGTCGAAGTCGCGGACGATCTCGTCCCTCTTCTCGTCGCGGACGCAGACGCAGTTCGTCTCGTCAAAGGCCAGGCGCATGGCGAAATCCTTGGCCTCGTAAATATCGTTTGTCTCGAAGAAGTCGCGATAGGCCTCCTCCGGCTCGTGGCTCTTGCGCCAGATAACGTGAAAACGCATAGAAATTCCTCCTGCAAAATGGGGGTAATTTTTAGTATACCCCCGCCGGAAGCAAAAAGCAACGGTGGGTTTTGCCAAAAAACACGGGCAAAGTTCGTCACATTTTCCCCCGGGAAAGTTGTGATTTCTTCTTCCCCTGCCCCACAAGATATTGTATAATAGCAGACGATATTTTGGAGCGACAGAGGTGGATCAGGGTGAAGATCGGATTTGACAACGAAAAGTACCTGCAATTACAGGCGGAGCACATCACGGCGCGGCGCGCCCAGTTCGGCGGCAAGCTGTATCTGGAGTTCGGCGGCAAGCTGTTTGACGACTATCACGCCTCCCGTGTGCTGCCGGGGTTCCAGCCGGACAGCAAGATACGGATGCTGCAGACGCTGAAGGACGATGTGGAGATCGTGGTGGCCATCTGCGCCGGGGACATCGAGAAGAACAAGATGCGCGGCGACCTGGGCATCAGCTACGACGTGGACGTGCTGCGGCTGATCGACGTATTCCGGGGACTGGGCTTCTATGTGGGCAGCGTGGTCATCACCCAGTACGCCGGCCAGCCGGCGGCGGACGCCTTTATCAAGCGGCTGAGCGCCCTTGGCGTGAAGAGCTATAAGCACTATCCCATCGCCGGGTATCCCTCGGACGTGGCGCACATCGTGTCCGACGAGGGCCTGGGCAAGAACGAATATATCGAAACAACGCGGCCGCTGATCGTGGTGACGGCCCCCGGCCCCGGCAGCGGCAAGATGGCCACCTGCCTGAGCCAGCTGTACCACGACAACCGGCGGGGTATCCGGGCGGGCTACGCCAAGTACGAGACGTTCCCCATCTGGAACCTGCCGCTGAAGCACCCGGTGAACCTGGCCTATGAGGCGGCCACGGCGGACCTGAACGACGTGAACATGATCGACCCGTTCCACCTGGAGGCCTATGGTAAGACCACGGTGAATTACAACCGGGACGTGGAGATCTTCCCGGTGCTGGCGGCCATGTTCCGGATGATCCAGGGCGAGTGCCCCTACAAGTCCCCCACGGACATGGGCGTGAACATGGTGGGCTTCGCCATCGTGGACGACGCGGTGTGCCAGGAGGCCAGCCGCATGGAGATCCTGCGCCGGTACTACACCGGGTGCGTGGAACGGGCCAAGGGGCAGGCGGACGAGTGCGTGGTGCGGAAGCTGGAGCTGGTGATGCAGCAGGCCGGCGTGACGCCGGACATCTGCCCGGCGGTGGCGGCCTCGCTGGAAAAGGCGGAGGCCACCGGCAAACCGGCGGGCGCCATGGTGCTGCCGGACGGCAGCGTGGTGACCGGGCGGACCTCCCCCCTGCTGGGCGCGTCGGCGGCGCTGCTGCTGAACGCGCTGAAGAAGATGGCGGGCATTGACCACAAGCTGGACCTGATCCCCCCGTCGGTGATCGAACCTATCAGCGCCATGAAGACCGGCTGCCTGGGGCACCGAAACCCCCGGCTGCACTCGGATGAGGTACTGATCGCGCTGGCGATCTCCGGTCTGACGAACCCCCTGGCGGCCATGGTGCAGGCGCAGCTGAAGAACCTGCGGGGCTGCGAGGCCCACTTCTCGGTCATCATCTCCGAGGAGGACGCCAAGCTGTATAAGCGGCTGGGCATCAACGTCAGCTGCGAGGCGAAATATGAGGTCAAGAGCCTGTATCACAAGTAAATAAGCGTCTGTGCCCGCGCCGTGCGCGGGCACAGCTTTCTGAAAGGAGCACATATGCAGAGCATCGCACAGATATTGGCATCGGAGCTGGGCCAGCCGGTCCAGTACGTGGAAAACGTTATCGCCCTGCTGGACGAGGGCAGCACCATTCCGTTCATCGCCCGCTACCGCAAGGAACAGCACGGCTCCATGGACGACACCACCCTGCGGAAGCTGGAGGACCGGCTGCAATACCTGCGGAACCTGGACAAGCGGCGGCAGGAGGTCAAGTCCGCCATCGACGGGCAGGGCAAGCTGACCGAAGCACTGACGGCGGCCATCGACAATGCCGCCACGCTGGCGGAGGTGGAGGACCTGTACCGTCCCTACAAGCAAAAGCGGCGCACCCGCGCCACAGCGGCCCGGGAGAAGGGGCTGGAGCCCCTGGCGCAGCTGCTGCTGGCGCAGGAGAAGGACTGCCCCGCGCCGGAGGCGGCCGCACAGGCGTACATCGATCCGGAGAAGGGCGTGGAGACCGCGGCCGACGCATTACAGGGCGCCAACGACATCATCGCGGAGATCATCAGCGACGACGCGGACATCCGCAAGGCACTGCGGGGCCTGCTGATGCGGCAGGGACGGCTGAGGAGCCTTGCCGCCACGGAGGAGGACAGCGTGTACCGACTGTACTACGACTTTGAACAGGCCATTCCCAAGCTGGCGGGGCACCAGATCCTGGCCATCAACCGGGGCGAAAAAGAGGGGCTGCTCTCCGTCACGGTACTGCTGGACCGGGAGGCCGCGCTGCCGGCACTGCGGCGGGCGGTGGTAAAGCCCGGCTCGGCGGCCATGGAATTCATCAAGGCCGCCTGTGAGGACGCCTATGACCGGCTGATCTATCCGTCGCTGGAGCGCGAGGCGCGGTCCGCCCTGACGGACAGCGCCAACGAGGGCGCTATCGGACAGTTCGCGCTGAACCTGAAGCCGCTGCTGCTCCAGCCGCCGGTAAAGGGCCACGTGACCATGGGGCTGGACCCCGGCTATGCCCACGGGTGCAAGGTGGCGGTCATCGACGGCACCGGCAAGGTGCTGGACACCACGGTGGTCTACCCCACCTACGGCGAGCGCCAGAAGCGGGAGGCCATCGCCAAGCTGACGGCCCTGTGCAAAAAACACGGCGTGGCGCACATCGCCATCGGCAACGGCACCGCCAGCCGGGAGACAGAGCAGATGACGGTGGAGATGCTGCGGGGCCTTCCGGGCGTCAGCTATATGATCGTCAACGAGGCGGGCGCGTCGGTGTACTCCGCCGGCAAGCTGGCGGCGGAGGAGTTCCCGGACTACGACGTGAACCTGCGCTCGGCCATCTCCATCGCCCGGCGGTTACAGGACCCGCTGGCGGAGCTGGTGAAGATCGACCCCAAGGCCATCGGCGTGGGGCAGTACCAGCACGATATGCCGCAAAAGCGGCTGGACGAGGCACTATGCGGCGTGGTGGAGGACTGCGTCAACGCCGTGGGTGTTGACCTGAACACCGCCAGCGCCAGCCTGCTGGGCTATGTATCCGGGCTGAACGGCACCACGGCGAAGAACATCGTGGCGTACCGGGAGGCCAACGGCGCCTTCCCGGACCGGAAGCGCCTTTTGAAGGTTCCGAAGCTGGGGCCCAAGGCCTATGAGCAGTGCGCGGGCTTTTTGCGGGTGCCGGAGAGCAAAAACGTGCTGGACAACACCGGCGTACACCCGGAGAGCTATGGGGCGGCGGAGAAGCTGCTGGCCCTGTGCGGCTGCGGCGACGAAGACGTGCGCCGGGGCGCGGTGGACGGATTGATGCGGAAGGTGCAGGCCATGGGCGAGGCAAAGGTAGCCGAAGAGATCGGCGTGGGCGTGCCCACACTGCGGGACGTGGTGAAGGAGCTGATGAAGCCCGGACGCGACCTGCGGAGCGACCTGCCGGCGCCCATCCTCCGCACCGATGTGCTGGACATGAAGGACCTGAAGCCCGGCATGGTGCTCACCGGAACGGTGCGGAACGTGATCGACTTCGGCGTATTCGTGGACATCGGCGTGCATCAGGATGGGCTGGTACACATCTCGCAGGTGTGCAGCAGGTTCATCAAGCACCCCTCCGAGGTGGTGGCCGTGGGCGACATCGTGAAGGTGCTGGTGCTGGACGTGGACGAGAAAAAGCATCGCATCAGCCTGTCCATGAAGCAGGTGAAGGAGTAAAAAAGAAACCGCCCCCGGGGCGGTTTCTTTTTTATGCGTCTTTTACTCGATGACGGGGAGCTTTTTGACCACGGCGGCGCAGCGGGGGCACAGGTCGGGGTGCTCGCTGTCGCTGCCCACGGTGGGCAGGACCTTCCAGCAGCGGGCACACTTGGCACCGTTGGCGGGGCGAACGGCCACCTTCTGCTCCGCGTCCACGTCCACGCGGACCTGGGAGACGATGAACAGGTCGGCCACCTGGGCGGCGTCCATGGATGCCAGGAAGCCATCCTCCGGCGTAACGGTCAGGTCCACCTCAGCCTCCAGGCTCTTGCCGATGGTCTTGTCGGCACGGGCGGTCTCCAGCGCGCCGTTGACGGCGGTGCGGAAGGCAGCGATACGGGCCCAGCGGGCCATCTCGTCCTCGGAGAGGGCGTAGCCGTTGTAGGGCAGCACCATCTCGTTGAACAGGACGTTGCGCGCGTCATCGCAGGAGCGATGGGGCATGGCCAGCCAGATCTCATCGCAGGTAAAGGCCAGAATGGGGGCAAACAGGCGGGTCATGGCGTCCAGGATCAGGAACAGAGCGGTCTGGGCGCTGCGGCGGGAGAGGCCCTCGGCCTCGTCGCAGTACAGGCGATCCTTGAGAATATCGAAGTAGAAGGAGCTCAGGTCCACCACGCAGAAGTCGTTGATCATGTGGGACACCACATGGAACTCGTAGTTGTCATAGGCGGCATAAGCCTTGGTCAGCAGGTCGTTCAGGCGGGTGATGGCCCACTTGTCCAGGGGCAGCATGTCGCCCGGCTCCACCAGATGATCGGCATCGAAGCCGGTCAGGTTATCCAGGCAGAACTTGGCGGTATTGCGGAACTTCAGGTAGTTCTGGCTCAGCTGCTTGAAGATCTCGTCGGAGCAGCGGACATCCACGTGGTAGTCGGAGCTGCCGGCCCACAGACGCAGCAGATCGGCGCCGTACTTGTTGAAGATCTCGGCGGGGTCCATGCCGTTGCCCAGAGACTTGTGCATGGCCTTGCCCTCGCCGTCCACGGTCCAGCCGTGGGTGACGCACTCCTTGAACGGTGCGCCGCGGCCCAGAGCGCCCACGGCCACCAGCAGGGAGGACTGGAACCAGCCGCGATACTGATCCAGGCCCTCGATGTACATGGTGGCAGGCCAGAAGCCCTGATCGCGCTCCATGGCGGCAAAGTGGGTGGAGCCGGAGTCGAACCAGCCGTCCAGCGTGTCCGTCTCCTTATCAAATCCGGCGGCCTTGCCGCAGTGGGGGCAGGTGAAGCCCTTGGGCAGGATGTCGGCGGCGTCTCTGTCGAACCAGGCGTTGGAGCCCTCCTTCTCAAACAGCCCGGCCACGGCCTCGATGCTCTCGGGGGTGCAGACGGGCTTGCCGCAGTCCTTGCAGTAGAACACGGGGATCGGCAGGCCCCAGCGGCGCTGGCGGCTGATGCACCAGTCGGTGCGCTCCAGGATCATGGAGCGCATACGGTCCTTGCCCCAGGCGGGCACCCAGCGCACGTCCTCGCAGGCGGCGATGGCCTCGTCCTTGAAGCTGTCCACGGAGCAGAACCACTGGGGGGTGGCACGGAAGATGATGGGCTGCTTGCAGCGCCAGCAGTGGGGGTAGCTGTGGACGATGTCCTCGCTGGCGAACAGAGTGCCGTTGTCCTTCATATCCTGCAGGATGACGGGGTTGGACGCATCGGTGGTCATGCCCTCGTACTTGCCGGCGTAGGCGGTGTGCTTGCCCTGATCGTCCACGGGCACTACCATGTCCATGCCGTAGCGCTTGCAGGTCACATAGTCATCGGCACCGAAGCCGGGTGCGGTGTGGACGCAGCCGGTACCGGAGTCCATGGTGACGTAATCCGCCAGCACCAGGCGGGAGGTCTTGGGCAGGAAGGGGTGGTCGGCCAGCATATTCTCGAAGAAGGAGCCGGGGTGCGTCTCCACGATCTCATAGCTGTCGAAGCCGCCGATCTTCATGACCTTCTCGACCAGTGCCTCGGCCATGATGTACATCTCGCCGTTGGGCACCTTGACCACGGCGTAGCTCTCGTCGGGGTGCAGGGCGATGGCCAGGTTGCCGGGCAGGGTCCAGACGGTGGTGGTCCAGATCACGAAGTACAGCTTGCTGTGGTCCAGATGGCCCAGCTTGCCCTGATCGTCATGCATGGGGAACTTGACATAGACGGTGGTGCAGGGATCGTCCTTATACTCGATCTCCGCCTCGGCCAGCGCCGTCTCGTCGTGGGGGCACCAATACACGGGCTTCAGGCCCTTGTAGATGTGACCGTTCTGGTACATTCTGCCGAACACACGGACCTCCTGGGCCTCGAAGCCGGGATCCATGGTCTTGTAGGGGTGCTCCCAGTCGCCCACCACGCCCATGCGCTTGAAGCCGTCGCGCTGCACGTCGATGTAGTGGTCGGCGAACTCGTGGCAAGCACTGCGGAACTCAGAGACGCTCATGGCCTTGTGGTTCAGCTTGTTCTGCTTGATGATGGCGGACTCGATGGGCATACCGTGGTTGTCCCAGCCGGGGATATAGGGGGTATAGTAGCCGCGCATCGCGTACATGCGGGTGATAAAGTCCTTCAGGGACTTGTTCAGGGCGTGGCCCATGTGCAGCGCGCCGTTGGAGAACGGAGGGCCGTCGTGGAGGGAGAACAGGGGCTTGCCCTCGTTCTTCTTCAGCAGCTCATTGTAAAGGTCCAGCTCTTCCCAGTGCTTCAGCATCTCCGGCTCGCGGGCAGGCAGGCCGGCGCGCATGGGAAAGCCGCTTTTGGGCATATTCAGTGTCTTCTTGTACTCCATGTTGCTTCTCCTTTATCTGAATAGTTTTGAAAACAAAATAAAAAGCGCCTTTGTCTCGTTCAAGAGACAAAGGCGCGGAAAAACGTCCTCTGCGGTACCACTCTCGTTGCCGCCGGGGCGGCCACTCATCCCCCACGGAATGGGGCGGGGAGAAGGTAACGGCTCCCTTGCCGTCCGCGCTTACTCGGCGAGCTTTCAGGCGGATGCTCCGGGGTGATGTTCGGTGTCCCTGTCCCGTCCGCCTTGCACCAAACGGCGGCTCTCTTCGCGTGGACATGAGGCACGGCCTGTCCCCTTCATCGCAACTTTCGATATTGCTGACAATGTAGCACGGTTTTGAAAAAATGTCAAGAGGAAAGCGGAAAAAGGCGGCACACAGCCGCCTTTTTCAGTTAAATTATCCGATAATCCCGCTGGGCCAGGGCCTGCTCCCGGCGTATTTTCTGGGTAGCCAGGGCCTCCTCCAGGGCCACGATGATGCTGTTGGACACCAGAAAGCCGCGGGGCGTCAGGCGCCAGCCGTTCTCCGTTCGGGCGGCCAGACCCGTGCACTCATACTGCACGAACAGATCCTCCATGGGCTGGAATCGCTGGCGGTAGGTCGTCTCGAAATACCGGCGGTCGATGCCCTCCGCCGTGCGGAGAGACAGCATGACGTACTCATAATCCCGGGTCAGCGTGGCGTCGGACTCGGACTCCGACAGGATCAGGCGACCGCTTATGTAGCTGTCCAGGTCCCGGACGTAGGCGTAGCGCACGCCGCCGAAGTCGGAGTGGGCGCCGGGGCCGAAGCCGGCATACTCCTCCATGTGCCAGTATTTCAAATTGTGGCGGGAGGCAAAGCCCGGCTTGGCAAAGTTGGATATCTCGTACTGCTCATAGCCGTTCTGCGCCAGAACCGTGACGGCGTAGAGATACATATCCGCCTGGCCGTCGTCGTCCGGGAAGCGCTCGCTGTCCCGGCGGTCATATAGGGGCGTGCCGGGCTCCAGCTTCAGGCCGTAGCAGGAGACGTGCTCCGGGGCCAGGGCGATGACGGCGGCGAGGGTGTCCTCCCACTGCTGCATGGTCTGGCCCGGCAGGCCATAGATCAGGTCCATACTGAGGTTTTTGAACCCGGCCTTCCGCACGGCGGCCACGGCCTCCTGCACCTGGGCAAAGGTATGGATGCGGCCGATGGCGCGAAGCAGGCCGTCATCCGCCGACTGAACGCCCAGAGATATCCTGTTGAAGCCCGCCCGACGCAGCGCACGCAGGGCCTTGACGTCACAGGCGGAGTCCGGGTTGGCCTCCAACGTGATCTCGGCGTCGCGGGCCACAGGGCAGCGCTTGCGGAGGGTCCGCAGCAGCTTTGTCAGGCGGTCCGGTCCCAGATAGCTGGGGGTACCGCCGCCGAAGTACACCGTGTCCACCCGAAGGGCAGCAGTGCGGGGCGCGACCTCCTCGATATGGCGCAGCAGGGCGGCGGTATAGGCGTCCATCTTCTCCTCGCTGCGGGGCAAAGAGTAAAAGTCGCAGTAGGCGCATTTCTGGCGGCAGAAGGGGATGTGGATATAGAGCCCGAGAGGGGCTTTTTCTTTCTGCATATCAGCGTACCTGAGGCGGCAGTATGGTCACAGCGCCGTAAAAGCAGTTGACCTTGCAGCTGCGGCAGCCGATGCAGTCATCCTGACGGACCTCATAATAGCCGTCCGGCCGCAGGTCGATGCACTTCATGGGGCAGAACATGGCGCACCAGCCGCAGCCAGTGCAGCTCACCGGGTCGATCACGGCCAGCTGGACCGCCTTGCGCCCGAAGGGATGGGCAGGGTCGTACATAACTGACGCCCTCCTTTCCTGAGATCACCGTATTATTATAGCCGTTTTCATGGGTTTTGACAAGTATAGCCGCGGCGGAAGCGGCACATATTACCGGCGAAAGGATGTGATGGCGTGACACCTAAGGAATATGACGCGCTGGTACGGCAGCTGTCGCCCAGCTCACCCATCGGCAAGGACACGGCGCTGGCCTTTGTCGTCGGCGGCGGCATCTGCGCCGTGGGACAGCTGATCGCCAACGGCTGGCAGGCGCTGGGGCTGACGCAGCAGGAGGCGGCCTCCGCCACCTCGGTAACGCTGGTGTTCCTGTCGGTGCTGCTGACGGCGTTGGGGCTGTACCACCGGCTGGCGCGGTACGCCGGGGCAGGCACGCTGGTGCCCATCACCGGCTTCGCCAACGCCGTAGCCTCGCCGGCCATCGACTTCCGGGCGGAGGGCATCGTCACCGGCACGGCGGTCAAGATGTTCACTGTGGCCGGGCCGGTGATCGTGTTCGGCACCGCTGCCAGCGTGGTGTATGGGCTGGTGCTGTATCTGCTGGGGTGAAAGAAAAAAGAACCGCCGTCCCGGCGGTTCTTTTTGTATTTCGGATAAAAACCTCAGATGTACTGCTTCATGCCCTCGGTGGCGGTGTCCTCGTCCGCGCTGATGGTGACGGTGAACTTCACGCCATTCTCCTCGCTGAAGCGGTCCAGCCAGTGAAGGAACGTCTCTACCGCCTGCAGGTCGTTGCTGCCGGCGATCTTGCAGAGATTATCCACGAACACATGGGAAATATCGTAATTGCCCGCGTACATACCGCACAGGAATCCGCGCAGGCAGTCAAAAGAATCCACATTATACTCGCCGGCGTTGACCAGACGGACGTTGTAGCTGACGTCGTAGGTCATATCGCCCTTAGGCTCGATGCACACGACACTTCCGGTCTCGGACTCCACACTGGTGTGGATGAGCTCGATGAGCTGCTTGGTCTTACCGGCACCGTTGGCACCCATGATCAGTCTAACCATAAGAAATCACTCCTTTGTCATTGGTGGTTTCCACCTGAGTACAGCATACCATACCGGTGGAAAAATAGCAATGCAGAAAAAGTAAACTTATTTTTGGGCACTTTTACTTTTCCAGCTTCCCCAGCAGCGTCTGCCGCAGGTCCTCATACCCCGGCTTGCCCAGCAGGGCGAACATATTTTTCTTATAGGCCTCCACGCCGGGCTGGTCAAAGGGGTTCACGTCCAGCAGGTAGCCGGACAGGCCGCAGGCGTACTCAAAGAAGTAGATCAGCCCGCCCAGGGTCTGCTCATTGACGGAGCCAGTCCGCAGTGTCACGTTGGGCACGCCGCCCTCCACATGAGCCAGCAGCGTACCGTCCATGGCCTGCTGGCGGATAAAGTCCATGCTCTTGCCCGCCAGGAAGTTCAGGCCGTCGCCGTTGCCCTCGTCATAGGGCACGGGGTTTTCGTTTTGAGAGGGGCCGAAGCGCACCACCGTCTCGAACAGGTGGCGCTCACCCTCCTGGATGTACTGGCCCATGGAGTGCAGGTCAGCGGTAAACTCCACACTGGCGGGGAACAGACCCTTGTTCTCCTTGCCCTCGCTCTCGCCGTACAGCTGCTTCCACCACTCGGACATAAAGCGGAAGCAGGGCTCATAGGCCGCCAGCAGCTCGATCTTCTTCCCGGTGCGGTACAGCTCATACCGGGCGCCGGCATACTGCCAGGCGGGATTGGCGTTCATGTCCGCCAGGGCACATTCGCGCATCATATCCGCCGCACCGGCCATCAGCGCGTCGATATCGATGCCGGCCACAGCAATGGGCAGCAGACCCACGGCCGTGAGCACACTGTACCGTCCGCCGATGTTGTCCGGCACCACGAACTCCTCGTAGCCCTTATCGTCGGCCAGGCCCTTCAGGGCCCCCTTGCGGGCGTCGGTGGTGGCATAGATGCGCCGGGCGGCCTCCTCCGGGCCGTACTTCTTCTCCAGCAGCTCACGGAAAAAGCGGAAGGCCACGGCGGGCTCCGTGGTGGTGCCGGACTTGGAGATAACGTTCACGGAGAAGTCCACGCCGTCCACCAGCTCCATCACCTCGGTCAGCGCGTCGGAGCTGAGGCCGTTGCCGATAAAGTAGATGTTGGGCGTATTCTTCTTTTTCAGGTTGTAATTGGGCGAGCGCAGGCATTCGATGACGCCCCGGGCGCCCAGATAGGAACCGCCGATACCGATGACCACCAGCGCCTGGGAGTCGGACTGTATTTTCTTCGCCGCCGCCTTGATGCGGGCAAATTCCGCCTTGTCATAGTCCTCCGGCAGATGCACCCAGCCGGTAAATTCGCCGCCGGCGCCATCACCATTTTGCAGATGGTCATGGGCGATACGCAGGCGGGGGGACAGCGCGGCCTCGTAGGGCAGTGGGATAAAGCTGCGGACATTTTGCAGATCGACCTGTATCATGTTAAAACCTCCTCGTCGGTGCAATGCAACTATTTGCCCTATCGTACAACGTTTCCGGGGAAAATACAAGGGGAAAAACGGGACTTTCCCCCGCTTTTCCCCTTTCCGCTACGCCAGGAACACCGCCTGCTTCAAAAGATCGGTGAACATCCGTCCCCAGCTGCGCCCCGGAACGCTCTCCGCCGCCAGAATGGGCACCGTCAGCACCTCCGTATCGCCGCTGCACAGGGTCAGCGTGCCCACCTGCTGGCCCTGCTGTATCGGGGCCGCCAGCGTCTCCGGCAGGTCCACCCGATACTCCAGCGACGATGCCTGCGCCTTCTCCACCACAGCGGTAACGCCCGTCTCCGGCAGCGTCAGGCTTACCTGCTCCGCCTCCCCCATGGTCACCGGCAGGGGGGGGAGCGGGCGCCCACAACGATGAACAGCGTATAGGCGGAGAAGCCGTAATTCAGCAGCGCCTTGGCGTCGGTGTTCCGCTTGTCGGCCGTCTCCCCCTTCATGACCACCGCGATCAGCTCCATGCCCTCGCGCTCCGCCGTGGCGCTGATGCAGTAGCCTGCCGAGGCGGTGTAGCCGGTCTTTAGCCCCGTGGCGCCGTCGTACCAGCGGATGAGCTTGTTTGTATTGGCCAGATCAAAGGTGCCGTTTCGGATGCTGTCCGTCCATATGGTGGTGAAATTGCGGATGTCCGGGTGCTTTGTCAGCAGCTCGCGGCTCATAAGGGCAATGTCATAGGCGCTGGTAACGTGGCCCGCCGCCGTCAGACCGGTGGGATTGGCAAAATGGGTATCGTCCATCCCCAGCCCCCTGGCGCGGTTGTTCATCTGCTCCACGAACAGCTCCGTCACACCGGCGACCTTCTCCGCCAGCGCCACCGCCGCGTCGTTGCCGGAGGACACGCACACGCATTTCAGCAGCTCCTCCACGGTGATCTGCTCGCCCTCCGCCAGAAAGACCTGGCTGCCGCCCATGCCGGCGGCGTTGGCCGACACCGTCACCACGTCGTCATAGGCCAGCGCGCCGCTGTCGATGGCGTCCATGGTCAGCAGCAGTGTCATGATCTTGGTGACGCTGGCCGGCTCCAGCTTCTCATGCTCGTTTTGGGCGAACAGTATCTGTCCCGTGGTCTTTTCCATCAGCACCGCGGCGCGGGAGGTCAGCGGCAGGTCCACCGCCCCGGCGTGTACCGGCAGCACAGCGGTAATGCACAGCGCTGCCAGCAGCGCTGTCAGTTTTCGTTTCATAGCGTCCCCTCCAGGCTTTTTTCTATGGGTATGCGGCGGGACAAGACGTTCATGCCCTTTCGACACAATTTTCGGTTGCAAAACCGCCGCCGGTATGCTACAATAACCCGGTAAGTAAATCGCAGGGTTGGTATATCGGTATTACAGCGGCTTCCCAAGCCGTTAAGGCGGGTTCGACTCCCGTACCCTGCTCCAAAAAAGAAAGACACC
>OBDM01000091.1_pt1 | contig 51693 bp, 53 predicted proteins | sample 1518281 | NCBI WGS metagenome assembly OBDM01 (sample SAMN01760942, study PRJEB22395) | human gut metagenome | reverse complement strand
GGAGGAGCTGATCCCCGAAATGTCACAGGGAAAGCACTCCAACATCGGCACGATTATCTTTGCCGCTGGCTTTAGCGTCATGATGACGCTGGATGTGGCGTTGGGATAGGCGCGGAGGTGCCGCAGCAATGCCGGTCTGCATCCGAGGCTTACTTGGCAGAGAACCATGACGCCGGGGCGCGGCAACAGGCGGTGGTCCTCTCCAAAGAGCCGCCTTCGGGCGGCTTCTCAAGGGCTATATGGTTAGAGTATGCTAACCGGCAAACATTCAAAGGAGACGAGAGCGGAGAGTTTCCGCACGAGGTGGGGCTGTTTCTCAGCTACCCGCCGGAGGACGTGAAGGGCTTCATCGCCCACCGCGCGAACGATTTTAAGTGCGCGGGGCTCTGGAAGGTCTACGGCAACGAGGAAAAGGCGCGTTCGCTGTTCGCAAAATACAAAAAATGCACGGAGATCTACTGCGCACTCTGGCAAAGCGGCTCGAAGCTGGAGCAGCTTGCCGTTGCAGTTTGATCATATAACATCACAAAAGAAAGGAATTTACGAAAATGAAAACTGCTGTTGTTTATTGGAGCGGCACAGGCAATACGGAGGCGATGGCGCAGGCCGTTGCCGAGGGCATGACCGCCGCGGGCGCAGAGGCTGCGCTGCTCACACCCGATCAGGTGCAGCCCGGCGATCTGAACGCCTACGGCGCCATCGCCTTCGGCTGCCCTGCCATGGGCAGCGAGGTGCTGGAGGAAATGGAGTTCCAGCCCATGTTCGATGCGTGCAAGCGCAGCCTCGGCGGGAAGCGCGTGGCACTGTTCGGCTCCTACGGCTGGGGTGATGGCGAGTGGATGCGTACTTGGGAGAGCGACTGCGACAGCGCAGGGGTGAACCTCGTTTGCGAGAGCGTGATCTGCACGGAGACGCCCGATGACGCGGCACTTGAAGCCTGCCGCGCCTTGGGCAAGGCGTTGGTGGAATGAAAAATGATGCCTGCCGCTGACGGTAACTTTAGCGGCAGATCGCGCGGTTTGCGTTTGCCAAACAGCCTATCCGAAAAGGCAGGGACACCACTTGCGGTGTGCCTGCCTTGCGCTGTATGGCGAGTATTGAAAAAGAATATGCTCAAGCATCCAAGACAGGTGAACAGAGAGCCTCTGCGTTGAGTTGGGCAAACAGAAAAATCGCAAGCCTCATTGACAAACTCAATATGCTCGGGTATAATATACCAGTAGTATATACCGGCGGTATATTTGGAGGATGGCAATGGAACGAGCGGAAACCCAAAAGAGGATTCTTGAGATTGGGAAAAAAGAGTTTCTGGAAAAAGGTTTTAAGGACGCATCTCTAAATAAAATCGTCGCGGAGGCAGGCTTCACGAAGGGTGCCTTCTACGGCTACTACCCGGATAAGACCGCTCTGTTTGAAGATCTTGTGGGCGAGACCGCAAGCGAGCTGCTCACCCGCTTCAAGGCGGCACAGGACGATTATTTTGACCTTGTCCCGGAGGGGAGAGCAAAAGACAGTCTGGAGCTCTCCACCCAGCACCTGCACGAGTTTGTCGCGTTCATGTACGACCATTTCGACGAATTCAAGCTGATCCTCTGCCGGGCGGAGGGAACGGGCTATGCGGATTTCATCGAGGTGCTGGTGGATCTGGAGGTCGATCGATCCGAAGAATACTACGCCCTCCTCAGAAAAAACGGTATGCTCTCCGGGAGCATGACTCGTCAGCTTCATCACATGATCACAAGGGCCTACTTTACCGCGGTGTGTGAAACCATCGTCCACGATATGCCAAGAGAGGAAGCTATGAAATACGTCGATGAACTGGCTATCTTTTTCCACTCCGGCTGGAGCGGACTTTTAAGGCTCGAATGAGCCTTAAAAAAATAACTGTCGGTTAGTCATCTCTAACCAGAGCGGCGTATCCTCCAACAAACCCATACATTTTAAGAAAGGAACACGGAATATGAGCAAACAGAAGAAAGAAAAGCAGCTGCCGGTGCTGGGCAGGCTGCTGGCATATGCCGGAGGGCATAAGTGGCTGTCCGTTTTGGGCTGCGGGCTGTCCGGCGTTTCGGCGGCGGTCGGCATTTTCCCGTTCGTCTTTGTCTGGTACGCGGCCAGAGGCATTTTAACGCCGGGAGGCGGCGTTCCGGCAGGGCTTGCCCGCTACGGCTGGTATGCGCTGGCGGCGGCGCTTCTGAGCGCGGCGATCTATTTCGCCGGGCTCATGTGTACGCACCTTGCGGCCTTCCGGGTGGCGACGAATATGCGAAAGGCGGCGGCCGCCCATCTCATTGACCTGCCGCTGGGGTACTTTAACGCCAACCTCACGGGGCGGCTGCGCAAGCAGATCGACGACAACGCGGCGCTGACCGAAACCCTCCTTGCCCACACCATCCCCGACGCGGTGGGCGGGATCGTAACGCCGATACTGGCGGTGGGACTGCTCTTCGTCTTTGACTGGCGCATGGGGCTTGCCTGCCTGATCCCCATGGTCATCGCGCTTGTCTGCCTGATGACCATGATGACGGGCACCAGCATGAAGTTCTTTGAGGAATACCAGCGGGCAGGAGAGCGCATTTCCGCCGAGGCCACGGAGTATGTCCGGGGCATCCCGGTGGTGAAGGTATTCCAGCAGACGGTTTACTCCTTCAAGAGCTTTCATGCCGCCATCCTCAGCTACCGCGACCTTGCCAGCGGCTACGCCATGATGTGCCGTATGCCCTACACCCTGCTTACGGTGGTGCTGAACGCCATGTTCCTGTTTCTCATGCCCTTGGGAATGGTTCTCATCGGCGGCGCGGCGGACGGCTGGGCGGTGCTGGCCGATCTGGTGTTTTACATCTTCTTCGCGCCCCAGCTTGCCTTTATGATGGAGCGGCTGATGTACGCGGTCAACGCACAGATGGAGGCCGCCGAGGCAGTGAACAAGCTGGAGGCGATATTGGAGGAGTCGCCCCTTCCCGAGCCTGCGGCGGACAGCGGAAGCAAGCCCGCGGACAGCGGCATTTCCTTTGAAAACGTCACCTTTTCCTATGACGGCGCGGACAGGCCTGCGCTGACGAATGTGAGCTTCCATCTGCCGCAGGGGGAGGCGTGGGCGCTGGTGGGCCCCTCCGGCGGCGGCAAAACCACCATCGCCCGGCTGATCCCGCGCTTTTTCGATGTGCAGGCAGGGGCGGTGCTCCTGGGCGGACGGGATGTGCGCAGCATCCCCACCGCGGAGCTGATGGAGCAGATCTCCTTTGTCTTTCAGGAGGTGCGGCTCTTTAAAAAGAGCATCCGCGACAACATCCGCGCCGCGCGGCCGGATGCCACGGAGGAGGAGATATTGCGGGCGGCGAAGCTTGCCCAGTGCGGCGATATTCTGGAAAAGACACCGGGCGGACTGGACGCTGTGATCGGCGCCAAGGGCGTGTACCTCTCCGGCGGCGAGATGCAGCGCATCGCGCTGGCCCGGGCGATCTTAAAGGACGCACCCATCGTGGTGCTGGATGAGGCCAGCTCCTTTGCAGACCCCGAGAACGAGGCGAAGATACAAAAGGCCTTCGAGGCGCTGATGAAGGGCAAAACCGTATTGATGATCGCCCACCGCCTGTCCACAGTGCGGAACATGGACCGCATCCTCGTCATCCGGGACGGCGAGATCGCCGAGGAAGGAAAGCACGACGAGCTTCTCCAAAAGGGCGGCGTATACGCCGCTATGTGGGAGGAATACCAAAAGGCCGCGCAGTGGAAGGTGGGAGGTGCCGCATGATCGAACGCATCAGCAAAAAATACGCCATGACGGAGAAGGGCGCAAAAGACTATGTGGCCGCCGTGTTCTGGTCCGTACTGGTCAACATCAGCAAAATGCTGCCGGTGGGCGTGCTGGCCACGGCGCTCTCCGGCATCGTAGAGGCACTTAAAGACGGCATCGACCCAAGGGCGGGTCTTACGCGCTTTCTGGTCGCGGGCGTTCTTGCCCTCGCCGCGCTCTTTGTGACCTTCCTGATCCAATACAAAGCCTTATACGAAGCCACCTACCGGGAGAGTGCCAACCGCCGCATCCGGCTGGCGGAGGTGCTGCGCCAGCTCCCGCTGTCCTTCTTCGGAAACCGTGACCTGACCGACCTGACCACCACCATCATGGGGGATACGGAGACGCTGGAAAAGGCATTCTCCCACTTTTACCCCGCCATGCACGGCGCGCTCATCTCCACGGCGCTGATTTCCGCAGGCATGCTGCTTTACGACTGGCGGATGGCGCTGGCTCTTTTGTGGGTGGTGCCCGCGTCGCTGCTGATGGTCTATCTCTCCCGGCGCATGGAAAAGCGGCATATAAAGAAGGGCCTCGTCACCCGCCGCGCGGCCACCGACGCCATGCAGGAGGTGCTGGAGTGCGCGCCGGAGATCAAGGCGTGCAACCAGAAAGCGCGGTATATCGCCGACCTGAACCGCAGACTGGACGAGGCGGAGCGGGACACCATCCGGGGCGAGCTGTTTACAGGCTCCGTAGTCACGGCGGCGCAGTCCTTCCTGAAGCTGGGCATCGCCACCACCGTCCTCACGGGGGTGACACTCATGAGCCGCGGCGACTTGTCGCTGATCCCGTTTCTGATGTTCCTCATCGCCGCCACCCGGGTATATGACCCCATCGGCTCCATGTTTGCCAACATGGCCGCGGTTTTCGCCTGCGAGGTGCGCATCGAGCGTATGCAGGAGATCGAGAACGAAAAGCGCATGACCGGGCTGACCGAATATGATCCCGACGGCTACGACATCCGCTTTGAGCATGTGACCTTTGCCTACCGGGAAAAAGAGGACGTGCTAAGAGACGTTTCCTTTACGGCAAAGCAGGGACAGGTGACGGCGCTGGTGGGCCCCTCCGGCGGCGGCAAGTCCACGGCAGCCAAGCTGGCAGCCCGCTTCTGGGACCCGGCGGAGGGAACGGTGCGGCTGGGCGGCGTGGACGTGTCCACGGTGGACGGCGAGGCACTGCTGAAAAACTACGCCATCGTATTTCAGGATGTGGTGCTGTTTGCGGATACCGTGATGGAAAACATCCGCCTCGGCAAGCGGGACGCCACCGACGAGGAGGTGCTGGCGGCGGCAAAGGCGGCGCAGTGCGACGCCTTTGTATCCAAGCTGCCGGAGGGCTACCATACCCTGATCGGGGAAAACGGCTCCCGGCTCTCCGGCGGTGAGCGGCAGCGCATCTCCATTGCCCGCGCCATCTTGAAGGACGCGCCGGTGATTTTGCTGGACGAGGCCACGGCCTCGCTGGACGTGGAAAACGAAACGGCGGTGCAGGCGGCGCTGTCCGGGCTTATCAAGGATAAGACGGTGCTCATCATCGCACACCGCATGCGTACCGTCATGAACTCCGATCAGATCGTCCTGCTCTCCGGCGGCCGCGTGGTTGAGATGGGTTCTCCGGCAGAGCTGCTGAAAAAGAACGGCCTGTTCCGCCATATGGCGCAGCTCCAGAGCGAGAGCATGGAGTGGACGGCGTAGAACGCTGCGGGATAAACAGAATTCCGAGTGCAATATCGGAAAACAAAGTGTCGAAAACAAGGAGGAGTTTATGAAAGAAACAAATAAATGGTCTGTCAGGGATGTGATCACCACGGTGCTGCTCTCCGCAGTACTGATCGTGATCCAGCTCGTTATCAATATGGTCTGCATGGCCAACGACTTTGTCAGCATGGTGCTGTCGGTGGGGATCACCATGTTCCTCTGCGCGCCGGTCTATATGCTCATGGTCAGCCGGATCGGAAAGCGTTTTGTGACGCTGATCTATATGACGATCCTCGGCGTGATTTTCCTGCTGATGGGCAACTGGTTCTTGCTTCCTTATTATGTTCTCGTGGGGATCCTCTGCGAGGCGATCCTCTGGAAGGAAGGCTCCTGCCAAAAGCCGAAACGGCTGACTGCCGCCTGGACGGCGGCGAGCCTGCTGTACAACGGGGTCAATCTGCTGCCCATCTGGTTCTTCTGGGACACCTACTACGATTTTGCGCTGGCAAGCGGCATGGAGCAGAGCTACATCGATTCCTATGTGCGTTACTACACCTCTCCCGGCTGGCTGGCCTTTATTCTGCTGTTTACGACGCTGATGGGCTTTTTAGGCTGCATGGTGGGCAGCCGGCTGATCCGCAGGCATTTTAAGAAGGCCGGCGTTCTATGAGAGCGGACGCATCCTTTGCGGTGCCGGTCAAGCTGTGGGCGCTGCTGTGTGTCTTTGCCGGAGTGACCATCGGCGGGAATGTGCTGCTTACCTGCATCCTGACCGGCGGTGCGCTTCTTTATCTCGTCTTACAGCGGAACTTCCGCCTTGCCGTGTCCTATGGCTGCTTTTATCTGCTGCTGGCGCTGCTGCTGTACGGCATCCGCTTCCACGGGCTGCACATGCCGGTCTTTTCGGAGTTTTATGTTCTGATGTTCTGGAATCTGTCGCCAATTTTTCTGGTGTCATGGGATCTGATCACCACGCCGCCGGGGATGCTCTCCGCGTTCTTATCCCGCCTCCGTATGCCCACCCCGTTCATTCTCGGGCTTCTTGTGGTCTTTCGCTTCTTCCCCACCATGCGGACGGAGCTGAAAGGCGTAGGCAGGTCGATGAAGAATAGGGGGCTGACCGCGGCGGGGCAGCTGCTCGCACATCCCGTGCAGAGCATGGAGTATGTGCTGGTTCCCTTTCTTCTTCGGGTATTGCAGCTCGCCGATCAGCTTTCCGTTTCCGCCGTCGCGAGGGGTGCGGAGCGTCCGGGCGTGCGCGGCAGCTATTATGAGAAAAGGGCCGGGACGCGGGATCACATCGCGGCAGCCGCATGTGCGCTGGTCACGGTTTCCTATTTGGTTTTGGAAAGGAGCATGGCATGATCGAGCTTACACACGTTTCCTTTCAATACGAAAACTCAGACAGAGGCGTGCAGGACATTTCCCTTTCGGTAAAAAGCGGCGAATGCGTCGTGCTGACGGGGCTCTCCGGCTGCGGCAAGACCACCGTGACAAGGCTTGTCAACGGGCTTGCGCCGTCCTACTATCCCGGAGCCTTCAGCGGAAGCGTGAGGATAGACGGCAAGGACATATCAAGGCTTTCCACATGGGAGATCGGGCGTTTGGTGGGAAGCGTTTTTCAGGACCCCAAAAGCCAGTTTTTTTCCTCCGAGCTTGCCGGAGAGGTGGCCTTTCCCTGCGAGAATTACGGCCTGTCCGCCCGGGAGATACGGGAGAGGACGGACGCCGCCATAGAGGCATTGAAGCTGTCCCGTCTGAAAGACAGGGCAGTTGACGTCCTCTCAAGCGGAGAAAAGCAGCGGGCGGCCATTGCGTCCGTATATGCCATGAAGCCAAAGGTCTTTGTGTGCGACGAGCCGACGGCCAACCTCGATGCCGCCGGGACAAGGCAGCTTGCGCAGACCCTACGGCAGCTCAAGGAACAGGGCTTTACCCTGCTCCTCGCGGAGCATCGGATCGACTGGCTGATGGGGATCGCAGACCAGTTTTTATATCTGCGGGACGGCAGAATAGCGGCCGAGTATACACCGGAGGATTTTCTCCTTCTGCCGGAAGCAGACATCGTGGGTATGGGTCTGCGCTCTCCGCACGAGGGAAAGAGCCTTCCCGCTCCCTCCGTATTGGACGAAAGCCCTGCCGCCTTGAAGACAGCAGGGCTCTCGAAAAGAATACGCAAGGAAGCCATTTTTGAAGATATTTCCCTCTCCTTTCCGAAAGGCAAGGTGACCGCCATAACGGGGCAAAACGGCGCGGGGAAAACCACCCTTGCGCAGATCCTCTGCGGGCTGGCAAGGCAGACAAGGGGGCATATCCTGATAGATGGAAAAAAAGCAAGAGCGGCAGCTCGGCGCAGGGAGATCTATTACTGCGGCAATGACACGTCAACGCAGTTTTTTACGGCAAGCGTGGCGGAAGAGCTGCTGCTGAATACCGAATTGACAGAAGAAAACAAAGACCGTGCCAGACACTTGCTGAAGGAATTTGGCCTTTACGAATACAGGGCTGCGCACCCGTCCGCCCTGTCCGGCGGGCAGAAGCAGCGCCTTGCCATCGCCTGCGCCATCTTTTCCGGCCGCAGGATACTGATTCTCGATGAGCCCACCAGCGGCCTTGACGGGCAGAATATGCGCCTAATCGCGGAAAGGTTGAAAAGCGAAGCGCGGCGCGGCAGAACCATTCTCGTGATCACCCACGACAGGGAACTGATCGAGAGCTGCTGCGATAACGTTGTGGAGGTCGGTACAAAGCCCAGCGAGGTACAGTGAACACCTTTTGCCATTGAGCCATCGCGGGTCAAATGCACGAATGTTACTTTGCGTTGCTTGCCGCACCGGTGTTGTTGCTGCTTATACTATCGTAATCGAAGCGCGGCACGGAATTTCCGGTTGATGCAGCCCACGCTGCCTCAGTTCACAAACGATGCGTTACCCAGCCGGTAGTACCGGCAGCCGTCCTCCTCGTACCATTCAAACGTACCCACCACGGTGATCTCTGCCCCCAGCTCTGGATACTCATCGGGATAGACGGGCTTTCCGGCGAGGGCAAACTCCAGCCCCTGTGCGCAGCAGGCGGTGGCGTCGGCGATCATGCAGGCGAAGAACATTTTGTCCGGGATAAAAGCACCGTTTTCGTCGGTGGCCTGGTATATGGTGAACTGCCCCTGCATTTTGACGGTTTTTCCTATGTAGTTATCCGGGAAGGAGATCATGCTGTTGACCTCAGAATAGACCATGATGCCGCTGAGTGTGGTCAGGTCAATGTCGACCGCGGCGGTGCCTTCTGCATCCTCCGCAGCGGGCTTTTGCACGGTATCCTCATGGCCGCAGGCAGCGAGAGTGCAGAGCAGCAGGGTTGCCAACAGCAGGCAAAATAGTTTTTTCATCTGCGAACACCTCCCAATACCGTGCCTGCCAGCCACGACAGACCGAAAGCGCCGATCTGAACGGCGACGATGGTGGAGCCTACCGGCGTACCGGCGAGAATGGACGCCAGAATACCGAGCAGCGCACAGAAAACCGAAAGGACTGCCGCGCAGATGGTCACGCTGCGAAAGCTCTTGAACATCCGCATGGCAGACAGCGCCGGGAAGATCACCAGTGCGGAGATCAGCAGGGAACCCACAAGGTTCATCGCCAGCACGATGATGACCGCAACGACGACGGCGATCAGCAGGTTGTAAAGTCCCGCCTTCGTGCCGGCCGCCCTTGCAAAGCTCTCGTCAAAGGTCACGGCGAAGATCTTATTGTAAAACAGGATGAACACCGCCACGACCAGCACCGACATTCCCACGCACAGCCATACCTCTGCGGGGGACAGCGTCAGAATGGAGGTGGAGCCGAACAGCGTGCTGCACACATCGCCCGAAAGGTTGGATGAAGTTGAAAAAATATTCATCAATAGGTATCCGATTGCCAAAGAACCGACAGAGATCATGGCGATGGCGGCGTCGCCCTTGATTTTCGTGTTCTGCCCGGTGTGCAGAAGCAGCACGGCACTGAGGATGGTAATGACCATTACAAGGGGCATTTTGTTGGTGATCTGCAGCACGGCGGCAATCGCCATCGCGCCGAACGCCACGTGGGACAGACCGTCACCGATGAAGGAAAACCGCTTCAGCACCAGCGTCACGCCCAGCAGGGAGGAGCAAAGCGCGATCAGCACACCGACAATGAGCGCATAGCGGACAAAGGGGTATGCCCAATAGAGAGCCAGCTTTTCCAAGATAGCAGTCATTGGATGTCACCGCCTTTCTTCGCGTCAAACAGCCGCCCCTGCGGGCTTTGGAGATAGTCTGCCTTTGTCCCAAAGAAAACGGTGTCGCCAATATGCAGAATATGGCTGGCGTATCGGGCGGCGGCAGCCACATCGTGAGAAATCATGATCACGGTGATGCCGTCCTCACGGTTGAGCTTTTCGATGAACGTATACATTTCAGCCGTTACCTTGGGGTCAAGCCCCGAAACAGGCTCATCCAGAAGCAGCATTTTTTGTGTGGCGCACAGCGCGCGGGCCAACAGCACCCGCTGCTGCTGCCCGCCGGACAGCTCGCGATAGCACCGCCTTGCAAGTTGTGTAATCTGCATTTTCTCCATGGCGTCCACCGCAAGCTTCTTTTCTTTTTTGTTATAAAAAGGACGGCTGCCGCAGCGTCCCTGGCATCCGGAGAGAACGATCTCTCTCACGGCTGCCGGGAAGTCCTTTTGTACCACTGTCTGCTGCGGCAGATAGCCGATCTCGTTTTTCCTCAGCCCATCGCCCGTCAAAATTCTGCCGCTGATGGGTGTCTGCAAGCCGAGGATCGTTTTCATAAGGGTACTCTTGCCGGAGCCGTTTTCCCCTACGATGCAGAGATAGTCGCCTGCAAGGAGCTCAAAGCTGAGGTCTTGGAGAATGGGCCGTCCATCGTAGCCGGCACAGAGATTTTGACAAGTGAGCTGAGCCATAGACCTACCTCCTTACCCCAACGCTTCCTTCAGCACGGAGAGATTCTTCTCCATAACGGAAAGGTAGGTGGTGCCATTTGCCACGTCCTTGGAGGTGGTGGACTGCATGGAATCCATGGTCAGCACCTTCTGATTCTTCCCGGCGGTGTTCTGAACGATGGTTTCCGCGATCCTGTGCTGTGCGCCCTCGATGGTCAGCACGCAGGGAAGTCCCAGCTCGTCCACCTTCTTTGCAAGGAACGAAACGGTTTCAAAGCTGGCCTCGGTTTCGGCAGAGCAGCCCGCAAAGGCGGCATAGTAGCGCAGACCGTAATCATCCACCAGATAACGGAACGGGAAACGGTCGCCAAACAAAACGGTCTTATGGGTCGCACCCTCCACAGCCGCCTTATAGTCTGCGTCAAGGGCGGCCAGCTTGTCCCTATACGCCGCGGCGTTGGCGATATAGGTGTTCTTGTTGTCCGGGTCGATGGCACACAGCGCGTCCGCAATCGTCACGCAGAGTACTTGGGCGTTCTTCAGGGACAGCCAGACGTGCTCGTCCTTTTCCTCCCCATGGTCATGTCCCATCAGCTCACCAAGGATGTCCTCTACGGAAAGTGCGTCCTTCACAAAAAACGGATTGGTCTTGCCGCTCATCAGCGCATCGAAGCCGTCGTTGCCGAAGTAGATATGGAAATGCTCCGCCTCGCCCGGCTCGTGGCCGTGGTCGTTGAACTGCACATATTGGGGCGCATCGGCACTGGTGGTTTCGAACTGATAGCGGACGCTGCGGATCTTGCCTTCGTCATCCAGCTTCGGCTGATAACCGGCATAGGTGTATTCAGCGGAAACGGTTTTTCCGTCTGCATAAGTGAAGGTGATCGTGTTCCCATTGATAGAGATCTTCTCGGCGTCGCATTGCCACGAAGCCTTAAACTTCTCCAAATAGGTGTCCTTTGTGGTCGAGCTGTCCTCGTCCTCCTCCGCCCTGTGTTGGCAGAATTTGTCCAGGTCGCCGTTCAGCAGATAGGGGTGCAGGGACTTCCACGCACCGGCGAAATCCGAGAGGGTGCGATCCCTGATGTCATCCTCCGTGAGCTGTTCATCGTGGCTGTGGCCGTGGTCGTGGCCGTCCTCCTGCATACCCTCAACGGTCTCCTCCGCTTTCACGGAATCACCCAGCACCTCCAGCAGGTTGATGACCTTCATATTCCTGTTGGCGGCGTTTTTCAGGGCATTTTCCACCCAGCCGTCGGACTCGCCGCCCACATAGACGAAGAGGCCGCAATCGGAGATCTTGACAATATCATCGGCGGTGGGCTGATAGCTGTGCAGGTCAACGCCATTATCCAGCAGCATGGTGACCTCGGCGTTATTCGCCTTGTCGCCCAGGATCGCCCTGACCCAATCGTATGCGGGAAAGATGGTCGTGACGACCTTCAATTTGCCGGCTTTTCCGGTATCCTTCGGCTTTCCGCAGCCGGCAAGGACGCCGGCCAGTATCATTAGCGCAAGCAGCAGCGCAGTTATCTTTTTCATAGGCTATATGTACCTCCAGATTATGATAAGAACGTAAAAATGGGCGCAAAAATACAAGGGTGACGGCAACGCCGCGAAAGCCTATCCGAAAACGGATAGACTACACCCTCGTAAGTAGTTCTTATTTAATCTGAAAGCTTGACCTTGAGTGAAACCAGAGTAAACGTGCGGACAAGCTCCACGCAGGAGGGAATGACGCTGCACGGGGCATACCTGACCGCCGCGGCGAAAACCGCGGCAGCACCGGCAAGTCCAATGCTCTTGAGCAGATTTTCACAGACCTGCAGCTGGTGGCAGATGGCGCAGTCCTCGCCGGAGCAGTTATGGTTGGCTTCGACCGCAATATAGACAGCGGAGGACAGCATGACAGCCGCCAGCACGGCTGCCAGCAAGCCTGTGATCAAACGAAATTTCTTTGTCATAGCCTGTCCTCCTTCCAAATATTATTCTTCTCGGCAATCCGCGCAGGTGCCATAGAGAATCGTGTCGGCGGCGTCCAGCGTGAATTGCTCGCTCTGCGCCAGGTGCTTTGCAAACAGGACGGCGTTGCCGCTTGCCATGTGAAAGGTTCTGCCGCATTTTACACAGCTCATGTGCAGCGCACCCTTGCAGCTCTCGGCGTCAAGGTACTGATAGTAGACCTCCCGCGTGCCGCTCTTGCTGCTGCGCCGCACTTTTTCTTCCGCCTCTAACTGTGCAAGGTTTCGATACACGGCGCTGAGGCTGATTTTTTCATCCGCCAGCGCGTCCGCAATTTGCCGTGCGGACAGCAGCTCATCCGGGTGCCGGCTCAAATAGGCAAGCAGAGCCTTCCTCTGCCGCGTGCTGTAACTGGACAAGTCACCACGCCTCCAATTTGCAATTCATTTGCAATTCAGCATAACATGATGTCGCCCTGATGTCAATATGCAAATTCGTCGCAAATTAACCGTCAGCGCGGATAGTGTCTGCTCCGCTGAAATGGGCTGCGGCAGAGCTGGATGATCCGCGCTCTGTTTTCGGCGGTGAAAAGGCAGCGGCAAATGCCAGGTGAAAAAGCGGTAGAAAAACGCAAAAAGCTATGCTTCCCACTTATCAAACCCCAAAAGCACCTTCAGAGTAAAAGGCTTTCATTACGAACAGCAGCTGACCCTCCGTATGTACTGAAGCATACGGAGGGTCAATCGGCTTGTGTGGCCTGCTCAGTCGAGCGGGGGCTTTCTTTTCTGCTGCGTCAACATATCCGTGCCCGGCCTATCCCTCAAACAAATTCAACAGGTATCCGTAGCCCTCGGCCTCCATTTTCGCGTAAGGCACGAAGCGGAGGGCGGCGCTGTTGATGCAGTAGCGCACACCGTTGGGCGACTCCGGATCGCCGGTGAACACATGACCGAGATGGGAGTCTCCGGCGCGGCTTCTGACCTCCGTGCGGCGCATTCCGTGGCTCAAATCCTCTTTTTCCACCACAGCGGGGCCCTCGATAGGCTTTGTAAAGGCAGGCCAGCCGCAGCCGCTTTCAAACTTATCCGTGGAGGAAAAGAGCGGCTCGCCGGTCACGACATCCACATAGATGCCCTTTTCAAACTTGTCCCAGAACTCACCGGTGAAGGCGCGCTCCGTGCCGCTCTCCTGCGTGACGCGGTACTGCTCCGCCGTCAGCGTGTCCCGGATGGTCTCCGCCGCGGGCTTCCGGTAGTCGCCCGGATCGATGCGCAGCCTGGGGAACAGCTCCATCTCCGCCCGGGGGATGTGGCAGTAGCCGTTGGGGTTCTTTTCCAGATAGTTTTGGTGATATTCCTCGGCGGGATAGTAATTCTTCAGCGGGCCGATCTCCACAAAGAATTTCTCGCTGCGGCCCCACTCAATGTCCGCGATGCGCTCCACCGTTTCCCTGACCTTGTCGTTGGTGTAGTACACGCCGGTCTGATACTGGCTGCCCCGGTCGTTGCCCTGCCGGTTCTGCACCGTGGGGTCGATGACGTAGAAGTACGCCAGCAGCAGGGCATCCAGGCTCACCTGCTCGGGGTCATACTCCACCCGAACGGTCTCCCGAAAGCCGGTGTCGCCCTTGCAGACGGTCTGGTAGGTGGCGTCCGCCTCGCAGGTGCCGTTGGCGTAGCCGCTCTGGGCGTCGATGACGCCGGGGATGGATTGCATGAGCTGCTCCATGCCCCAAAAGCAGCCGCCTGCCAGATAGATGACATTTTCCGTGGTGTCCATATACATACCCTCCTCGCCGGACATATCCGGGGACTGTCCGGCCATGTCCGTTCCCTGCGTGTCCTTTTCCCGCGGTATATGCTGCCGTCCTGCGGCACAGCCGCTGAGCAGCAGTACCGAGGCGAAAAGAAGGACCAATACGCTTCGATACATGGCGTTTCCTCCTTTCAGGGGGAGCAAGGGTCACTCCGCCCTGTCGCCGTCCTGTCTCTTGCCGCGGCCGGGCCGCAGGACGGTATACAGCAGCGACCCAAGGACGCAGCCGAAGCCGGTGGAGAGCCACGGGCTGGATGTAACGGCGCAGGTGCCGGTGGCGCAGCCCACATAGCGGTAGTACAGAAACCCTCCGGCACTACCCACCAGGGGCAGGGCAATGGCGCGCAGAATGCCCGTCAGCTTACAGTTCTTTTTCTTCATAATAGCCTCCCTTTGAAGATATTGGATCAGCCCATATCGGCAGCCAGTGCCTTGTCGATCTGGGCTTGCAGTGCATCGGCCTGCGCCTTGCTGGTGATAGCTCCCACAATGGGATCACCCACGATGCGGCCGCTGCGGTTGACCACGTAGGTGGTGGGATAGGCGTAGATGCTCTCCACGAACTTGCCCGCCTCGCTGCCGGAATCGAAGTACACGTTCTGATAGGTGGCGCCGCTCTGGGTCAGTACATCCTTGGCGTCAGAGATAGCCGCCTCGTTGCCGTCCAGCGTAAAGGCATTGATGCCGATCAGCGCACCGCCCTTGCCGGAAAGCTCCTTGTTCAGCGCGTCCAGATCGCCCAACTCACCCACACAGGGACCGCAGGTGGTGAACCAGAAATTCACCACGGTGACGGCCTTGCCGGAGAACAGATCACTGCTCTTTACCGTATTCCCGTCCAGATCCTTGCCCTCAAAGGCGGGGAACTTCGGCAGGCTGCTGTCATCCGTCGTCTTACCCGTGCTGCCACTATCGGTCTTATTGCCCGTACTGCCATTGTCGGGGGTACTGCCCGTGCTGCCGCTATCGGTTTTATTGCCTGTGTTGCCGCCGTCGGTTTTATTGTCCTTACTGCCGCTGTCGGGCATCGTGTCCATATCCTTGTCCGTCGGTATATTCATATCGCTGTCCAGAGATTTTTGCACGATCTCGGGATACTTTTCCTCCAGTGCGGCCAGCTTGTTTCCGATGTCGCGAATCTTCTCCGCCTCGCCCTGAAGCAGCTTCAGCTCGTCTGCCGAAAACTGATCCTTGGCGGCGTTGATGGTTTCCAGCAGGAAGTCGCCGTAGTTTTTGCCGTCCTCCATCATGATCTTACCCTTGTCCGCTGCCATAAAGACCTTTTCCCAAAGTGCTGTGTTCTCCGCCAGAATAGCCGCCTCCTGCGCTGTCAGCTCCTTGTGCATGGCGGTTGCCTCCTCGGCGTTCTTAGGCTCGTTGTCCATGCCGTCCATGTGATCGCCGCCCTTTGCGCCGCAGGCGGCCAGAGAGAGCACCAGCACGACTGCCAACAGCAATGTCATTAGTTTCTTCGTGTTCATGTTCGTTCCTCCTTGCTCTTTGTCGTCGTTCTTCTGCGGCGTTTCTGCCGCAAGGACTGTTTATTTTTACTGTCTCCACGGCCGCAGCGGAAAAGGGCGGCGCTGGTGGGACAGACACGCTGCATTCTATTACCATAATAAAGTGAATGGGTTAAAATCCTTGTTAAGAACGGGGATTTGATGGAAATATATCTTAAATTCGCTGAAAATAAAGCGATTATGGCAAAAAGGCAGGGACAGCAAGAAGAAAGCCCCTGCGAAAAAGAACCAAGCCCAAAAGCCGCGCGGCTGCGGAGAGCGTTCTCCCCGCAGCCGCGCAGCCGTTTGTAAAGTTCTCTGCTTTTAATGCAAGACCTGCATCTCCGGGTTCTTCTCCCCGAATTTCTCCCGCAGCGCGCTGCAGATATCCTCCCGGGACTTGCCCTGCTTCTCACCGTTTTTAATGAGCTTGTACGTCTGAAACAGTGCCGAGGGGCCGATCTCGCTGCTGAAAAAGCCGATACCCTGATTCCATGCCAGCAGCTCGAACACATCGTCCAGCGCGGCGCTCTCCACACCGTGGATATATGCCTTTACCAGCTCCCGCGCCGCCTGCCTCATCCGGCCCGCACCGACAGCGTTGGTCAGGGACAGCAGCAGCCGCGTTTCGTAGGGCAGTACGCGCTTCTCACTTTGCCATGTGGTCTCCCAAAAATCCACGGCGATCTGCCCCAGCTTTTCGTCAATCATGGGATAGTTCAAAAGAGCCAGCGGCTTGAAGGGAGCGGAGCTGTCGCCTACCTTCTTCTCCACACGGCAGAACCAGACATGGAACTCCGCCTCACCCCGCTGCTCGGTGTGGTGCTCGTAGCCCAAGCCCTCCATGACAGCGTACAGCGGATGCGGCTCAAAGGTCTGGATGATGTGCAACCCTTCACCCACCTCCAACGCCTCGGCTCGTTTCTTCAGCCCTTCAAAGAAGCTGCCCTGTATATGGCGCACATCCATGGTCTGAAACCCCTGCGCCTTGTCCTTCCAGTTTTCGTAGCTCATGCGGCTATTCTCCTTTCCTCACTCGATAAAACCAGACGTGATATTCACTGCCGCTCACCTTCTCCGTATGACGCTCAAAGCCCATAAGGGCCAGCACCGGGTACAGGGGGACAGGCTCGAAGGTCTGGATGATATGCAGTCCTTCGCCATTTTTCAGCGCGGCAGCCTTTGCCTTCAATGCGGGGAAGAAGTCCATCTTTTTGCCCCGCACGTCCATCACTTCGAATGTGCCGATTTTGTCCTTCCAGTTTTCATAACTCATCGTCTTTACTCCTTTTACAGAAAGCTCACGCCTCCTCAAAGCTGTCCTTACCCACGCCGCACAGGGGGCATTCAAAGTCCTCCGGTACCTCGCTCCAGGGCGTACCGGGGGAGATGCCACCCTCCGGGTACCCCACGCTCTCATCGTACTCCCAACCGCAAACGGTGCAAACGTATTTCATAATACTTCTCCTTTCGTGTTCTCCTGTGTTTTACTCCTCCACCAGCCGGCCGTCCACCGTGACGGTGATCACCTGCCACGGGATGAACTTCCCGCTCTGCTGGAGTGCCTTTTTCGCCGCCAGCTCCAGCCCGCCGCAGCAGGGTACCTCCATCCGCACGACGGTGACGCTCTTGATGTCGTTGCTGCGGATGATCTCCGTCAGCTTCTCGGCATAGTCCACGCTGTCCAGCTTGGGACAGCCCACCAGCGTGATGTGTCCCTTGATGAACCGCTCATGGAAGGCGGCGTAGGCGTAGGCGGTGCAGTCGGCGGCGATCAGGAGCCGCGCACCGTCAAAATAGGGCGCGTTCACCGGCACCAGCTTGATCTGCACCGGCCACTGGGACAGGCGGCTTGCCTGCTCAGCGCGGGGTGCTTCCACGGCGGGCGCGGCCTCCCGCTGAATGTTCCGGGACTGGCTGCCGGGGCAGCCGCAGGGCAGCGTTATGCCCTGCTCCCGCATTTTCCGCTGCTTGTTCTCCATGACGGCTTTTTCGTCGTAGGCGGCGGCCTCCCGCTCCACAAAGGTGATCGCCCCGGTGGGACAGGTGGGCAGGCAGTCACCCAGCCCGTCGCAGTAATCGTCCCGCATCAGCTGCGCCTTGCCGTCCACCATGGCGATGGCACCCTCGTGACACGCCTCGGCGCAGGCACCGCAGCCGTTGCACTTGTCCCTGTCGATCTCAATGATTCTCCGTACCATATTTTTGTCCTCCTTGCGGTTCTTCTTGACTTTGTGGTTTCATTTTACTATCATAATTTATGAAAGTCTGTTGGCACGCCAACGAAAAGGAGAAAAATATGCGGATCAATTTGGGGAACACCCCGCTATTTCGCGGCATGACGGTGCCGGACATCGAGGAAATGCTGCGCTGCCTGCGCGCCGTAGAGCGCACCTATAAAAAGGGCGCGGTCATCCTGCCGGAGGGGAAGCCCACGGAGCAGCTGGGCGTGGTGCTGTCCGGCCGGGTCATCATCGAGATGGGGGACGTGTGGGGCAACAACAGCGTCCTCAGCAGCGTGGGCGCGGGCGGCATCTTTGCGGAGGCATATGCCTGCGTGCCGGGCGAGCCGCTCATGGTCAACGTCACCGCCGCCGAGGACACGGAGGTGCTGCTGCTGCACATCGGGCAGGTGCTGGAGCCCTGCGCCAAGGTGTGTCCCCGCCATCTCCGGCTGCTGCGGAACCTGCTGACACTCTCCGCCGGAAAAAACTTGCAGCTCTCCCGCCGGGTGCTTCACACCTCGCCCAAGTCCATCCGCAAGCGGCTGCTGTCCTATTTCTCCGAGTGCATCAAGCGCACCGGCAGCTATGAATTCGACATCCCCTACAACCGCCAGCAGCTGGCGGATTACCTGAACGTGGAGCGCAGCGCGCTGAGCAACGAGCTGTCCCTCATGCAGCGGGACGGGCTGATCCGGTATGAGAAAAACCACTTCGCCGTGACGGAGCAGTTAGGGTAGCGGTGAAGAAAACAGGGAAGCGTGTGGCGTGGTAGGATGGTTCGCTTTTGTCGGCGTGTGCGCTATGAGTGTGTTGCGAGCCGGCTTTTTGAGATTTGTTGACCTTTCAACGAAAAAATTTGACTTAATTAGGCAAATAATAGTATTCTACTATGATGGCCGTTTTGCTATCCCTGCCAAACTCATGTTCTGGGGAAACATTCTATTTCCGGCCATTACATTACTTTGGTCTGGATTCTGGCTGATTAGAAAGAGAAAAACCGGCGTTTCTACCCTACTTCCGGGACTGCTGGTATGCACAGTTCTGAACACGGTTATGGCCGCCAGTGTGCCGGCTTTGACCAGTCGATATTGCGGAGTTCCTGTCCGACTTTGTTTCCCTCTACGGCGAAAAGCGGTGGGGCGTGTCCATGTACGACAGCCAAAAGTGGTCTTTCACTCCCTCCGCCATTCCAGCACCACCTATAAGCTGAAGCTGAACCACGGCGACCTGAAGGCCACTCAGGGCGATACTGGACACGCTCAGATCGACATGATCACCAGCGTGTATGCCCCCATTCTGGACGAGGATCGGAAGATCAACGCCCAGAAGTTTGAGAGCGCCTTCTATGCCAATCCTGATCTGCGTTCGGTTCGTCCCCCGGAAGAACCAAAGGAATCGGCTCCCGCCACATTGGATTTGGAGGCCCTGGTGGAACAGCTTCGCAAGTCGCCGGAACTGGCCAACACACTGGCTGCATTGCTGGTGTCGGCCCCATCCGAAAAATAGGGCGGGAAAATCGTATTAGCAAATCGGCGTTTTTTATTAGCAAGGCCGGAAAAATAGTTCGAAGCCAATTAGCAGGCATACAGCGGAAAATGTATAAAATCGTTCCGGCGGAGCGGCAAGAGTGCTCCGAAGAAACGATAACAAAAAACCGCTGTAAACCATCGAAAAACGGCTTACAGCGGTCATTTTTGGCACCCCCGGCCAGACTCTAACTGGCGGCCTACCGCTTAGGAGTTATAACATTCGGGTCGTACCGTGTAGTACGCCGTGCTTCAAAATGTCCGCAAACCCGCATGAATACAGGTTTTTTTATCGAACTGCTTGTTGCGGGGGATTCGGCAGTATTGCCTGATATTGGCAAATTTGGTGCCAAAATCGGGGCTGCTATTAGACAAATATTAGACAGAATCGTGGCCGATGACCACCAATCCAAAGGCGCTTTGGAACAATTTAACTCTGAAATTTGACAATAAGCAAGAGGAAACCGGCGGAAGCGGGTTTCCTCTTGAGACATATATGGCTTTTGGGATGTGCATTATACGAGAACAGTGTGATTTGAGATTATAGTGGATGGTGTAATGGTATATAGAAATCCGCGGTTATCAATTAGACCTACTACAAATTCACATACAATTATGGGTGAAGGAGACCTAAATATCTTCAGTCCGTAAGTCAATTGTGTGGAATCATGGTAATTCCTTCTCGTGTATTAGTGCAAGTACTAATTTGCTCTCATACTCACCTACGATTGACGCATCACCCCACCACTTAGTTAGATCTTTAGTTTCCTCGGTAGTTAGATTTACCATCTTCTCCATGGCCTTAGCATAATGAGGTGTGTTCTTGTTGCCTGTCGACGAGCAATATAGAATTATATTGACATAGTCGAAGGCGCTGAGGGACTTCTTTTTTTCAAGCGTGGTCCAAAAAGAAGACTCAGTTTTGGTTTCCCCACGACGAATCATATAAAGTAAACTTGTTTTAGCTATTTCCGAAATATATGGGAAATTGCTATTTGCAACCTCTACAAAAAGAGTTTCCGCTTCATTGTGATTTCCATCGCAATATAAAGCTAAACCATTAGTAAGTTTTGCTTCGAGGTCTTCTAGTGAGGCGACATCAGCGTTATATTGAGTCAACCCATCTAAGCATTTTAGACCATGTAACCATTCTAGCAAGTTCCAAAAGTTACGACCAATTCCTGTTGAATCCTTCAATAGCTGTAGTGTGCTGCTTTTTTCCTGTGAAGACACAACGGCAGACGACACCGAGAAGTAGGAGACAAGGATTTGACGGATAGCCAAAAGGTATTCCTTGCATTCGCAAGGAAATTTATCTACTAACATAAGGACATCGTTTGCATATTTAACGGTCTCGTATTCGTTCTGCAAAATAAAAGATAATATACAGCAACACCTAATGTGTTCTAACCTATCTCTACAATTTGCTTCGTTTGCGTTAAACTGTTGGAAAGCAATTAAACAGTGCTCTTTAAGAACAGCTAGGTCAAGGTCATGGAAGTCTTTAATAAAAGGTAGGAAAGAATATGCGAGATTTATATACAGAGTTTTGTCATATGCTGTATCGCGCCTTTGTAAGATGTTTAATATTTGCTGAGACCAGAACTTCCTAATTTTGCCATCACTAATTGTGCTCAAAATCTTTGCTTTTTGAATACAGAGTTCCACTTCGTATTTAGGGTCATTTAGCTTTGGCAGTATATTCTCAGCGTCATTAATGCAATCAATTGCATATCCCTCAGTAGATATAAGCGATAACTCAAGATATGCCTTGTATTTAAGAAATAGACACGTTTTATTTTCGCAGTTTTCAGAACTGCGGGCAATCAATTCTTTCAGATACTTCTCTTCTGATTGTGTGTCACTCATAGAGGATAATAAACCAAGTGCTCTTAATTCTACTTCCAACAAACTGCTATCTTTTCGAGATAACCCGATTATTCTTTCAATTAAACTGATTTCTTTATTCTTATCTCGAACTGCGGACCTAAAGAACAAAATCGCTTTCAGAACGCGGATACTAAATTCTGAGTTTGACAATGCCAGTAATTTGTGTTCGACAAAATCCAAAGCTGCATCACGAAAAACAAGCCGATCATCAGCACTTTGATCGGTGTTACGATCATCAATAAACTCAACAATGAGGGACGCAATAAATTCGATGTCAGCAGGGCTTAAGGGCATCTTGTTAAAACTATGCAGTATCGTTGTTGCAGAGCTATAGTCCTTTGATAGAGAAAATTCCTCCATTTTGCGAACAGCAGCATCAAATTCGCCGCTGTTTTTTTCTAGCAGTTTTAATCTTTGCGTCCAATGCCGCAAGTGCAGTACATCTTCGTTTTCAGGTAAAAGCTCACTGATAGTCTTTGAAAAGTACTGATACGGATTGCTGAGGACGGTGGATGTCGGTATTTTGAACTCGTATACAAGGCGTTTAAAGAATTTTGTTGCGTCTATTAAGGATTCGTTGATGTTTTCTGTAAACTCTTGGATATAGTCACCGTTATCACAATTTTCATCATTGCCCGAGGGGACAACAAAAATGATGTTGTTGGACACTTTCAGCCATTGTGGTAAGCTATCGTAATTTTTGGTGCTATGGCAAACCCAAATGTATCGTAGTGGAGTAGGGTAAGAAATTCGTTCTTTGAGACATTTCATTATTACATCGCTTTCCCAGCCACTATATCCAACGATAATGGGGGCTTGGTCTATTAAAAATGTATTTAGTAATCGGGTAGAACTAATTGTACCAGATTGCCCGGCTACTTCAGTAATTTCATCTTCTAGGTTTGCACAATCATAAAATTTATATGTTCCATGAACATGAATGATTTGGATTTCTTTTGTATGATTGTTAACAACCAAATTGTCCATTGCATTTTCAGCAGAAACAAATTCTTTGGTTCCAATCAAGTTTAGGGCACGCTTCAAACTATCATCAAAGTTTGTCGTAAATACGGTATTTGCAAACTTCTTAGAATCCAAAATCTGTGCAAGTATCAAATTCGCGGAAGAAATCTTTGCTTTCGCATTTAGACCCTTGAACAGGTTGCTTCGGTCTATTCGGTTTGGGTATGCAAATTCAATCCACTCGGAATAGTATTTCATAGGGTTATTCTCGTGGACCTTGGTTTCATTTTCAAATTGGATATATGATATTTCATCGAGTTCTTTACATTTGCGTTTGCACTTTTTGATGATTTCACTCGCAATGGGAATCTCTGGAGCAGAAATTCCTGCTCCAACAATAAAAAAATATGGGTAGCACACTTCTGGTGAATGATCTTGTATGGTTGCTTTAATTACCCGAATAGCATAGTCCAAGTCTTTTGTCATCCTGATTTCCTCCCATACAGTTAATCGCAACAATCTCGAATTATGTCTAACCGCAAGGTCTATTCATATGTAATTTACCATAATATCTTTGAGGAATCAATTGTAAAGTAAACATCACTCATTTCATCAACCGGGATTTCCTTTGATTTGAGTGAGGTTATTCTTTTTAACTTACAAAATGTGTTTCAAGAAAGGAGGGCGCGCTCATGGCCGTATTCAGGGTGGAGAAAACGCGGAACTACACCGTCATGTCAAACCATCATCTGCGGGACAAGTCATTGTCGCTGAAGGCGAAGGGGCTGCTGTCCCTGATGCTGTCGCTGCCGGAGGATTGGGACTAACCATTTCCATTGTACTTGCAACTTAATGACTTCTTGATATGTTCAGATGAAACAGGCTGTATTTGTGGGGTGTTCTAAACGGAATGCCCCACAGTCAATTTATGAAAAGGAGAAACGGACGATATGAAAGAAAACACTTTATCTTATACAACACGAATAGGTAAAACCACTTTTATTGTAAATGTGAAGCAATCGGAAAGTGCGAAGAAGCCTTTGAATACGGTGTTTCAAGAAATATGCAGACACGAGATGTTGGGAGATTTTTCAGCGGATAAATATTTGAATTTAGAAAACTTACAAAAATCATCTTGACAAACTCGTTCCCGAGGGGACGGGCTACCGAGCCAAGACCTGCTTTTCCAAGTTCAACAACCTGCCGGAGCTGATCTCTGTATTCAAAAATGTGGCGGACATCCAAACGGCGGATATGCTGAACCTGCCTGTGCCGGAGGCACACTACCACAATATTGCCCTGAAACCGTCCGAGTATCAGAAGCAAATGGTAGCGTCGCTGGCGGAGCGGGCCGAGCAGGTACGCAACAAACAGGTGGACAGCAGCGTGGACAATATGCTGCTGATCACCAACGATGGCCGGAAGCTGGCATTGGACCAGCGGCTCATCAATCCCATGCTGCCCGCCGACCCGGAGAGCAAAGCGGTCAAGTGCGCGGAGACAGTATTTGACATCTGGCGGCGCACGGCGGAAAAACGCTCCACACAGATGATCTTCTGTGACCTGTCCACGCCCAAAGGCGAGGGCATTTTCAGCGTCTACGATGATGTTCGGGATAAGCTGCTGGTGATGGGCGTACCGGAAAACGAGATCGCCTATATCCACGATGCCAAAACCGAGGCGCAGAAGAAAGACCTGTTCGCCAAAGTGCGGGCCGGTCAGGTGCGTGTGCTGCTGGGCAGCACACAGCGCATGGGTGCCGGAACCAACTGCCAGCAGAAGCTGGTGGCCTTGCACCATCTGGATTGCCCGTGGCGGCCATCCGACCTTCAGCAGCGGGAGGGTCGTATCATCCGGCAGGGCAACGAAAATAGCGAGGTGGATATTTACAGCTATGTCACCGAGGGCACGTTTGATGCCTACCTCTATCAGTTGGTGGAGCGAAAGCAGAAATTCATCGCGCAGATCATGACCAGCAAGTCGCCAGTGCGCTCTGCTGAGGACGTGGACGATCAGGCACTTTCCTATGCGGAGATCAAAGCACTGGCCAGCGGAAATCCGCTTATTAAAGAGAAAATGGATTTGGACATTGAAGTGACGAAGCTGAAGCTGCTGAAAAGCAGCCACCTTAGCCAGCGATACAGCATGGAGGACGCCATCAGCAAAACGTTCCCCAAATCCATCGCGGAGACGCAGGAACGTCTCGCCGGGTACGGCGCGGATATTGCCACAGTCAAGGCGCACACCGCGCCTAATGAGGACGGGTTTTCGCCCATGACGCTGGCGGGTAAGGTCTACACCGAGAAAAAGGCGGCTGGCGCGGAGCTGCTGTTGCTGTGCCAGAATATGCTGACGCCGGAGGCGATGCAGATCGGCTCTTACCGCGGACTGACGCTGGAACTGTCCTTTGACAGCTTTTCACAGGAATACCGGCTGACCATGATCGGGCAGCTGCGCCATGTGGTGACGCTGGGTACCGATGTGTTCGGCAATATCCAGCGCATGGATAACCTGCTGGAATCGCTGCCTCTCAAGGAGCAGGCTTGCCGGGAAAAGCTGAGTGATCTGCATAACCAGCTGGAAACGGCGAAGGTGGAGGTGTTGAAGCCATTTCCGCGTGAGGAGGAGCTGCAAACAAAGCTGGCACGGCTGGAGGAACTGAACGCCCTGCTGAATATGGACAAGCGTGAGCCGGAGGTCGTAGCCGAAACGGAAGCGCCGGATAATAGCCAGCAGTCTCCGACAAGAAAAACGACAGAGTTAGAAAGGTAGGTCGATATGGGATACCAGGAGAGCTTTCTTTACATTGAGCCGCAGTGGAAATTCGAGAAACTGATACGCACATACGAGAAGGCGGAGCAGGCCGGTTACTATCGGGTGGCTGGTGCAGAGCCGCGTTCTGTAGTCGTTCTCAAACAGCCTTTGGGCAGTATACCGGCAGGCAAGCGGCTGCTGTGGGTGTGCGGTGATCGGGGATTTCACAGCGTGGGCGGCGTGTTCGGCGGCGAGTGGAAAAGCAGGGCGCGTGTCCGCGTGATCCCAGTGGAGGAAGTGCTGCGGCCAGATGATTACCGGCTGGAGGGCATTGATCTGGACAGCGCCGCGCCCAGCGAGAACGCCTATATGCGGCGGTACAGCGTGGAAAACTACGCGCATCGTATGCGGGCAGGACTGGCAAGATAGCACTATACATTCGGAAATACGGAGGTTTGTATCATGACAAAAGAAATGATGGAGGAAAAGCTGTATCAGAGGATGCAGGAGGAAAACCGACAATTCCTTGCGGAGCTGCGGGAGCAAACGGCGGACGATATTATTGCCCACGCCTATGAGATCGCCTGCCGCGACAATTTCCTGATGATTTTTGAGGATGAAACCGGCCTGACACCGCAGCAGCTCAACGCCCTGCTGCGGTTTGAGCATCCGCTGGCGGAGTTATACGACGACTGGGTGAAACGCGAGACGAGCGAGATGGACAATTTCCGCAGCAGCATAGAGTGTTGCGCCAGCGATGCGATCCGCAGGGACAAGGAGAGAAAGGCTCAGAAGAAAGATGCGCCGGAGAGGTAGAGACTACGGGCACTTTGAATACAGGAGAGCACTTGTTTTTTGACCTCAAATGTGATAAACTACTTATGAAATGGGGAATGGAGATGTTGAATCTATTTGTTTTAGAGTATGCGTCCAACGCGAAAATCCCAACGGTTGTAAAGACTGCGACAGAGCAAGATTTGATCGCAACAAGGGATTGGCAAACCGTATGGACGACACCTTATGCGAAACAATTACCCAATAAGGTCGCTTTACACCGTAAGGACAATGACGAACTGCTGGGACTGATGTCGTATGAGCTGGACGAGGATGGCTTAGCGGTTGAAATCCTCTATCTTGAAAATGCTCGCCATAGTAATGCGAATCTTCTCCATTCGGAGGGCGGATCGAAAAAGTACGTCGGGATTGCAAAGGCACTGTTTGCTTACGCCATACAGATTTCGCTGGATGCAGGATTTGACGGGGTTTTGATATTCAAGGCAAAAACCAGTGAGCTCCTGAGTTACTATATGGAGAAATTTGGCGCACGGCAGGTTGCGTCATACGATCCGTATCGTTTGGTGATATGGGAAGACGCGGCAGAGGATATTTTGTCAACTTTTACTATGGAGGTGCGTGACAATGGATCAGAAAGAGCTTGAATATCTCCGGCGCATAGAAGATCACGCCGCCCAGACAGGGTGGGTCGCGCCGCTTACACAGGAGGATAAAGCATATTTTGCTTATCTGCGGCAGGTCAGCAAGCGTTACAATATCAATATGTCCAAGGCGAACAGGCTGGAGTATGATTTTGTGATCCGCGTCGCGGAGAGTGAGTTTTATCTTCAGCGCGCCAATGCGTAACAATCAAAAAATCCGTGACAAAAGCGCAGGTAAGTGCCTGCGCTTTTGCGTTTTAGTAGCGCACTCCTTTCGCCGGCTACCGGAGTAATCTTCCGCCAGTCGTTGGAAAACTACGCGCACCGCATGCGGGCGGGGCTGGCGAGGTGAAACAGTGCATGGAATAGGGATTGAAAAATAGGGAACTTTATAATATAATTGTAGCGACAAAAGTCCCCTATAAGGAGTATCGTATGAAAGATAACTTTCCGCAGATCCAAGAACTGCTTCACCAGCGGGCAGATTATCAGGCAAGGTTAAACCTGCTGCCGTATGACGGAAGCCCTGAGATCAAGGAAAGCGGCGGCAAGCAGTATTTGTATATCCGCAAGAGGATCGGCTCAAGGCTGAATTCTACTTATGTGGATGTATATTCTGATGAACTGTATCAGCTTTTGCTCCGCAATGCCCGCGATGCAAGAGAATATAGAAAGAATATCCGCCGTTTGGATAAGGAACTGGCTCAGTTGGGATATTCAGATCAAGAGGTATCGCCAAGAGTGCAGATGAATCTGGACTTTGCACGAGCCAATATGAAGTCCAACATCTATGACCAGGCTATTTTGGAAGGCGTTGCCACCAGCTTTCCGCAGACGGAGGATATTATCGACAACGGCATTGTCAGCGGTATGACAGCCACCGATGTGCAGAAGATTTTGAATTTGAAGCACGCATGGGAGTTTATTCTTGATCGGGATGTGATCACATACCCCACAGACTATTCCATTCTGTGTCACATCGCCAAGCTGGTCAACGAAGGCTTTTTCCAGGATGGAGGGCGCATCCGTGGTGTTCCGGTAACCATTGGAGGATCAAGCTATATTCCTCCTCTGCCCATCGAAACGGTCATCAAGGAAAACCTTGAAGAAATACTGGAGCGTGATATGCCCGCAGATGAAAAAGCGATTGCTTTGTGCCTCTATTGCATGAAAGCGCAGATATTTACCGATGGCAATAAGCGGGCCTCGGTCATTTTTGCAAACCACTTTCTTATCTCACAGGGCGGCGGAATGCTGATCATTCCGGAAAAAGAGGTGTCGGAGTTCAAAAAAATGCTGGTCGCATATTACGAAGATCGAGACCGCGGTATCACGGAATTCATGAAAAACAGGTGTATCAAGAAATTCTGATATAGGGAACAAATGAGGCGCCTGTCACTTCGAAAAGTTCCCTAATTGAAATAGCAGAGTTGCTGTGGCTTTTAACATGAAGATGCGCGGTAAACAAAAAGCGTAGGCATAGTGCCTGCGCTTTTTACTTGCCCGGAAGGAGGTGATGTTCTATGCCGTTTATCCCGCCAGAGCAGTTAGCCCATGCCCGCGAGATGGATCTGCTGACCTATCTGCGGCGCTGTGAACCGGATGAACTGGTCAGCGTGGGCGGCAATGCTTATGCAACCAAAAGCCATGACAGCCTGAAAATCTCCAACGGGGAATGGTACTGGTGGTCACGGGGTGTTGGCGGCAGCAGTGCGCTGGATTACCTGACCACCGTGCGGAGGCTGTCTCTGCCGGATGCGGTGCAGCGCGTCCTAAGTGCCGGCGGCGCAGCGTTGACAGAACCGCCGCGCCGAAAAGCACACCCAACAAAATCATTTTCCCTGCCGCCCAGACACGCCGACAACCGGCGTGTTTTTTCATACTTGCGTGGGCGCGGTATCGACCCGGAGATCATCAACCACTGCATCAAACACGGCCTGCTCTATGAATCGGCACAGCATCACAACTGCGTGTTCGTAGGCTTTGCCAGTGACAGACCGGCCTACGCCATGCAGCGGGGGGACGCTGCAAGACAAGCGTTTTGTGGGCGAGGTGGTCGGCAGCGACAAGCGGTATTCCTTCGCAGTGCCGATGACACCGGGGGACAGCCCTACCCTGTGCGTTTTTGAAAGCGCCATTGATGCCCTTTCCTACCTGACGCTGCTGAAGCAGCGGGGGAGGGACTGGCGCAAGGCAAACACACTGTCGCTGGGAGGTGTCGGGAAGGAAGATCAGCAGATGCCACCGGCGCTTTCGCGGTATTTGAAGGCCGCACCCCATATTACCCGCATTGTGCTGTGTCTGGACAATGATGAGCCGGGACGGAAAGCAGCGGCGGTGTTGAAGGAACTGCTGAGAGGATACGAGGTCATTGACAGACCTCCGGTGCGGGGCAAGGACTACAATGAGCTGCTATTGTATCGGCGTGACGCACAGCGCGGCGAAGCCCGCTGATTTCTTTCTTCGGCAGGTATTGCAGGACGCGGCGCAGAGCGCCGCTGTCCTGGCAAGCATAGCATTTTGACAGCAAAATGCGCTTGTTAAGGGGCACAGCCCCCTAAGACCCCCTATTAAAAACGAGGAGGACATGGATGAGAGAAATTGCAAAGCGCGTTTCTCTGCGGCTGGATAGTGCAGAGTACGCGCATCTGAAGCGACTTTCTGCGGATACCGGTCTGAAAATGGAACCGGTGATCCGCAGGCTTATTGTGGGTGCGGAACTACGTCCTCGACCGCCTGATGAGCTGACGGAGCTGCTGCGGCAGTTATCCGGCATGGCCGTGAACATCAACCAAATCGCCAAGGTCGCCAATGCCAGCGGCTTTGTCCGCATGGAGGATATAGCGCAGATCAAGGCGATGCAAGGGATGCTTTGGCAGGCGGTGAAAGAACTCTGATACGAAAGCCGTCGAGGTTTAATGCGAAACTACATAACCCCTATTATTGGGGATATGTGCTTGGGGGAAATCACTCCGCGAATGATGGACAAATACTACCGGGATTTACTGAGCGTGAAAGCGGTCAGTGTAAACAACCGCAAACCAACAAACGAGTATTTGACTCCCCATACTGTTCGTGAGATCCACAAGCTGCTGCGTAATGCCTTTAACCAAGCTGTGCGTTGGGAACTGATTGCAAGGAACCCTGTTCTGAACGCAACCCTCCCTAAAGAGGAGCACAAGGAGCGGGAAATCTGGACCGCTGATATGCTCGCAAAAGCGATGGAGGTTTGTGATGACCCGATTTTATTGCTGGCCCTGAACCTTGCGTTCTCCTGCTCTTTGCGTATGGGAGAGATGCTCGGATTGACATGGGATTGTGTCGATGTATCTCCGCACAGCATTGATGCTGGTAATGCCAGCATTTTCGTCAACAAGGAATTGCAGCGTGTCACTCGTGGGGCGCTGGATGATCTCAGCGATAAAGGGGTAATCAAAAAGTTTCCTCCTTGTATCGCAAGCACCCATACAGCACTTGTTCTGAAAGAACCAAAGACCAAGACCAGTATTCGGCGGGTCTACCTTCCCAAGACGGTTGCTAAAATGTTGGTGGACAGAAAAGCCGAAATTGACGAGCTGAAAGACCTGTTCGGTGATGAATACATCGACAACGATCTTGTGTTCTGCACCAGTAACGGACGCCCTATGGAAAGTCAGATCATCAACCGGGCCTTTAACAAGCTCATCAAGGAAAACGGATTCCCCCATGTGGTTTTCCATTCTCTCCGGCATTCCAGTATTACTTACAAACTCAAACTGAATGGCGGCGATATGAAAGCAGTCCAGGGTGATTCTGGCCATGCACAAATGAAGATGGTGGCAGATGTTTATTCCCACATCATTGATGAGGATCGCTGCATTAACGCACAGCGGTTTGAGGACGCATTTTATTCTCAAGCGAAAGCTCCAGAACCAGCCATACAGGAGGTTGAGGAAAAGGAAACCGGCACAACAACTGCCGAAAGTGATACGGCAAAAATCCTTGAACTCCTCAAAAACCCTGAGACCGCTGCTCTCTTAAAACAAATTGTCAGTGCTCTGTAAGAGCAGGCCCAGCAAAGAAAGCCTCTCATTTTATGAGGGGCTTTCTTCTTTTGAACGGGATTGTATTATGACCAATCACTTTTTTTGTTAGCAGGTTTTTTTGCAGGTTTTGAGGTCGTGTTTGCAAAGTACCTCGATTTGTTTGCAAATCTACACGATCCTTGCTAACAAAATTAGCAGACATGAAAAGAAGGCTTTGAACACAGAGCAGTCGCCTTTCTTTGCAATCCTCGGAAATCGCGTTAGCAAGGCCGTTAGCAAGGGCCTTATCTTTCGGATGTTCAGGCAATCGGAGAAAATAAGAAAAGCCGAAAACCCTGATAAATCAATGGTTTTCGGCGTTTAATCTGGCGTCCCTGGCGGGATTCGAACCCACGGCCTTTCGCTTAGGAGGCGAACGCTCTATCCTGCTGAGCTACAGAGACTTATATGAAATTGAATTGGTAACTATCACTTTTGGCTTCGAGTTGATTGGTTGAGCACAACCTTAGGAGGCGACCGCTCTATCCAACTGAGCTACGGAGGCGTGTGCAACTGGTATTGTACCGTAGGCGGCGGCATTTGTCAACGGCGCCGCGGCGAAAAAGTTGACGAAAGGGCTTGCAATCGGTCCTTTGCAGGCATATAATACAAAGGTTAGTGAATTTACCCGAGAGAAAGGGGTTTTTACCTTTGCAGAACGAAAAACTGAGAAACGTGGCCATTATCGCCCACGTCGACCACGGCAAGACCACCCTGGTGGACCAGATGCTCAAGCAGGGCGGCGTATACCGCGAGAACCAGGAGACGGTGGAACGCGTCATGGACTCCAACGACCTGGAGCGTGAGCGCGGCATCACCATTCTGGCCAAGAACACCGCCATCCAGTACGGCGACACCAAGATCAACATCGTGGATACCCCGGGCCACGCCGACTTCGGCGGCGAGGTGGAGCGTATCCTGAAGATGGTCAACGGCGTCATCCTGCTGGTGGACGCCGCCGAGGGCCCTATGCCCCAGACCCGTTTCGTGCTCAGCCGCGCGCTGGAGCTTGGCCATCGTGTTATTGTGGTTATCAACAAGATCGACCGGCCCGACCAGCGTATCCACGAGGTCATCGACGAGGTGCTGGAGCTGTTGCTGGACCTGGACGCCACCGACGAGCAGTTGGACAGCCCTATGCTGTTCTGCTCCGCCCGCAACGGTACCGCCAGCTATTCCCCCGACGTGGTGGGCACGGACCTGAAGCCGCTGTTCGATACCATTCTGGACTACATCCCCGCGCCGGAGGCCGACCTGGACCAGCCCTTCCAGATGCTGGTCAGCTCCATCGACTATAACGAGTTCGTGGGCCGTATCGCCATCGGCCGTATCGAGCGCGGCGTGCTGAAGCAGAACCAGGAGATCGCCGTGTGCAACTACCACGATCCCGACGCCCCGGCCAAGAAGGCCAAGGCTGTCAGTATGTACGAGTTCGCCGGTCTGGGCAAGGTGCCCATCACCGAAGCGACGGCGGGCAATATCATCGCCCTCAGCGGCATCGGCGATATCACCATCGGCGATACCATCTGCGCGCCCGACTGCGTGGAGCCGCTGCCCTTTGTGAAGATCAGCGCCCCCACGGTGGAGATGACCTTCTCCGTCAACGACAGTCCCTTCGCCGGGCGCGAGGGCAAGTTCGTCACCAGCCGCCAGCTGCGTGACCGCCTGTTCCGCGAGACGCTGAAGGACGTGTCCCTCCGCGTCAGCGAGATCGAGGGCGTTATGGACGCCTTCAACGTGGCGGGCCGCGGCGAGATGAGCCTGTCCATCCTCATCGAGACCATGCGCCGCGAGGGCTACGAGTTCCAGGTGTCGCCCCCCCGTGTACTGTACCAGACCATCGACGGCAAGAAGTGCGAGCCTATCGAGCGCCTGGTGGTGGACGTGCCCGCCGAGAGTGTGGGCGCGGTCATCGAGAAGCTGGGCGCCCGCAAGGCGGATATGCAGGAAATGACCCCCATCGGCAGCCGCATGAAGGTGGAGTTTCTGGTGCCCAGCCGCGGTCTGTTCGGCTACCGCAACGAGTTCCTGACGGATACCCGGGGCGAGGGCATTATGGCCAGCGTGTTTGACAGCTACGCCCCCTATAAGGGTGAGCTGATCCGCCGCAATACCGGCTCTCTGGTGGCCAGCGAGACCGGTGAGTCCATCACCTACGGTCTGTTCAACGCGCAGGAGCGCGGTGTGCTGTTCATCGGCCCCAACGTGGGCGTGTACGAGGGCATGGTAGTGGGCATCAGCCCCAAGCAGGAGGACATCGTGGTCAACGTCTGCAAGAAGAAACAGCTGACCAACACCCGTGCCGCCGGCAGCGATGACGCCCTGCGTCTGGTGCCGCCCCGGAAGATGAGCCTGGAGCAGTGCCTGGAATTCCTGGCGGATGACGAGCTGCTGGAGGTCACCCCCAAGAACCTCCGCATCCGCAAGACCATCCTGAACCACGAGCGGCGCATGAAGGCGCAGCACGGGAAGAAGAACTAAATTATGTAAACCAAAAGACCGGCGTGAGCTGGTCTTTTGGTTTATGTGGGGGAGATGTAACGTTTGGTTGCGGTGATTGTAAGCAGTGCTGTATGACCCGGTGCGGAAATTCTGGTACGGTAAGGTCGTGGACACAGAGGATAGGTTAACATAATAAAAACGTTATGTGCCCAACCCATTGACATTTCCCGGCGGGTGTGGTAAAAGAATAGAGACGCGTAGCGCACAGAAGTGCCTGCGAAGCGTATCGCCCTCGGGCGGTGCGCTTTTTATTTTTATGGAGGAAACTGCAATGCCAAAGAACAAAACACAGGGGATCATTTTCGGTATCATCATGTCGTACAGCATGGCTGTCGGCATGGAGATATACAACAACGCTATCCAGCAGGGGGTACATTTGCAGCCGGGAGGGTTTACCAACCTGACCTACGGTATCGTGGGCAAGGCGCTGGTGGAGGCGCTGTTCATGGGGCTCATCGTCATCATCGTGTCGGAGCTGTGGGGCAACCGGCTGGGCGCCCGCTTTGCCGCCAAAGTCAGCGACCCGCAGCGGGATAATCCCTATTTCTGTCGGTTGATGCGGCAGGCGGGCACCGTGTCCGTTATGTGCCCCACTATGAGTCTGGCGGCCACCATTATTTTCAGCATGATCTTAGGCGGTGCGCCGGTGTGGCAGCTGCCCGCCATCTGGGCGGGGACGCTTATCAAGAACTTCCCCATGGCGTTTTTCTGGAATATGTTTGCCGCCGCACCCTTTACCAACTGGGCCTGCGGAAAGCTGTTCGAATAAAAGAGCGCTCCCCCGGCGGGGGAGCGCTCTTGCTTACATTACCGGCACGAACTCCACGTTCAGGTCCACGATCTCGTTGACGCCGTCCAGCCGTGCGCCGTGGTCATACTGCCACACATCGAAGCGGTAGTAGAAGTCCGGATAGTCGCCGGGATCAGCGATCCACAGGGCGATGTTCCTCATAGAGGGCAGATCATAGCGGTAGTAGCCCTGCTGGCGGTTCATGTACACCCCGGCCTCATAGCCGCCCTGTTCGATCAAGGCGCAGAAAGTCCGGGCCTGGGAGGTCAGCAGGAATTCGTTGTTGTGCAGTGTGCGGGAGTCCTCCTGCTGTACTGGCTCCCAGTCGTAGTACACCGGCAGGTCCAGGTCGCGGCCATCCAGCAGCTGCAGGGCGTACAGGGCCTCCTGGGCGGCCTCCTGCACGGTGGCGGCCTGGGAGAAGAAATACACGCCCACTTCGATGCCGGCGGCCCTGGCCCCGCTGTAATAGCTGTCGAAGGACCGGTCCGGGTACAGGGAGCCCTTCTCGCCGTAGCCCCGCAGACCCAGGCGCAGATAGGCAAAGTCGATGCCCTGCCGCTTCAGCGCCGCCCAGTCGATGGTGCCCTGGTGGTTAGACACGTCCACGCCCCAGCGGGTGGCGTATTCCGCGCCCAGATAGCGGACGCGGACGCCGTCGCTGCCGTCGTCGTTGGTGTCCCGGCGGAAGTCCTCCTGCGCCAGGCCGCTGGCGGGGATACCCTCATGGGGCGTCATCCACACCATGTTAAATCCGTCGTTGATATATACCTGCCCCGCGTGGGGATCGGCCTCCGGCTCCTGCCGGGCGCTGCCGCCCCGCAGGGACAGAACGACCGCCGTCAGCAGTGCGCCCACCACCAGCACCGCCGCGATCAGCAGCAGCACCGGCAGCAGACGCCGCCGCGGCCGGCGGCGGGGCGGGGAAATTCGATCCATAGTTACCTCTCCTTTTCGAAAACGTGTATGTCAAAGGCGATGCGGCAGTCCAGCTGCGTGAGTTTACATAATTTTTCAACGCCGGCCTTCGGCGTTTTCCAGCAGTAGGGCGTCATGCCGAACAGCGCCTGTATGTCCGCAGGGTCCTCCAGATGGATAACGTCCGTTATGTGCCGAATACTCACATACCGGAAGCCCTCATAGGGTGTCTCCTTCACCTCATTGACATAGGGGTGGTCATAGAGCACCTGCTTCATCTCCCACAGGTGCATTTCTCCGGGCACCACATAGATAAAGTGCCCGCCGGGCCGCAGCACGCGGCGGAATTCCTCGATGGCCAGCGGTGAGAAGCAGTTGATGAGCAGGTCTACGGACCCGTCTGCCGCCGGCAGGCGGTAGGAGGAGGCCACAGCGAACTGCACATTTTTCTCCCGCTTAGCCGCCAGACGCAGTATGGGCTTGGAGATATCGATCCCGGCCATCACCGGCGTCTTCCCGGCCTCACACAGGGCACGATAGATGCCCGCGGTGTAGTAGCCCTCGCCGCAGCCGTTGTCCAGCACCGCCGGGGCATCGCCGGTCAACTCCACAGCAAGTTGACATAATTCTTTGCATAGCGGGGCGTAGTAGCCCTTTTCCAGAAAGGCGTGCCGCGCTGCGGCCATAGCCTTGTCGTCGCCTGGGGCCCTGGAGTGCTTTCGGTTCACCGGTAGCAGATAGGTATAGCCCTCCCTGGCGATGTCGAAGCAGTGGCCGGCGGGGCAGAGATAGCTGCCCTCCCGCCGCGTCAGCGCGCCGCCGCACAGGGGGCAGACGAACAGGCTGCTCATCGCTCACCCTCCGGCAGCGTCACGTCGTGTATCCATTTACGGGACCGGATGCGCCACAGGCAGATGGGACACTTGATAAAGCTCTCCGCCTGTATGGCCAGCGACACGAACCAGGGATCCGCGTCCAGCACCAGCGCCAGCAGGGCCGTCAGCGGCAGCGCCACCAGCCACTGGGGTGCCAGATCCAGCGCCGTGGACCAGAACACATCGCCGCCTGCCCGCAGGATACCGGTGACGGCGGAGATGGAGTAGGCGTGGAAGGGGATGCAGGCGAAGCCCGTCACCGCAAGGGTGGTGGCAAGATGGGCACTGAGGTCGTACAGCTTGAACAGCGGGAAGATCACCGGCTGGAACAGCAGCGGCACCAGCGCCAGGGCGATAACGGCCAGTGCGGCGCCCACCAGTATCGTCACCCAGGACAGCGTCCTGGACAGGTCCATCAGCTCATCGTGGCTCTGTCCCTCACCGATGGCCTTGCCGATCATCACGGCGGTAGCGGCGCCCAGACCAAAGCACACCACCAGGAACAGGCGGTTCAGGTTGCCCATGACGGCGTTGGCCGCCAGAAACTCTACCGAGATGGTCATGTGTCCCAGAATGACGGTGAGCAGGCTGTTGCCCAGCCCCCAGAACAGCTCGTTGGCCATCACCGGCGAGGCGTATTTCACGAACCGGCGCAGCATCTCCCAGCCCGGACGGAAGAGCGCCTTCAGGTCCAGGGGGATGACCCGGCTCCGCAGGGCGCAGAACAGGCACACGGCGAACTCCGCCACGCGGGAGAGCAGTGTGGCGATGGCCGCGCCCTCCACGCCCAGCATGGGAAAGCCGCACTTGCCGAAGATCAGCAGGTAGTTCATGCCGGTATTCAGCACCGTGGACATACCAAACAGCTTCATGCCGAAGCTGGCGTTCTCCACGCTGCGCTGCGCGCTGACGTAGATAGACGAGAGCATATTGAACACATAGGAGAAGCCGATGACCCGCAGATACGGCGCGCCCAGCAGGGACAGATGATGCTTGTTGCTCATCAGGTCCATGATCTGCACCGGCCACAGGAACAGCGCCAGCGCGATGACCAGCGCCAGAGCCACGCCCAGCCCCGCCGCCACGCCGATGGCACGGCTGATGCTGGGCAGGTCCTTTTTGCCCCAGTACTGGCTGATCAGGATGCCCACGCCGGACTGGACGCCGAACACGATGGAGATCAGCAGGAACACCGGCACGTTGGCCGCCGTTACCGCCGCCATCTCATTGTTGCCCAGCTGGCTGACCATCAGCGTGTCGATCAGGCCCAGAGAGAAAGTGATCAGGTTTTGCAGGGCGATAGGGCCGGTCAACCGGAGCAGATATCCGTAAAAGGCCCTGTCGCGCTTAAGAGCTTTGAACATAGTCCACCTCAAAATATCGTTGTGCCCGCGCCGCGGGCGTATATCACAGCATGGGGAAGCGGCTGTCCCGGTGGGCGAGCAGCGCCTGGCACAGGACATCCACGTCCTCCCGTGTATTGTCGGGGGAGAAGGAGATGCGGATCACGCCGGCGGCAGTCTTTTTGTCCAGCCCCAGAGCGGACACCACATGGCTGGCCTTGCCCTGGTGGCAGGCGGAGCCGGCGGAGATGCAGATGCCCTGCGCACCCAGGTCCGTTACGATGTTGGCGCTGGGATACCCTACCAGCGACACCGCCAGAATGTGGGGGGCCGTACCCTCGCCCACGGGGACCACGCCGCCCATGGCCAGCAGCTTCTCCCGGCAATAGGCCTTCAGCCCGGCCATGTGGGCCAGCTTGGCGTCATAATCGGCCAGCCGCAGCTCCACCGCCTTGGCAAAGCCGGCGATCTGGGCCGTGGCCTCGGTGCCGGAGCGCGCGCCGCGCTCCTGTCCGCCGCCGGGCAGCAGGGGGCGGGGGTTTCGCACCCGGGGACCGATGTACAGCGCGCCCACGCCCTTGGGCCCGCCGATCTTGTGACCGGACAGGCTCATCAGGTCTACGCCCCAGCCCTCCGGGTCGCAGGGGACCTTCAAAAAGCCCTGCACCGCGTCGCAGTGCAGCAGGGCAGGGGAGCCCTTCTCCCGCAGCAGGGCAGCGATGTCCGCCGCGGGAAATACGCAGCCCGTCTCGTTGTTCACCAGCATCACAGACACCAGGGCGGTGTCCTCCCGCAGGGCATCCGCCACCTGTTCGGCGGTGACATTGCCGTCCCGTCCTGGCTTCAGATAGGTGACCTCATACCCCTGCTGGGCCAGCAGCTTGCAGGGCTCCAGAACGGCGCTGTGCTCCACGGCGGTGGTGATGATGTGTCTGCCCCTGTGCCGGTTCTGCCACAGGGCGGCCTGTATGGCCCAGTTGTCGCTCTCCGTGCCGCAGGAGGTGAAGTACAGGCGCTCCGCGGGGCAGCCCAGCGCCCCGGCGATGACGGCCCGCCAGCCCTCCACGGCTTTTTTCATCTCCACCCCTATGGGGTATTGGGAGGAGGGATTGCCAAAGTGCGCCGTCAGCACCTCGCACATGGCGTCGGCCACGGCTTTGGGCACCGGCGTGGTGGCGGCGTTATCAAAATAGACCATAGAGAGCCTCCTGTTTCACGAACGGGTCTTGAAAGACACGGTAAAATACAGTATAATAAACCGATCAAAAAGCGGGAGTGAAAAACACCTTCACCCGTGAAACCTTATTATACGATAGAATAGGGGAAAGTGCAAGATGCGTGTTGCCATCTATACCTTGGGCTGCAAGGTGAACCAATACGAGACACAGGCCATGGAGCAGGAGCTGCTGCGCCGCGGTCATACGCTGGTGCCCGCCGAGACAGAGGCCGACGGCTATATCGTCAACACCTGCTCCGTCACCGCCATCAGTGACAAGAAATCCCGGCAGATGATCCGCCGGTGCCGTAAGCTGAACCCCAACGCGGTGGTGGCCGCCTGCGGCTGTTATGTGCAGACCCACCCGGAGGTGGTGGCGGCACTGGACGTGGACCTGCTGGCCGGCACCGGCGATCGCATGGTGTTTCTGGACCTGTTCGAGCAGGCAGCCCACGAAAAGGAGCCGGTGAGACTGTTGGACGACGCCCTGCGCCGCCGGGAATTCGAGGTGCTGCCCGCCGGCGGCATGGCCGAGCGCACCCGGGCCATGCTGAAGGTAGAGGACGGCTGTGTGAATTTCTGCACCTACTGCATCATCCCCTACGCCCGCGGCCCGGTGCGCTCCCTGCCGCTGGCGACGGCCGTGGCCCAGACGGAGCAGCTGCGGCGCGAGGGTTACCGTGAGCTGGTGCTCACCGGTATCGAGATATCCTCCTGGGGCCACGATCTGAAAAACGGCCAAAGCCTCATCGACCTGCTGGAGGCGGTATCCGCCGCCGCGGGGGATATGCGTCTGCGGCTGGGGAGCCTGGAGCCCCGTACCATCACCGAGGACTTCTGCCGCCGGGCGTCGAAGCTGCCCAATCTGTGCCCCCACTTCCACCTGTCCCTGCAGTCCGGCTGTGACGAGACGCTGCGCCGCATGAACCGGAAGTACGACACGGCACGGTTTTACGAGTCCGTCACGCTGCTGCGGCAGTATTTCCACCGGCCCGCCGTCACCACCGACCTGATCTGCGGCTTCCCCGACGAGACGAACCGGGAATTCGAGCAGACCATGGCCTTTATCGAAAAGTGCGCCTTCGCGGATATGCACATTTTCCCCTACTCCGTCCGTCCCGGCACCAAGGCGGCGGAGCTGGTGCAGTTCAGCGCCGCGGTAAAGGAGGAACGGACCCGCCGCGCCGTGGCCGTGGCCCGGACCATGCACCGCGCCTATCTGGAGGGCTGCGTGGGGCAGACCTACCCGGTGCTCTATGAGCAGGAGAAGGACGGCCTCTACACCGGCCACGCCCCCAACTACTGTGAGGTGTGCGTCCGCGCCGAAGATTTACATAATAAAATTATTGATACAAAAATAGTCGGTATAGATGGTGATGTACTGATAGGAGAGTTGACATAACATGAACCACTTTTTCGCCTATATCAACCGTATGCGCTTCATCCAGCGCTGGTCGCTCATGCGGAACAGCTACACGGAGAATATCCAGGAGCACAGCCACCAGACAGCGGTGCTGGCCCACGCGCTGGCGGTGCTGCGGAATGAGCGCTTCGGCGGCCAGGTGGACGTCGGCGCTGTGGCCGTGGCGGCGCTGTACCACGACGCCGGCGAGATACTCACCGGCGATATGCCCACCCCTATCAAGTATTACAATCCCGGTATCCGCGAGGCCTATAAGGCCGTGGAGCAGGTGGCGGAGGACAAGCTCCTCTCCATGCTGCCGGAGGACCTGCGTCCCGCCTACGAGGACGCCCTCCGTCCCGCCGACCCGGAGATCGAGCAGCTGGTGAGGGCGGCGGATAAGCTCTCCGCCCACATCAAGTGCATCGAGGAGCTGAAGGCCGGCAACACCGAGTTCCGTCAGGCCGCCGCCCAGACCGCCGCCGCCATGGACGCCATGGCCCTGCCGGAGCTGGACTATTTCCGCGAGCATTTCCTGCCCAGCTATTCGCTGACATTAGACGAACTGGAATAGCAAACCGCGCCTCCTGCGCCCTGCCATCGTCAGGTCTCCTCGACGTATACCCGATACGCCGTCGTCGGCCTGCCATCGACAGGACGCAGGATCCATCGGTTTGCTGCAAACCGCGTCTCCCGCGCCCTGCCATCGTCAGGTCTCCTCGCCGTATACCCGATACGCCGTCGTCAGCCTGCCATCGACAGGACACGGGATTCATCGGTTTGCTGCAAACCGCGTTTCCTGCGCCAAAACAAAAAACCATCCGAAAGGAGTATATAGTTATGAAAGCGATCGTTACCGTTGTGGGCAAGGACCAGGTGGGCATCATCGCCGGTGTGTGCAACACCCTGGCGGCCAGCCGCATCAACGTCCTGGATATCAGCCAGACCATCATGGAGGGCTACTTCACCATGATGATGGTGGTGGACCTGACCGAGTGTCAGGCACCCTTCGATGCCCTGCGCGCCGATCTGAAGGCCTACGGCGAGGGCCGCGGCCTGTCCATCCGCATCCAGCGGGAGGACATCTTCGACGCCATGCACAAGCTGTAAGAGGTGGGGAATATGCTGAGTCTGCAAAATATCTTCGACACCATCGCCATGGTGGACAAGCAGCACCTGGACATCCGCACCATCACCATGGGCATCTCCCTGCTGGACTGCGCCGACGAGGACATGGACCGCTGCTGCGACAAGATCTACGACAAGATCTGCTCCCGCGCCGAAAAGCTGGTCCAAACCGGCTGCGGCATCGAGAGCGAGTTCGGCATCCCCATCGTCAACAAGCGCATCTCCGTCACGCCCATCGCCATCGCCGGCGCGGCCTGCAAAAGCGAGGACTTCGTCCCCCTGGCCCTGACGCTGGACCGCGCCGCCAAGACCTGCGGCGTCAACTTCATCGGCGGCTACTCCGCCCTGGTGCAGAAGGGCTTTACCTCCGGCGACCGGCGGCTCATCGCCTCCATTCCCGAGGCGCTGGCCCGCACAGAGCTGGTCTGCTCCAGCGTCAACGTGGGCAGCACCAGGGCCGGCATCAACATGGACGCCGTGGCCCAGATGGGCCGCGTCATCAAGGAGACGGCCCACCTGACCCGCGACCGCGACGGCCTGGGCTGCGCCAAGCTGGTGGTGTTCTGCAACGCCGTGGAGGACAACCCCTTCATGGCCGGTGCCTTCCACGGCGTGGGTGAGGCCGACACCGTCATCAACGTGGGCGTGTCCGGCCCCGGTGTGGTGTACCACGCCCTGCAGGGCTGCAAGGGCCAGCCCTTCGACGTGGTGGCCGAGACTATCAAAAAGACCGCCTTCCAGATCACCCGCATGGGCCAGATGGTGGCCGCCGAGGCCAGCGCCCGTCTGGGCGTGCCCTTCGGCATCGTAGACCTGTCCCTGGCCCCCACCCCGGCGGTGGGCGACAGTGTGGCCCGCATCCTGGAGGAGATGGGCCTGTCCGTCTGCGGCACCCACGGCACCACCGCCGCCCTGGCCCTGCTGAACGACGCCGTGAAGAAGGGCGGCGTCATGGCCAGCGGCCATGTGGGCGGCCTGTCCGGCGCCTTTATCCCCGTCTCCGAGGACGAGGGCATGATCGCCGCGGCCCTGGACGGCACCCTGACCATCGACAAGCTGGAGGCCATGACCTGCGTGTGCTCTGTGGGTCTGGACATGATCGCCGTGCCCGGCAGTACCACGGCGGAGACGATCTCCGCCATCATCGCCGACGAGGCCGCCGTGGGCATGGTCAACAGCAAGACCACCGCCGTCCGCATCATCCCCGTGGAGGGCGCGGACGTGGGCGACACCGTGGAGATGGGCGGCCTGCTGGGCAGCGCGCCCCTGATGCCCGTCCACGAGGCCTCCAGCGCCGACTTCATCGCCCGCGGCGGCCGTATCCCCGCCCCGCTGCAAAGCCTGAAAAACTGATATGATCCGACCTGCGACAAGCTTCGACATTCCCCGCGCCCTGGCGATCTACCACAGCGCCCGGCAGTTCATGCGCCGCAGCGGCAACACTGTCCAGTGGGTCAACGGCTACCCCTCCGAGGCCCTGCTCCGGTCGGACGTGGCCGCCGGCCGGCTGTTCGTCATGGAGGACGCGGGCGGCGTGTACGCCGTGTTTGCCTTCATCATCGGCGATGACCCCACCTATCAGGCCATCGACGGCGCGTGGCTGGACGACGCGACACCCTATGGAACCCTCCACCGCCTGGGCAGCGACGGTACCCATACCGGCGTGCTGGCCGAGGCCGTGGCCTGGGCGTGGGCACGGTGCCCGCACCTGCGGGCGGACACCCACGAGGATAACCACCCCATGCGCCGCTGCCTGGAACGCGCCGGCTTCGCGTACACCGGCACCATCCACGTCGCCGACGGCACCCCCCGCCGCGCCTACGAGCGCATATGACCCCCGTTAGCCTTCCCCCTGGGGGGTCCGCGGTGTTGAATGACAGGCCGGTGGCCTGTCAGACCCGCGAACCGTGAGAGCAAAATTATTCAAAGAAAATCTCAACAAGTCCTGCCAATGCTCTGAAAATTCCATCACGGATTTTCTGCGGTCCATCTTTTTTATTACTCTGTATGGAAATGCATGATATGATGGATTTGGCAGCGGTGAAAGAAACCGGCAAATCGGAAGTTGGAGGGATAGATTTCTATGATTATCAGATATGCAGAAGAGAAAAATTTTATAGAATTGCGACAGTTTTATGACGGTATGTGTAAAGTTTTGAGCGAAAAAGATTTTCTGCCGGAGGGAGATAAAGGTGGTTTCCCTCCAGATGAAATGATCAAAGATGCAATCAAAGAGAGAAATCAGTTTATCGGTATTGAAGATGGTCGAATTGTTGCGGCGTATATTATGAATCATGATCGTGATGAGGCGTATCACGCAGTTAAATGGCTTATTGATGCAAATGATAACGAGACAGTAGTTCTTCATGCCTTGCGTGTCCTTCCGGAATATGGAGGTCGTGGATACTCGAAGCAGTTAGTTCAACACGCAATAGACACAGCAAGGGAAAGAAACCTTAAATCAATTCGTCTTGATTGCATAGAAGGAAATGATATTCCACAGAAAATGTATATGTCGTTTGGATTTAAGTATGTGGATAAGGTTGAAATCACATATGTTGATATTGGAGTACCGAGGAAGTTCCTCTTATATGAGTTTGTACTCTAATCAAGACATAATAACAGTTATATCCTGAACATTGTACAAACAAATTCCAGTTTGATGAACTACAAGGCCATCTTCGAGCGCAACGCCGACCGTCTTGTAAACGCCAACACCATTTACGAGGGACAGGTCATTGTCCTGCCCGCGAAGTAAGCACAAGCAATCCACACATAACGAAAGCATAAAAAAAGCCCACCTCGAAAAGTCGAGGTGGGCTTTTTTTCGTGTGCGCGGATTTGCTTAACTTAATGACATTGCCCGAAAGGGTTTTCTTTTTTACCCAGATGTACCGCTGAGGTATCAAAAAAGGAAAGTAAATGTATATAGCTTGAACGCAAAGCTTCATAGCTTTCGCGTTCTCCCGCCGTGGACATTTGCGGGGAAAATGTTGCAGATTGCCGTTGTGCAATTTAGCAAACGCCCCCGGCGTGCGAATTCGGAAAAGTAAAAAAACGCAGCAAAAAGTGCGAAAAAGGATTTCTGCTGTATTTTTTGGGGAAATGGTACCAATACAAGTGAAAAAGTTGCGTAAAAAAATTTTTATGCCTGAAATACCGTGGGATATCGTGGCGAAAAATAGATTCTAAACGTATGGTACATCTTTCGCGGCTGGGGAAAAACCGGATGTAAATGCCACAAAATGGGAAGTTTTTTCACAAAAAAGTTGCGGGCAAAATAACGAAAAGAACCGGACACTTTTTCAGGCGTACCAAAAAAAAGTGTGAAAATTTGACGTGCGCGCTGTTTTTCTTTATAATATTTCAGGAACAAAAAAGAAGATTTCGAATTTCTCAACAATTCGGAACGGAAAGAGAGAAAAACATGGAAAAATACCTTGTTTTGGCAACCTTTGCAGGGTCTGTCATCGCACTCATCTTCGCCTTCGTCACCGGCAAAAAAGTGCTGAGTTTTGACGAAGGCACCCCACTTATGAGCAAAATTTCGCAATCTATCCGTGCGGGCGCCAACGCCTACCTGAAGCGGCAATACACCGTTGTAGGTGTGTTTTTTGCCTGTATGATCGTGGTTTTGTGCATTATGGCGGCCTTAAAGTTGCTGACTTGGTTCGTGCCCTTCGCGTTCCTGACCGGCGGCTTCTTCTCCGGCCTCAGCGGTTTTGTCGGTATGCGTATCGCCACCAAGGCCAACTGCCGCACCGCCAACGCCTGCCGCGACGGCCTGAACCGCGGCCTCCGCGTGGCGTTCTCCGCCGGCTCCGTTATGGGCTTTACTGTGGTCGGCCTCGGCTTGCTGGATATCAGCGTGTGGTTTATGCTTCTGCGCTTCGTGTTTAAGCTGGAGGCCGCTGACATCACCAGCGCCATGCTGACCTTCGGCATGGGCGCCAGCTCCATGGCGCTGTTTGCCCGCGTGGGCGGCGGCATCTTCACCAAGGCGGCCGATGTGGGCGCCGACCTGGTGGGCAAGGTTGAGGCCGGTATTCCCGAGGACGATCCCCGCAACCCCGCTGTTATCGCCGATAACGTAGGTGACAACGTGGGCGATGTGGCCGGTATGGGTGCGGACCTGTACGAGAGCTATGTGGGCTCCATCATCTCCGCCTCCGCGCTGGGCGTGGCCGCGTTCAGCGATCAGGCCTTCAAGGCCATGGCCATCCCCATGGTCATGGCGGCGGTGGGCATCATCTGCTCCATCATTGGCTCTTTCTTCGTCAAGACCGAGGAGAACGCCGACCAGCGCACGTTGCTGAAAGCACTGTCCCGCGGCACCAACCTGGCGGCTATTCTGATTGCTATTATTTCCTTCTTTCTGGTGTGGGCCCTGCTGGGCATCGAGCACTGGGGACTGTATGTGGCCATTCTCTCCGGTCTGGTGGCCGGCGTGCTGATCGGCAAGGCCACGGAGTATTACACTTCTGATACCTACAAGCCGACCCAGGAGCTGAGCAGCAAGAGCCAGACCGGCTCCGCTACCATCATCATCGGCGGTCTTGGCCTGGGTATGCTTTCCACGGCGGTGCCCATCGTGATCGTGGCGGTGTGCATCCTGTTGGCGTTCTTCCTCTCCGACGGCGCAGCCAGCACAGGCATGGGCCTGTACGGCATTGCTTTGGCGGCAGTGGGTATGCTGTCCACGCTGGGCATCACCCTGGCCACCGACGCCTACGGCCCCGTGGCCGACAATGCCGGCGGTATCGCTGAGATGGCTGGCTTGGAGCCGGAGGTTCGCAAGCGCACAGACGCGCTGGACTCTTTGGGCAACACCACGGCAGCTACCGGCAAGGGCTTTGCCATCGGCTCCGCCGCGCTGACGGCTCTGGCACTGATGGCTTCCTATATCGAAAAGGTCAAGGAAGTGGGCGCGAATGTCACCTTTGAGGACTTCTCCCTGATGAACCCCGTGGTGCTGGTGGGCCTGTTTATCGGCGCGTGCCTGCCCTTCGTGTTCGCAGCGCTTACCATGAACTCCGTGGGCCGCGCGGCCCAGAGCGTGGTGCTGGAGGTACGCCGCCAGTTCCGCGAGATCACCGGCCTGATGGAGGGCAAGGCGGATCCCGACTACGCGCGCTGCGTGGATCTGTGCACCAAGGCCAGCCTGAAGGAGATGGTGCTGCCCACCGTTATCGCGGTGGTGACGCCCATTGTGGTAGGTATGATCCTGGGTTTCAAGGGTGTGGTCGGTCTGCTGGCCGGTGCCACCGTTACTGGTTTCCTGATGGCTATCTACATGGCCAATGCCGGCGGTGCCTGGGATAACGCCAAGAAGTACATCGAGGCAGGCAACTTCGGCGGCAAGGGCAGTGATTGCCACAAGGCCGGCGTGGTGGGCGACACCGTGGGCGATCCCTTCAAGGACACTGCGGGTCCGGCCATCAACATCCTCATCAAGCTGCTGAGCATGGTGTCCATCGTGTTTGCTGGACTGATCGTGAATTACGCTATTCTGTAACGGGAAAAGGGGAAAAAGAACAAGCAGCACCCCCGGCTTCTCTCTCACAGATGCGCTAAGTAATTGATTTTTTTGAACAGGCAGGCAGTGGCGTGAGCCGCTGCCTGCCTGTTCTTTTCCTGTCTTGATTTTCTGTACCTACGATACCTATGTTTGCACTGCCAGCTGTTGTGCGATCATTTCCAGAGAGAAAATGAGGTGCATTTCCGCGCTCTAGGCTTTCCAGGATGGCAGGACACGGCTCCACAGGTGCGCCATCCGTAAAACGGAAGAGGGGAGAAATTTCCTGTGAGCGAAGGATATTGGTGATGGCTATAGTTACGATAGCATTTTTATCCGGCTTATGATACAATAATCGGGAATTTCGCCCCATCCCCGTCAAAATGCTTGTTGTCTATCTGTCAGGGCAGATGTGTGAGAAATGAGAACGATGTGTATGATGAAAAGGGTGTTGCTGTGGGCTGGTCTTGTCCTTTTGTGAATGACGACCGTTTCCGCGCACAATGGCCACTCCACCATTGCTGCCAGCAACGGATATCTTTACTACAACTATTTGAAAGATGTCTATTTCTGGTAGGATGCACGGGGCTATTTCGCATGGAAAGATGACCATAAATGGTATGTTACCGCGATAAATGGCAGCGATAGGCGAAGTGAAAATAAAGCGCAACTCATCAATTTGAGAGAGCTGCGCCTTCAATTCTTGAAAGGCATAAATAGAGAAGCAAGCCGCCGCAATGGACAGTTTGCTGCCTTGCTTGATTTCAACGGACAAATCGTCCTTAAGCGTTTTTGCTGTATTCTTTATATGTACCTTATAAAATAGGAAAACTACAAATACAAGGCTTTTCGGAGCCTACAACACCAAAAAATAAAATAACAGAGCTATCACATTACGCAGAAGGCCGCCCGGTCAAGACAACGGGCGGCCTTTTTGCGTGGAAGGCTCGGAAGGAGGCAGAAAATTTCTAAAAAATAACCACAAAATTTTCAAGCGGATTTTTGTGCAAGATTGCTGAAACAGAAAAGGAGGTTAGCAAGTGGAGGAAAACAAAAACATTTCCGCCGAAGGTGAGTCTGTCATTCCCGAGGCTCCCGTGGCGGAGTCCCCTGCGGCAGACGCTTCCGCCCCGGACTTGAACACCGGGCCAGCGGCCCCGCAGGAACAGAACGGCATCGCTCCCGCCGCCCCCGGCGATGTGGTGGTGTCCTTTGACAAGATCGAGGAACTCATGGCGGAGCGCAGGGCGGCAGCCCGTGCCGCCGTGGAACAGGCCGAGCCGATTGCTCCCGAGGCCGGGGCTCCCACTGAAGGGCAGACTGTGGCTGCCCCGTCCGAGCAGGCGGAGAAAAAGGCCGCCGGGGATAAAACCAAAGAGGCCGCCGCAGAGGGACAGAAAAAGCCCCGCCGTGGCCGTCCGCCCAAAGAGGAAAAAGGGGAACAGACCCCGGCCAAGTCTGAAAAGACGCAGGATGCGGCCAAACCCCGCAAGGGCCGCCCACCCAAGGCAGATAAAGCGGCCCCCGGCGAGGCCCAACCGCCCAAACCTCGAGACAAAGTGTCCCGAAGGAAACAGGCCGCCCCGATCAAGGAGGAGGCCGCCGCTGGCGGCGCTGTCCCCGGCGCAGGGCCTGCGGCGGAGGCCCCGGCCCGTCCCATTGACGAGGGCAAGCTGGTCTATCTGAAACTTTCCGAGCTCCATGCGTTCCATACATTCCGTGATCATCCCTTTCAAGTAAAGGACGATGACAAAATGGCGGAACTGGTGGGGACGATTAAGGAGCACGGCGTTATGACCCCCGCCACCGTCCGCCCGGAAAAGGACGGCAACGGTTATGAGATCATCGCCGGCCATCGCCGTCACCGTGGCAGTGAGCTGGCCGGGCTGGAGGAGCTGCCCTGTATCGTCCGCAATATGACGGACATCGAGGCCGTCCGGGAAATGAAGAACAGCAACAAACAGCGTGGGGAGCCCCTGCCCAGCGAGCTGGCGAAACTTCTGGATTTGGAAGTGGAGGCCATCAAGCATCAGGGCGGGCGGTTGGAGGGCGTTGCCCCTGGCGATGTAGGGAAACGCTCGGTTGAGATCGTGGGCGAAAACAACAGCATGAACTATAAAAAGGTCATGCGGTATATCCGCCTTAATTCCCTTGTCCCGGAGCTCATGGACATGGTGGACAGTAAAAAAATGGGTTTTATGCCCGCTGTGGAGCTCTCGTATATCAGGCCCAAAAACCAGCAGCTTATCGCCGTTTCCATTGAGGGCGAGCAGTCCTCTCCCTCCCATGCCCAGGCAAAGCGGCTCCGGGAGCTGGATCAGGCGGGCAAGCTCAACGGCGATGTGATTGACGGTATCTTATCAGAAAAGAAAAAGGAGGATCGTGGCGTGATTATTTCAATGGCTGAACTGGAGAAGTATTTTGGCAAGGAGGTTACTCCCGCCAAAATGAAGGAGCAGATCATGTCCCTGCTGGATGACTGGAAAGAGAAACGGCCGCCCGAACTGGGTAAGGCTGACAAGAAAAAGACGGATATGGAGAAGTAACCTCGAGACACTTTGTCCCGAGGTTTTTTGCGCCCTTTGCCAGAAGGCTCGGGTGGTATATCCCCCGTCGCCGCCTGCTACCCGGCACAGGCGGGAGCTGGCCGTCAAGGGGGCGTATGCCCCGCCGCTTGCGGCGGCCTGCCCTTTACGGCCTGCCCCGGCTGTGCTACCCAAAAGCGGCGTGACGGGGGCATATCCTCCAGAGCCGCACCCTTTCCCATGAATGGGAAAGGGCGGGGGGATTGGGTTGACACTACATTATGAAAATATCGGAGGTATTGACTATGAAACGACCCCTTGCGTACATCACCGCCGCATGGTACGGCGGCGACAGCGAAAATGCAGAACGGGCGGCGCAGTATTGCCGTGCTGTGTATGAGGCGGGATTTTCCCCCATCTGCCCGACCCTTTACCTGCCTCTGTTCCTCAACGATGCCGTTCCCGAGGAACACAAAAGCGGCATTGATATGAGCCGTGACCTGTTGCGGCAATCCCATGTGCTGGTGGTGTGCGGCCACACCGTCACCGAGTCCATGAAGAATGATATTGCCGTGGCCCAGCGGTTGGGTATCACGGCCACCACCCTTGAGGGCATCCTCACCGTCAAGGGACAGGGCCGCCGCTGATGGCGGCCCTGCTGGAAGCCTACATCACCAACCTTGGGCGCTATGCCGAGGATGGCGTGGAGGCCGGGGCAACGCTGAAATTCCCCGCCACCACCGAGGAGCTGCAGTCCCTCTTAAAACGCATCGGCGTGGACGGGGTACGGTATGAGGAAATTTTCATAACCTCGTTTGACGGGGATGTGCTGGGCCTGCATGAGCATTTGGGCGAGTACGAGGACTTGGACGAGCTCAACCATCTGGCCCACCTGCTCTCCGATCTGGAGCAGGACGAGCTGGAAAAGTTTGAGGCCGTGATCGACAGCGGCGAATACACAGGCAGCGTGAAGGATTTAATCAACCTCACGCAAAATCTGGACTGCTTTGACTTCGAGCCCGGTATCAAAAGTGATGAGGAGCTGGGGCATCTGTATGTTCTGGACTTCGGGGCCGTCCAAGTCCCGGAGTCCCTCATTGACTATATCGACTATGAGGCGTTTGGGAGGGACGCCCGGATCAATGACAGCGGCCACTATGCCCCCGGCGGATATGTGTGTAACAACCGCAGTAACTTCGTTGAGCACTACACGGGCCGGGATGACATTCCCTCCGAGCACCGGATTTTCGCCTATCCCCAACTCTCCATCCGGGAACGGATGGCGGCCTACAAGGAAATTATCGACAGGTCGGCGCTGGACAACGACAAGCGCCGCATCAATACGGGGCGGGAGGATCGCTGATGTAGCTTCGAGACACTTTGTCCCATAGAAGGAGGTGGTAACGCTGGTTGACGAGGATATTTCCCGGCGAACAATCGCAGTATCCATGCGGGCCGGGAAAATGAGTGCCCGGAGCCTTGCCTATGCGCTCCGGGCCGTGGGCCGCAAGATAGCGAAGGAGTACCGGGCGGCCCAAACACCTCACGGCAAACAGAGCGTGAAAAAGCTCATGGCCCACGGAGCGGCCACCAGCAGTATTGAGGTGGACGCTCCGAAGATGTTTGACCGTGTGGCCCGGAAGTGGAATGTGGATTACGCATTTTACAAGACCGGGCCGGACAAATACCTGTTGTTTTTCAAGACGGGACAGGCCGATGCGATGACGGCCTGTTTCTCGGAATACTCCCGGAAGGTGCTGGATAAGTCCAAGTCCCGGCGCATCCCCATCCGGGAACAGCTCAAACAGGCGGCGGATCAGCTTGCGAAAGAAAAGCCCCGCCAGAAGGAGCGCACAAAGGAGGCGGCCCATGCGGACAGGTAATCTCAAAAAGTACATTATTCCCAACATCCCCTATCTGTTCATCGGCTGGGCCTTTCTCAAATTGGGGACGGCCTACCGTCTGGCGGCGGGGGCCGATTTCCTCTCAAAAGTTATGGGGATCGGCCAGACCATCGGCGTGGCCTTTGCTGACTTTGCGCCGGGGCTCAATCCGCTGGATTGGCTGGTGGGCATCGTGGGGGCCGTGGCGTTTCGGCTGTTCATCCACATGAAAAGCAAAAACGCAAAGAAATTTCGGCGGGATGCCGAGTACGGATCGGCACGATGGGGCCATGAAAAAGATATACGGCCTTTTGTCGATCCCAAGTTTGAAAACAATGTGATTTTGACCGGGACGGAGTTTCTCACCATGAACACCCGCCCGAAGATCCCGGCCAACGCCCGGAACTTGAATTGCTGCATCATCGGCTCGTCTGGATCGGGCAAAACCCGCTTTTGGCTCACACCCCAGCTTTTGCAGGCTCATTCCTCTTTTGTGGTGGTCGATCCGAAGGGCGGCGTCCTCTCCCAAGTGGGGCATTTCCTGCAAAAGCGTCGGGGGTATAAAATCAAGGTTTTCAACAGCATCGACTTTTCCAAGTCCATGCACTATAACCCGCTGGCCTATATCAAGAATGAGGCCGACATCCTAAAGTTTGTCAATGCCCTGATCTCCAACACCAAGGGCGAGGGCAAGGAGGGCGATCCGTTCTGGACGAAGGCGGAAGCGCTTTTGTACTGCGCCCTGATCGCCTACATCATTTTTGAAGGCCCCGCCGAGGATCGGAACATGAACGCCCTTGTTGATATGATTTCCGGGATGGAGGTCAAAGAGGACGATGACGATTTTATGAACGCCGTGGACTATATGTTCAAGGGACTGGAAAAGCGCAAGCCAGATTGTTTTGCTGTTAAGCAGTATAAAAAGTACAAATTAAGCAGCGGTGTTGTATGCTCTAAAAGACTTCTTAATCAAGCGGTTGGGAAGTCTCTTAGAACACACAACCTAAAACCGAAGAAAGGAGCGCAAGTTATGAGAAAAAA
>OBDM01000082.1_pt1 | contig 55210 bp, 55 predicted proteins | sample 1518281 | NCBI WGS metagenome assembly OBDM01 (sample SAMN01760942, study PRJEB22395) | human gut metagenome | reverse complement strand
ATTATTTTTACAATATAAATAATAATTTAATAAAATAATTTTTTTAATTTAAATTTTGATTTTAAATTAAAATTTTTGTAAATTTCAAATTTAAGATTTTTAAATTTTGTTTGGTTAAAAATTTTTAAACCGAACATTTGATTTTGCAAATTAATTTACATATTTTAATTATGATTTTAGTTTTATAATTATATTTATTAATTCTGAAAATCAATTTTAAGCAATTTAAATTATTAACTAATTAAATTATTCATTAAAACTTTTTAAATTGATTTTAAAGCTTTTAAACTTATAATATGTAATTTATATTTATGATTTTTAATAAAAATTATACAATTATAACTATATATGAAAATCTCTGAAATCAGCTAAAATAACGGCTTACGAGAATCGTTTTTAAGCGTTTTTTATAAATTAGCCATATAGTTTGTTGTCCGATAATTTAGCAAAATACTGGCAATTCTAGTGATTAGCCAATTTTAGAAGAAAATTTATATAATTATATAGTAATACCAAAAAGTCCGAAAAAAGCCCAAAATAGCGACGCACGAGAATCGATTTTAAGCCGTTTTTAAAATTAAGGCATATAGTTTTGTTGTCTGCAAAATACGGCAAATATGGAGATTCTGGGGATTTTAAGATTTTTGAAAAATTTTGAGGTAGGATCAGAAATTAAAAAAAATTATTAAGATATAAATTTAAAATTTAAAGATAAAAATTATTTGAACATCAAATTATATAGATAAAATATTTAAGAAGCTTAAAATGGATTTTAAAGCGTTATAAAAATAAAGTAATATAAGTTGTTGAATAAGATTAAATAATAAATAATATGCAAAGTAAAATAACTAAATAATAAGTAAGTATTAGTAAGGCTAAAGACTTGAAAGTGATGAAATTACTGGGTAGGACTATAATCATAGTCTATATATTTTACTTCTATTCCTTTTTGCGCAAAACTTTGATAATACAAACCAAATGTCATCTGTTTTTGTGTTCATCTGATTACATATATATTATATAGTGTAATTGATAAGGTTGCAAAAGATGTAATTACTGAGGAAATAGGAGAAAAACACTTTTAATATCAGTATATAATAAATATTATCACTTCCCGTTTTTAAAAATATTTAATTTTTGGGAAATAGCATGCTATAATATTTCTGAGGTGGAAAAATATGAAATTAATAAAAAGAGAATATCTTAATACTTTAATAGATGTAATGGGAACTCCTGATATAAAAATTATTACTGGAGTAAGAAGAAGTGGAAAATCTAAATTGTTAGAGCTTTTTAAAGAATATATAATAAATAATGTAAAAAATTACAATGTAATAGATATAAATTATAACTCATTGGATTTTGAAAGCTTAAAAGAATATCATAAATTGAATGATTATATAGAACAAAGATATAAAAAAGGAATGAATAATTTTGTATTAATTGATGAAGTACAAATGTGTGAAGGTTTCGAGAAAACAATAAATAGTCTACATGCAGAAGAAAAATATGATATATATATAACTGGTTCCAATGCCTTTCTATTAAGCAGTGATTTAGCCACATTGTTCACTGGAAGAACATTTGAAATTGAAGTTTACCCATTTTCTTTTAAAGAATATCTTGATTATTTTAAATATACCAATATCGATGATGCTTTTAATAAATATGTAATGGAAGGTGGAATGTCAGGTTCATATTTATATAATTCAATAGATAAAAAATATGATTACTTAAATGATATATATAATACTTTGATAGTTAGAGATATATTTGAAAGAAACAAAATAAAAGATGAAAAGTTAATGAGTTCTTTAAAGGACTTTTTAATGGATAATATTTCTAATAGAACATCTTTAAGAAGTATTTCCAATTCATTAAATAATATTAATTTAGAAACAAATCATAAAACTGTTGGAAATTATATTCAATACTGATGTGAAGCCTTTGCTTTTTATAAGATAAGTAGATATGATATAAAAAGAAAGAAATATTTAAATAGTGATGAAAAATATTATTTATCTGATCATGCATTTAGATATGCTCGTTTAGGTACAAAATCCTTAGATTATGGTAGAGTATATGAGAATATCGTTGCAATTGAATTACTAAGAAGAGGGTATGAAGTATATACAGGAACACTATATAATAAAGAAGTAGATTTTATAGCTTTAAAAAGAAATGAAAAAATTTATATTCAAGTTTCAGATAATATAGACTATGAAGAGACTTTAAAGAGAGAAGTAGAGCCATTGTTACAGATTAAAGATGCATATCCAAAAGTAATAATAGCAAGAACAAGACATGAAGATTATCAATATGAAGGAATACAAATATATGATATTGCGAATTGGCTTGCTAGATAATATATAAATATGCTCGGAGAAGAATTAAAATAAAAAGTTGAAAAACTATAAAATATGAGAAAATAGAAATGAAAAATCTATTATTAATAATAGATTGTCAAAAAAGCTTTTATTAATAAATATACTGAAAAATATATAGAAAAATAAACAATTTAATAAAAAATTGTAATTATGATGATATAATATGCACTAAATTCAAAAATAGTGAGCAAACACCATTTTATAATTTACTTAATTATCGAAAGTGCTTGAATGATAATGATGATAATGATTGCAAATTAGCTATAGATACAAAAACAATGATATTAGAGAAAGAGACAGTTTTACAACCAAAAATGACAGACCATATCCACAAGGATTTCAATTAACAGGAACAACACGTGCTGGACAAACATCAACTGTTTCAATTACTGTAAATCCTACATAAAATAAATATGAAAATAGGAAAAAGAATAGTAAATAAACAAAAATAATCTAATAAATGCGATGATATCATCGCATTTATTAAATTATATTTATATCCATTAAAACAAAATTATTAAAATAATAACATTTTTGTGTTCTATTTGCATACATTTAAAAAGGGGTATATCTATTATGATTATTGAAGAATTTAAGAGTGATGCTACAACAATAAGGGTTGACGATAGAGATATTGTAACAAAAGAAAATAATAAAGAATTAGTAAATACACTAATAAGTTTTATTATTAAAAAAATTTCAAAATATGCCTAAATTGATTTGTAATTTAATTAAACCTAAGCTAAATTTACAAGTAATATGAAATTAACAAGAGAAGGGAGAAGTTTTGGAAGAATTATATAATAGTTATTCAAATGAAAAATTTATTAATGTTTTAGGAGAATATGCTATATATTTAAGAAAATCAAGAACAGATATGGAAGCAGAAGCAAAAGGAGAAGGAGAAACACTTGTAAGACATGAAAAAATATTATTAGACTTAGCAAAGCAAAAAGGTATAAAAATAGGCAAAATATATAGAGAGATAGTAAGTGGAGAAACAATAGAAGCTAGACCAGAAGTCCAAAAGTTGCTAGCTGATGTTAAAAAAAGTATATGGAAAGGAATACTTGTTGTAGAAGTTGAAAGACTAGCTCGTGGAGATACAGAAGACCAAGGAACAGTTGCAAAAGCATTTAAAATTTCTAATACAAAAATAATAACACCAATGAAAACATATGATCCAAATGATGAATTTGATGAAGAATATTTTGAGTTTGGTTTATTTATGTCTAGAAGAGAATATAAAACTATTAATAGAAGATTACAAAGAGGAAGGGTTTCATCTGTTAACGAGGGAAAATATGTAGGGAGTGTTGCACCATATGGCTATGAAAGAGTAAAAATAAAAGGTGATAAAGGTTATACATTAAGAAAAAATTCAGAAGCTAATACTGTAAAAGTAATTTATGACTTATATGCTTATGAAGATTTATCATTACAAGAAGTTGTCAGAAGAATCAATAAAATGGGTTTAAAACCTAGAAAAAGTGATGAGTGGACTGTAGCAAGTGTAAAAGATATTTTAGCAAATCCAGTATATATAGGAAAAGTAAAATGGAATGCAAGAAAAGAAGTAAGAATATATAAAAATGAAAAACTTATAAAAACAAGACCAAGAAGTAATAATTATATAATAAAGGATGGATTGCACAAAGCTATTGTTGATGATAAAACTTGGAAAATTGTAGAGGCAAAAAGAAGTTTAAATAAGCCACCTATACCACGAGTTAATACAGTACAAAATTCATTATGTGGGCTTATATATTGTGCTAAATGTGGCAGGAAAATGAAAAGGAGACCATATACTTCTAAAAGCAAAGAACCCACATTATTTTGTGAAAATACTAAATGCGATAATGTAAGCTCAAAGTTGCATTATGTAGAAGAAAAAGTCATTGAGGGATTAAGAAAATGGTTGGAACAATATAGATTTGATTATAAAGAGCATATAGAAAAAATAAATCACAGTAAAATTGAATCTATAGAAGATACTATAATGTCACTTGAAACAGAGGTTGAAAAGGAAAATGATAAATTATTAAGCATTTTTAATTTTTTGGAAGATGGTACTTACACAAAGGAAATGTTCAAAGCGAGAAGTGAATCAGTATCACAAAATGTTGCTAAACTAAATAATGCAATAGAGGAGTACAAATTAAAACTGGAACAAGAAAAAGTAGTTAATAAGGAAAAAGTATTATTAGTTCCCAAAGTAGACAATTTGTTAGATATATATGATTTATTGCCAACAGCAGAGGATAAAAACAAATTATTAAAAATTCTAATAACACAAGTTACATATTTGAAAACAGAAAAAGCAATAAAGAAAAATTCAGATCCAACAAACTTTAGCATAAATTTATATCCAAAGATAAATAAGGCAATGTAAAGAAAAATAAGGATATAATTTATAAAAAGGTATTGAAGAATAAAAGAAGAAAAATTATTTTTTTTAGCCCACGAGCGAGCTCTTTTTGGTGCGAACGAATGAGTACATACAGATGTCGCTTGAATAGTTTTAATACAGAAATCTTGTATATATTTATCCTTTTTTTATTTTCGTGATAAAATATGATAAATAATCAATTACAATAAAATGAAAAAGCAAAAGTGAAAGGGGAAAATAAATATGAATCACGCTCAACAATCAGCAATATTCCTAGTAATATTTACAATATGGATTGCAACATTAATATTAAGAGTATTTGACAAAACACTCAAAAAATATACTTTTTCAATAGGAATATGCCTCATATTTTGGATGATAATAAAAGTATTTAAACATTATACAACAGGAAGTATAAATCATTATATGTGGTATTTATTTTATCTTCCATTGATATTTATACCTACATTTTATTATAATTGTAGCGAATATTTATTAAGAAAAGACAATAACAAAAAAAGAATAATAGCAATAGTAATATCAATTATTCTGTTTTTGTTAGTAATAACAAACGATAGCCACCAATTAGTATTTAAAATATTAAATGAAAATAACGATTATATACATAAATGGGGATATTATTTAGTTTGTATATGGATTTTTTTATTACTAATAATGGCAGTAAAAAATCTTGTAAAAGTTAGTATGGCAGAAAAAGATAAAAAGAAAATTATAATTCCATTGATTCCTATTATTCTAGGCTTAATATATACAGTAGCATATGTTTTAGATATAGAGTTTATAGAAAAAACAAATATGGCAATAGTTATTGGAACATTATTTTGCATAGGGTTAGAAGTTCTTTTTAGATTGAAGTTAATACCAAACAATTTTAGATATAGAAAAATTTTTCTAAATTCAAACTTACCAATAGAAATAATATCAAAAGATGGAGCTAAAAAAATCAATACAAATCATTATATAGAAGTAGAAGAAGATATAAGAAAAGACATTAAAAACAATGAACTCAAAACACAATATAAAGCAGAAAATAAAATTCAAAATGTAAAATCAATACAGGGTGGATATGCAGTAGAAGAAAAGGATTTAAGTAAAATAAATGATCTTAAAAAGAAATTAGAAAATACAAAACAAGAACTTTTAAAACAAGAAGCATTATTAAAAAATCAAAAGAAAATAAAAGAGAAAATTTATGAAGTAAAAATAAAAAAAGAGATAATAGAATTACTAGATGAAAAAATAGATGAAAAACGAGAACAAATAAATAAAATGCTAGATGAAATGACAGAGGTAGATATAGAAAAAATGTATATGATAAAGCTACTTATCAATTATTGTAAAAGAATGAGTAGTTTGGTAATTTCAAATTATAATAAAGAAAAATATAACAACAAAAGAATAGAAACTATTATAAATGAACTTTTATCAGAAGTAAAAACATTAAATGTAGGTGGCGTATTACAAACAAATAATTTTGAAATAAATAGTAGTGAAACAACAGCACTTTATGAAATAATATTTGAAATAATATACGACTTAAAAGATGTTAATTTTATACTAAATATAGAAATAAACAATACCTACATAAAATTAAAGTATCTATTTGATAAAAATATTAAAGGATTAAAACGAAAGTTAGAAGAACTAAAATTGGAAAGAATAACTGTAATAGATGAGAAAAATAATGAAGATGAAACAAAATTAGAAGTAAGAATATTAAGAGGAGAGAGTTAAATATGATTGCTATTTTAATAATACTATCTTTAATATTAGTAGCACAGACAATAAAAATTATAGTTAAAACAAATATAATTGATAAAAACTTAATAGACTATTATATAGAATATGTTGTAGCAATAATAATATTATTAACACTAATATTTGAAAAAAGTATTTCTCTTGATATTTTATTATTAGTTACAATTACGAGTTTATTATATGAAGTAATATCTTTCATATATATGTATTTTAAATACATTAAAAAAGAAAAAATAAATCAATTTTCTATAAAAAAAGTAATAGATTCATCTGATTTTGGTATTTTAGTATTAAAAGGTAATAAAAGGGTTTTAATAAACAATACAATGTATGCGATTTTGAATAAATTAAATATAAGAACAAACTATATAGCTAACATAATAAAGCAAAGTGAAGAACAAATGGAGGGAAATTATGTTGTCAAAGTTGAAGAAAAATATTACCTATTTATTATTAACCAAAATGAAGTAATAGCATTTGATATAACAGAAGAATATAGTTTGAAAAAAGAATTAGATGAACAAAACGAAAAAATAGAACTTAATAATAAAGAATTAGTATCAAGTATGGAGAACATAGAAAATTTAGAAAAAGAGAAAAACCTACTTAAGATAAAAAATAAATATCACGATTTACTAGGGCAAAATCTTTCTGTATTACAACAATATTTAAATAGAGAAGAAATAAAACAAGAAAATTTTGATGAAATAAAATTTATGATAAAAAAGATGTTTATAGACATAGAAGATACAGAAGATTCAAATACAAATTTACAAAACTTGATAAAAATACACCAAAATAATGGAACTAATATTATTATAAAAGGCAAATTACCAGAAAACGAGAAACAAGCAAAAGTGTTTTTTGAGATTATAAGAGAGGCAACAACAAATGCTATAAAACACGCAGGAAGTTCAAAAATATTTGTTGAAATTAAAGAAACATTAGAAGAAACATATATGGTAATTACAAATGATGGTAAAAAGCCAAATGAATTTATTACAGAAAATGAAGGAATAAAAGGTATGAGAAGAAAAGTAGAAGAAATAAAAGGGTATTTTTATGTTGCAACAGTTCCACAATTTTCGGTTAATGTATCAATAAAAAATAACTGCTAACAATAGCAGTTATTTTTTAGCTTATTCTTCAGGAGATTCAAGATTAGTAACAATTAAACCATTAGACACGCAATAAACAGAAAGTTTAGCTAAATTATCATAACCTGTTTTTGCATAAATAGATGAAATATGAGATTGTAGTGTTCTTGTAGATATTCCCAGTTTATTTGCTACTTCATCTCTATCTAATAATTTACAATATAAAGTTAGAACTTTTAATTCAGCATCAGTTAAGTCAGATAGTATATTATTTTTTGACAAATTATTTTTATCATTAGGATACATAGAATATCCATCTAAAGTATTTTTTATAGTCATAATAAGGGAGTCTTCACTAATATTTTTATATATAAAACTATCAACTCCTGCTTCTTTTGCATCATTTATAAAATTCAAATCCAAAATACCTGTCATAATAATAACTTTTACATTAGGAAATTGTTTTTTTAAAATTTTAGAATATGCAATTCCATTTGAATTATTTTCAGTACATACATCCATTAATACTAAATCTGGATTCAATTTTTTACATAGCTCAAGAGAATCTTTAGCATTTCCAGCAGTTGCGACAACGTTTAAATCATCTTGGGAATTTAGCGTTTCGGAAATCATATCTCTTAACATTTGATGATCATCTATTACAATAATATTATACAAAAAAACACCTCCTATCAATGATGTATCTAGTTTATCACAAAATACATAAAAAGAAAAGAATATATGTAGAAAAATGGATTTGCACTTTTGGGGCAAAAAAAGTCAGAAATTTGCACCTTAGGTACATTGTTATTTTATTTTATATATGATATAAAAATAAAAGGATTAGTCTATTTTATTATATTGGAGGTGAAAACAGTTTTTAAATAGAATTGTTTTCTAATAAAAATACTTACGGAAATAATAACACAAAAGAAATTTATATTTATTATTAAGAAAACATTAAAAATTAAATATATATTGTGATAAATTCACAAATTTTGAAAGGAGAAAAAGAAAAATGTTTAAATTAAAGAAAAAACATTTAATTATTTTAGGTTTTCTATTTATAGCATTTATGCTTATAGGAATGAATAAGGTAGAAGCCACATCAGTAACCGTAACAACATATGATGAACTTAAAGAAGCTGTTAATGGTCATAACGATAATATAACTGATACTAGCATAACGGAAGTAAAATTAGGAGCAGATATTGCAATTCCCGCTTCATCTGGTATGGCCATACTTGTTGTTAATGATTTTACATTTGATTTAAATGGGCATACATTAGATATAACTAATGATAACTCTAGTATGGTCATTTACTATGGAAGCAATAACATTGAAAATTTTACCTCAGGCAGTTTAACTATAACAGATACTAGTGAATCTCAAACAGGAACGATTAAGTTAGGAATTAAACCTATTGGCGTTATTCAACAAAACGTATCAAATACTGGTATGCATTACAAGTTAACAATAGATGGTGGGAAATTTTATGGAAAAAGCGGTGCATATAATAGGTTTTTTGAATTTAATACTGACAATTCTTACTATTGGAAAGATAAATTAATAACTTTTGATTTTAAAATAACAAAAGGATATTTTGAACATGTATCTACTAATATGTCATCAATTATTCTAGCTAACGATATGAAGTTAAACAATATTACATTTAATATGTCATTTGATAATTTAACATTTAAATCTGGTGGCAATCGTTTGATTGCAAGCAATGAAAGTTATTCTATTGATGATGTCGTTCCAGAAGATACTAATTTCTATATTTTTAATTCATCAGAAGATAAACAAGTATTGATTGCAGAAAGAAGTACATCAGTTCAAGCAGAAGTTCCTTCATCTCTATGGTATGAAGTTGATGGTTACACAGATACATCTTATGCTGGTATAAAACTAGTTAAAAAAGATGGATTTGATGTAACTGCACCAACATTTGATAGTGTTAATTATGACTATACAAGTGTAAGTGCTAAAGGTATATCAATTTATAACAGAGGAACAACTGATTTACAAGTTAAAAGTGTTACAGTAGATGAACCAAGTAAATTTACTGTAATTGGAACTACACAACCAACAATTGCTTCAAAAGCAACTGATAATACTTCATTTACTATTAAACCAGTAGATGGATTAGAGGCAGGAACTTATACAGCAACAATAACTGTTACTGATATGTCAGATAAGGCATATACAGCAACTGTAACACTTAATGTAGGTGCTAAAAATTTACCTGCTCTTGGTATTAGCATTGAAGGTACTATTTCTTATGGAGAAGAATATACTCCAACAATTGTTGGGGCTCCAGAATTAGGTGTAGGTGACTATGAGTTTAAATATGCTAAAAAAGTAGGAGAAAGTTATCAGGATGTTGATGAGAAACCTACAAGTATTGGAAGTTATAAAGTAACAATCAACGTTACTAATAGAAACTACTCAGCTTCTGGTGTTTCAGTATTTTATGATATAGTTGCTAAAACAATTACACCAACGGTTGATACTATTGCTGACCAAACATATACAGGTTCAGAAATAAAACCAACAGTTGTTGTAAAAGATGGAGCAACAACATTAATAGAAGGAACTGATTACGAAGTTACATATTCAAACAATATAAATGTTGGAACTGCAACAGCAACAATTTCAGAAGTAAGTAATGGAAATTATACTTTTAGCGATAAAGATGTAAATTTTACAATAATTAAAAAGCAATTAGAAAAAGTTACTTTAAGAACTGATGAACTTGTATATAATGGTTTAGGAAGTTTTCCAGCAATGGATAATCTTGATTCCAATTTACAAGAATTATCTGGAACACTTGGTGCTACTGATGTAGGTAATTATGTAACTTATGTAGTATTAAAAGATAGTGCTAATTATGAATGGGTTGATGGTACTACAGGAAATTTAACTCTTAATTGGAAAATTATTCAGGCTACTATTACTGATGCAAGTGTAACATTACCACAAGAATCATATAAGATAACAGGTAGTGAAATTAAACCAGAACCAACAGTAGTAGTAAATGGTAGAACATTAGTAAAAGATACTGATTATACAGTAACTTATACTAATAATACAAATTTAGGAATTGCAACAGTAACAGTAACAGGTAAAGGAAATTATCAAGGCACAGGAAATAAAAATTTTACTATTGTTGCAAAAGATCCTCAAACAATTACATTTACAAATAGTACAGTAAATAAAACTTATGGAGATAGCAACTTTACTATAACTGCTAATCATACAGTAGGAACTGGAACAGTTACTTATTCTTCATCAGATACTGATGTTGCAGAAGTAAATTCTACAACAGGATTAGTAACTATAAAAAAAGTAGGAACAACAACAATTACTGCAACTGCAAATGAAAATGCAGATTATGCAGAAGCAGCAGTATCTTATGACTTAACAGTTGATAAAAAAGAAATATCTTATACTGCAACAGTAAAAGATAAAACATATAATGGAAATGTAACAGCAGAAGTTGAAAATGTAACATTTACAGGACTTGTAGGAACTGAAACTTTAACAAAAGATACAGACTATACAGTATCTGCAACTTTTGTAGATAGCAATATTGGAACTAATAAAAATGTTAATGTAACATTAACACTAAAAGAAACAACAAAAACAGCAAATTATAAACTAACAGGTACATCTTATGTAGCAATTGCAAATATTACAGGAAAAGAAATACAAGATACAGATGTAACATTGGGAACAACAACTTATACTTATGATGGGACTGCTAAAGAGCCAAGTGTTACAGTAAAAGTAGATGAAAATACATTAACAAAAGGAACAGACTACGAAGTAGTTTACACAAATAATGTAAATGCAGGAACAGGTAAAGCTAAAATTATAGGTATGGGAAACTATTCTGGAACAGTTAATAAAGACTTTGTAATAAGCCCAAAATCAATAACACCAACAATAGAAGATATTAGTGCAGTAACATATAATGGTGAAGCACAAAAACCTGAACTTGTTGTAAAAGATGGTACAACTGTTTTAATAAAAGATACAGACTATACAGTAAGTTATTCAAACAATATAAATGCAGGAACTGCAACAGCAACAATATCAAAAGTAGCTAATAGCAATTATACATTTAGTGATGCAAACAAAGCATTTACAATAAATAAATATGAACTACAAGCTACTAATATATCATTACAATATACAACAGTAAGATATGATGGAAATCCTAAAACTCCAACTGTTACAGTAAAGGTTAATGGAAATACATTAGCATCTGGAACTGATTATGAAGTTGGATATTCAAATAATACAAGCATTGGAACTGCAACAGTAACAGTAACAGGTAAAGGTAATTACGAAGGAACTCCAACAAAGAACTTTGAAATTAAAAATAAAGATGTATTAACAATTAGTGGTATAGAGAATCAACAAGTAACTTATACTGGAAATCCTGTTTCATTAGTTGGAACATTAACAGTTAGCAATGGAATTGCACCAAGTGCCTTAACTGAAAAATGGTACAATTCAAGCGATGCTGAAATAAGTAAACCAACAAATGTTGGATTATACAAAGTTGTATATTCTTATGAAGATGATGATTATGTTGGAAGTAAAACAGTTAATGTTGAAATAACTAAAAAAGTATCAGTAGCTCCAACAGTAACTAATAAAAAAGGAACAGCAGGAGATACATTATCTACAGTTTCTTTACCAACAAATGCAGAATGGGTCAGCTCAGATGAAGTAATTACAGTAGGTGATAATAACTATCAAGCTAAATACACTGAAAATGGTGATACAACAAACTACACAACAGTAACATTTAATGTAAATGTTTATGGTTTATCAAAAGTTAATATTACAACAAATGTTACAAATATCATTGGAGGAACAATAAGCGAAGGAAAAGTAGATGCACTTGAAGGAACAAAATATACAGTAACATTTACACCAAACGCAGGATATGAAATTGATAATGTAAAAGTAAATGGAACATTAAAAACTGTTAGAAACAATAAATTAGAGTTAACAGTTGGAAACCAAGATATAAATGTTGTAGTAACATATAAGAAAATACAATATAAAATAACAATAAATGATGTTGAAAATGCTACAATTACACCAAATGGAATGATTCTAGTAGATTACAATTCAAATAAAGAATTTGTAATAACACCAAACGCAGGATATAAATTAACATCTGTAAAAGTAAATGGAGTAGAAAAACTAGCATCAATAGTAGATGACAAATTAGTGCTAGAAAACATCTTATCAGATGCAAAAATTGTTGTAACAGTAGAAAAAATTACATACAAAGTAGTAGAAGGTGCAGGACAAACATATACTATTACAAAAGATGGAGAAGCAACATTTAAAATAAATGGAGAATTTTCATTATTTGATAAAGTATATGTAGATGGCAACTTAGTAGCAGAAGAAAACTACACAGCAAAATCTGGAAGCACAATAATAACATTTAAACCAGACTACATGAACAGTTTGACAGAAGGAAATCATACATTAAAAGTAACATACACAGATGGTGGAGATGCTACAACTACATTTACAATAGCAAAAGTAGCTGAAGAAAATAATGGAACAGCAGATAAAGCAGAAAATACAACAAATAATCCAAAAACAAGTGATAATATAGTAACATTTGTAGCTATGTTTATAGTATCAGTTTTAGGAATTGCTATTACAGTAAAATATAATAAAAACAAAGTAGCAAAAAAACATTAAGATAAAGCTAAAATAGACTAGCCAATAAAACGCTAGTCTATTTGTTTTATAATCAGAAAAGGGGTTAATATGAAAAAAAGTGCTAAAAAAAATAAAATGACTATAAAGAATAAAAAAAGATTTTGTATTATGATCTTCATAATTATGGCAGTAATAATCTTAATGGCATTAATTATAAATGGAATCTTTGGAAACAAATATGGAGATGCAGGACGTGTAAAAGACGGAGTTGTTACATATTCAGAAAAAATAGTAAATACAACATATAATAAAGAAAACAATAACAAAGTAGTTACAATACAAAGTGTTAATGATTTAATAGATGATTGTATAATATCAAATGAAAACATTGCAGAAATGAAAAACAAAGACAGTAAATATCAAAAAACATTAAATGAGATATTGGCAAATGAAAACACTTCTAATAAAGAAATATATAATATTAGAAAAGCAATAGAATTAAAATATGTAGATGAAAATACAAAATATGCAGAGTATTATGCAAAAATAACAGGATTCAAAAACTCTAAAAGTTTAATAAAATTTTGCGAAAATACATTTAAACTTATGGAGATAGAAAACAAAAACTAATTAGTGAAAGATGGAGAAAATAAATAAAAGAAACAAATAACAATAAATATAGAGTAGTATTACACGCTAAAAGAGTATAAACTTTTGCACTTTTGGGGCAAAAAAAATCAAAAATTTGCACTTTAGGGACGATGTGTAAAAAATATAAACATGATATTATAAATCATATCATAAAATTATTTAAATGGAGTCTTAAAAAGGATTCAGAAGGAGGAAATATGAAAAAAATAGTTTCAATAATATTAATTTTTGCTATTTTAGCAGTGAGCGTAGTTGCTTTAACTGGATGTGGAAAGGAAAAACTTGAAACAGTTTCATTTAAGGATGATGAAAATACAAAAGCAACAATAAATTTAAGTTTTGCAGAAGGATCTAATTATACTTTGTCAACTAACGAAGAGGATTTTAGAACATCTCGTGATAATGCAATATTAAAAGGAGATACTTTCAACATTACAATTCAATTTGATAAATTTTGGAGTGGCGAAAATATAAATAATTTAAAAGAAGAGCGTAAAGATAATGAAGAATATAAAGAAGTGACATATAATGGAATTAATGGATTCTCATATTATTATGCTGGATATGATACATATAAAGTTGTATTGCCTGTATCAGATACTGTATATGCATCATTATGTGTTTATTCAAAAGACATTATGTCATCAAATCAAGAAGAAGTAAAAGCAGCATTTGATTCAGAAGTTGTTCAAAATATATTAAATACTGTAACATTTTCAGTTGAATAATATATAAAAAGGAATAAAGACACTTTTAGCAATGATTCTTTGTTCCTTTTTATACAATAAAGATTAAAAGAAAATGAGGGCTAAAATGAAAAAAGTGATAATTGGTATATGACTATTTAGCAGAAACAACTACACCTGAAATGTGTATAAAATTTGAATATCAAGGTTTTGAAGAAATGTTTCCTATAGTGTTTAGCGGAATGGATGGAAAATTAGATTTAACAGGAGTCGAACAAGAAGTCAAAGATATTTCAGTATATTAACTTGCACTTTTGGTGTAAAAAAGAGGAGGAAAATTAATGAAAAATAAAAAAACTATTATTGCAATAGTATCAGCAATCGTGCTAATTTCAATCATTGCAATTGTTGCAATTATAATAATGAAAAATAATAAAAAATATACTATTACATTTGATACTCAAGGAGGAAACACAATAGAGGCAATTGAAGTAAAGGCAAATGAAACATTAGTATTACCAAAAAATCCAGAAAAAGAAGGATATATTTTCTTACATTGGGTAGATGAAGAAGATAAACCAGTATCAAACAATTTTAAAGTTACTAAAGACATGAAATTAATAGCAAAATGGGCAGAGCCTACCCAAGAAGTAGTAACAGTATCTTTTAATACAGATGGTGGAAATACAATATCTAGTATAACTGTTATAAAAGGGGAAAAAATAACATTACCAGAAAACCCAACAAAGGAAGGTTATAATTTTAAAGAGTGGGTATATGAAAACGGAGAACAATTTAAGACCGAAGCCATAATTGAAGAAAACATTACTCTAAAAGCAATATGGGAAAAAGTAGAGGAGAATAAAAAGGAAACTAATAAAAATAATACAACTTCAAAACCATCAGAGGGAAATCAAAATGAGCAACCTACAACAACGCCGACGCCAGAAAATCAAAATGTTGAAGTAACAGATATTTCATTAAATAAAAATTCTTTAGGATTAATTATTGGAAATTCAGATACTCTAACAGCTAATATAACTCCAAGTAATGCAACTAACAAAAGTGTTACATGGTCAAGTAGTAATTCAAGTATAATTAGTGTTGATAACTCTGGTAAGGTTACAGCAAAAGCAATAGGTAGTGCAACTATAACAGCAAAAACAGCAAATGGAAAAGAAGCAATTGCTACAGTAACATCTGATGTAAAAAATATAACTCTTACAGTAGGAAATCAAACAATTTCTAAATATGGTACCATTACTAGTACAAACATTACTGTTAATATTGATGCAAATGGCTACAATGTTCCAGATAGCTTAATTACTTGGTCTGCTCCAGACACATCAGGCTATACTGCTCCAGCATACATGTCTTTAAATGGGAAAACTGCTACTGTAACAGCACGTGATGTATGGAGTGGAACAGCTTCTGTACCGATTACAGTAAAAATCAATAATAAATAAGTTAAAACAACAATCTATGTTGAGTCAGCAATAAATATTAGTAATCTTTCAAATGGCATTAATTCTTATGAAAGGGATGGAAAATTATACTGTACTTTTAGCGGAGAAAAGAGTTTACATTTACAATCTAATATAGACGTTACATGGCAATATAGCAAAAGCAGTCCTGTTATAGCAGGCATCGTGGGAGAAGATAATAGAAACTTAAAACTATCAGTTCAATATGTTAGTCAAAACGGATTGAATATTAAAGCTCGTTCTAAAGCAGGTCAAATTAAAGAAATCATTTTAACACCAATGCCATAGATCATTAGTAAAAATTGACAAACCCCAAATTTGTTTTTTGGGGTTTGTTAATCATTTTTGAAAATGTCTTAAAATTTTTAAATTATTAGCACTAATTTTATACTCATTTTGATAATTTAATTCTACAAAAAAATTCTATATAATAATTTTTACAAAATCATAAAAATTAAAAATATTAAAATATAAAATTAGTATAAAAGTTTTTATTAAATTAAATTTTTTAAATTTTGTGCAAAGTTTTAAATTTATAAAATTTTTAATTTACGAACAAAAATAAGGTTACAATAATGAAAAATAAGGCAAAAAAATTCAACCAAGAATAACACAAAATATTGAAGCTCCAGAATCGATTTTAAGGAGTTTTTATATAAAAGTAATGTAATTTATTGTTTATAAAAGTAGCTATAATAGGCTTATAGCAATGAATTGCTGATTTTGAAAGGGAGGTACTTGAAACAGGTACTCTATATTTTAATCCTATTCCTTTTTGCACAAAACTTTGATTTTGTGCAATGTTCTGTATTCCTTTTTTAACACTTTTCCATATCTATTTCTACCTCTCTTCTATTGTTTATTTATGTGTGCAACAAAAAAAGAGATATTAATTAAATTCAATACCTCATAATTTTTTTATTATTTAATATTTGTTCAAAACATAGATTACTGTTCTTTCGTTCAAAATATCGTTCAATCGTTCGACTATAGTATAACACTTTTTTATTATAAATTATACAAGATATATTTTAAAATTTTACACTTTAGTATCCTTATAACCAACTCTTAATTACTTCTTCAGAAACATTCATATTTCCTAATCCAATTCCAAGTTTTATATTTGGTTTTCTTTCTCCATGACAATCTGTTCCTGCTGACATATACAAATTATGTTCTTTACAGAATTTTTCTAAAGTAGTTATTTGTTCTTGACTAAATCCAGAATAATATACCTCTACACCATCTAGAATTCCTTCTTGTACTAATTTTTCCAAATATTTAATATGGTCATTCAATGAATATAGATATAAGTGTGCTATAAAAACTTTACCTCCGTGCTTTTCTTATTTGTTTTGAAACTTCTAGTGCATTTGGATATTGTTTAGAAAAATCTCTATACAATACAAAATTTGGATTACATGTACAACTTCTAAAAAAGCCTTCTCGTATATTCCATTCATCATCGGTAAAAATTTTTTTATTTTCAATGTATTTAGTAATATCATTATAAATAATTTTGGTTGGATATTTTAAAGACTCATCATATTCTAAATCTTTTGTTGTTTTTATATTATTTTTTTTGCATAATTGTAACAGTTCATCAAATTCTTTTTTGTATCCTTCTATTTCATCCATAGTATTATAAGTTTTATTTATCCACTCTTGTAATAATTCAGGATTAAAATCATAACCTAGTAGTTCAATCTTTATATTGTCAAAAATCGCATTGAATTCTCCTCCAACAATAATCCTTCCAGAAAAATAGCTTTTAGTGTCAATCTCTTTTAATTTTATGTGTGGCATAGCAGTATCATGATCAGTAATTGCTAAAGTTGATATTCCTGCTTTTTCTGCATTTGATAGCATTTCTTCAATGGTCCATGTACCGTCAGAAAATATTGTATGTGTATGTAAGTCAATCATATTATGGCACTCCTTTTTTTATAAATTTTATTATATCCCCTAGAATAATCTAAAGGATATAATAACTTTCCTCTTCTATAATACTTGTATATCTATTATTTCATTTATTGAAATTGATAATCCATCTATCATAATTAATTTATTCTTATACTCATCAATTTTTTTAATACTATTTTTTATAGTTTCATATTTTCCTCCTTCTTTTCGTTCATCAGGAACAAAATATGTTATTTCTATTTGGGGTTGTTCTTTTATCTTAGATTGTATTAATTGTATTTTAAAATTTAATTCTAATTTTTGTTCTTCATCTATTTCAATTTTTTTATTGGTCAATCTAGCTGTTTCCTTTACTTGTCCGTCATAACCTGTTAAAGCAGCGAATGGTGCAAATTGTGCCGACCTTTGTTCTAAACTCATTTTGGGTCTTTTAGAAACTGGTCGTGACAAATTTATAATATCATTATAATTATTTATCATCCCTTATGCCCCCCTACTTGAGAATTTCTATCTATTGTGGTTGCTCCTTCTTCAAAATTCATACCCTTAAGAATTGCATTTTTACCATATTTTCTTTTAATACTTAGAATAGATTTTTGCAATTCATATTCTTTCTTTTCTTTATCTTGTTTTCTTTTAACTTCAGAATAATCTGTAAATAAATCTATTTGCTCAAAAGTATTCTTTTTCTCAGCTTCTTTTTCATTTATCAAATTATTAGCTGAAATGTTTATTCTTCTTGTGTATAACCTTTTGTCTATTATTCTTTCATATAATTCAATTATGGCTTCTCCAATGATTTTGCTTGAGGATGTATAGTGGTCTAAATTTTGAGTTCCATGCGCATGTTTAGGTACATTTCTTCCATATTTATCAATAGTAATTTCGCCTTTATAGCCAATTGATGAGTTTTTAATATTATCAACGTCATACCCGATAGTCATAACTAATTGATTTGTTACTAGATTCTTGTCTACCAAATCTAAAGCAAGTAATTCTGTCATTTCTTTAACAATTAATTTAGTTCTTTTGTAATCATAAGGGCAATGCAATACTTGTCCAGTATTTATGCTACTGGTTGCTGGCTTATATGATTTAACGCTTTTAATAGTTGCTGGTTCATATCCCCATGCATGATCTATTAATAACTCTGCATTTACTCCAAATAGTTTAAAAAGCTTGTCTTCGTTGTTTATAGAGCATCTAGCAACATCTCCCATAGTATGCATATGATTATCTTCTAATTTTTTGGCTATTCCCTTGCCTACTCTCCAAAAATCTGTTAAAGGCATATGACTCCATAGTTTTTGTTTGTACAATTGCTCATCTAAACATGCTATTCTAACTCCAAATTTATTTGCTTTTGCATGTTTAGCCACAATATCCATAGCAATTTTGGCTAAATATAAATTAGTTCCAACACCACAAGTGGCAGTAATTCCTGTCTGACTATATATATCATGTATTACCATTGTTGCTAAATCACTTGGTTTTTTATTATATTTTTTCAAATAATTAGTTACATTTATAAAAACCTCATCAATCGAATAAATAAACATGTCATCTGCAGAAAAATATTTTAAATATATTTTATAAATATCTGTACTATATTTCATATACTTATTCATCTGAGGTGGTGCTATAATATAATCAATCTCGTAATCTTTATGTTTTTTTAATTCATCATCATCATATGATTTTCCGTTAAATTTGCGCCCTTGTATTTGATATCTTCTTTCTGAATTAACTTCCTTAACTTTCTGAATTACCTCAAATAACCTTGCTCTGCCTGGTATGCCATAAGACTTTAAAGACGGGCTAACTGCAAGGCATATCGTTTTCTCTGTTCTGCTATTATCAGCTACAACTAAGTTGGTTTTTAGTGGATCTAATCCTCGTTCCATACATTCAACTGAAGCATAAAAGCTTTTCAAATCAATTGCTATATAGTATTCGCGCATTGTTCTATCTCCTATTCCCCAATTCAATAATATTCTTTCATTTTTATCCAATATTCAATTATTTTTTAAAAAAATAACTTGTCCTTTTTAAAAATTCTTCATTGTTTTTAGTTGCTATCATTTGATCTATTAATTGTTCAGTAACATCTGCCATAGGCATAGTTGACAGCGCTTTTCTTAATGCAAATACTGTTTCTAATTCTTCTTTAGACAATAACAATTCTTCTCTTCTTGTTCCAGATTTATTAATATTAATAGCAGGGAATATTCTTTTTTCTGATAAAGCTCTATCTAAATGAACCTCCATATTTCCAGTACCCTTAAATTCTTCAAATATAACGTCATCCATTCTACTTCCTGTTTCTATTAATGAGGTTGCAAGAATTGTTAAACTTCCTCCATTTTCAATATTTCTAGCTGCTCCAAAGAATTTTTTTGGTTTGTGTAATGCACTTGGATCAAATCCACCCGATAAAGTTTTACCAGAAGATGGAACAACTAAATTATATGCTCTCGCCAATCTAGTAATACTATCCAACAATATTACAACGTCCTTTTTTTGTTCTGTAAGTCTTTTAGCTCTTTCCAATACCATTTCTGCGACCTTTACATGGTGTTCAGGAAGTTCGTCAAATGTGGAATATATTACGTCTCCTTTTATTGATCTCTTCATATCTGTAACTTCTTCAGGTCGTTCATCTATTAATAATACTATTAGTTCTATTTCTGGATTATTTACAGAAATACTGTTTGCTATTTTCTTTAATAATGTTGTTTTACCAACTTTTGGTGGTGCCACAATCATTCCTCTTTGTCCTTTTCCAATTGGACACATCAAATCTATTATCCTCATAGAATATTCATCAGGTGTCGTTTCAAGCCTTATTCTTTCATTAGGATATATAGGAATCAAATCATCAAATTTTACTCTTCTATATGCCTTTTCTGGTGCTTCTCCATTGACCTCTCCTACATATATAAGGGCTGGAAATTTTTCACCTTCTTTAGGCAATCGAGCAATACCCTTAATTTTATCCCCTTTATCTAATTTGAATCTTCTTATTTGAATTGGAGAAATATAAACATCTTTTGGAGTAGATAAATAGTTTTCTCCTCTTAAAAATCCGTAACCATCTGGCAATACTTCTAAAATTCCCTCAACAATTTCATCTTCTTCATTTGTAACTTTATATCCAGTGTTATTATCTACATTTTCTTCCTTTTTAGGTATTTCGGTAGACACTTCTTCTTCTGACTGCGATGTAGTTTCTCCTTGAATATTTGTTAAATATTCTATTAACTCTTCTTTTTTAAGTTTGGACACATTTTTTATGCCCTTTTCTTTTGCAAGTTGACGCAATTCAACCAACGTATAACTTTCTAGATTTTCCATAAAAAACTCCCCCTATATAATTTTTTAGTAATTCCTTCGAAGTGTGGGCGATTAAAGTCGACCCTACATTTTTCATAGATTACTTTACACTATCTATAATTTTCTTAAAAATATTTGGATTTTTATTTTATAAAGATTAAAAATAATAGAACCTAATTTTATTTTTTTAGGCAGAGATTAAACTCTGCCATTGCAAAACATTTATTTTATTTTCCGATATCTATGTATACTCTCTCATTAGGTAAATACATATCAAGTTTATCTCTAGCTATTTCTTCAATAAATTCTTTAGAAGTTACACTATTTTTTTTAGCAATTAAATTAGAATTTTTTAATTTAGCCTCTTCTATTTGCAAAGAGTATCTTTTAGCATCTGCATTATAGGTATTTAATATTTGCTGTTGATTTATAAAGGTATATATAATATATCCACACAATAATACTAAAAACAGCATTTTATATATTTTTTTCTTTTTCATATGTACTTTTCTCTCCGAATTCGATATTTTATATTTCTATAATTAGATTTTCTACATAAACTTATAAAATCCTTCTTTAAACATAACTATTTTAACATATTTCTTATTTAGTTTCAACTTTTTTTATACTTTTTTGTTGAAATTTTTTTATTGGTTTCTTTATATTTATTACTAAGAAATATATTGGATTAAGCAGTATTATTTTAAATATTTTACTTAAAAACTTAAATATGCAAGTAATTATCTTCTTTATAAAAGTTACAATTTTAACATTAAACTTTATAAAAGGCTTGCTTATTGTTAATAAATATATAATAATGCCTGAACAAAGTCCCATAAAAATGTACCCTCTTATTTCTCCATTATTAAATTTAAATATTACAAATAATAGGATTGCTCCAGTTATAATCCAAAAAACAAAATCTTCTATGCAAGTTATGAAATCAGATGTTTTAAAGCTCTTACGTGCAATTCTAAAAACATCAAATATTAAACCAATAATTATTCCAGTAATAGTAAATATTAAAAGGCTATATATTTGATTATATATACTTTGTGCCATAATATCAGTTCCTACTCTTATTTAAATATTTTATTCAGTAAGCCCGAGTTTTTCTTGTCTGAGCTTTTTTCAGTATAACCTAAGTTATATATTTCACCATTAATAACTACCTCTGTTGTATCTAAACTTAATTTATTTATTCTTAAATTTTCTCCCTTTACAGTTAAAAGCCCTAATTCCGTTTCTAAAATAACAATTTGGTCATCGAAGCTCAATACATCTAATACTCCTGAAATACTTAATTTTTCCCTATTTTCTAAAACAATATTCTGTACCACATTGTTCATGGTATTCATACTATTTTTTCTTTCATCCATTGTCATAATACTACCTCCAATTTTGTCTTTTTAGTAATTTCTTCGAAGTGCAGGCGATTAAAATCGCCACTACATTTTTCATAGATTAATTTACACTCCCTTTGTCTTATAAATAATATATATTCAGTACTTGTCTATTTTAGAACGATTATTATTGAGTTTTGTTTTAAAATAAAGACTAAAAGAGAGACTTTATTTAGTCTCCCTTTTATATAATAAATTCTTTATGCAATTCCTTTATTAATATATCACTTTCTTTTTCCTTAGTTATTATAGATAACTTTGTTTCGTCTATTTGCACTGACAATATATTAATATTATGCTTTTTAAATATTTTCAATGTTTTTTCTAAAATTTCTTTATTGTTTTTAATTCCATATCCTATAAAAGAAATCCTTGAAACCTCCGTCATTGTCCATGTTAATGTATTCAATTCTGTTTTAAGCAAAAATTTTAATTTATTTAAGTTATTTAAATGTATCGTAAAACTAATGTCTAATTTATCTGTACTATTATCAATTATTGTGCTTAAAGTAATTCCATTTTCTATTAGAATTAAACTTATATCCTTTAAGTTTTGTAAAGGACCTACTAAGTTAACTAAAATCAAATTGTCATTTTTTACTATACTTTTAACATTACTCTCTTCTATTTTTTCATTTATGATTGTTCCTGTATTTTCATTAAATGTTGACTTTGTTTCTATCAGCACATTATATTTTTCTGCGATTTCAACACATCTATTGTGAAGTACCTTTGCACCTTCGTCTGATAAATTAACCATTTCAATATAAGAAAGTTCTGTTATTTTTTTTGCATCAGATATTTTATTAGGATCTGCAGAATAAACACCGTCTACATCTGAAAAAATGTAACAATGATTAGCGTTTATGGCAGCTGCTATTGCTACTGCTGTTGTGTCTGAACCACCTCTTCCCAATGTTGATATGTCATTTCTTTCATTTATCCCTTGAAATCCAGCTATTATTACTATTCGATTATTTTCTAACTCCTCTTCTATTCTGGTAGTATTTATATTTGATATTCTAGCTTCTTGAATTTTATTATCTGTGTGTATGCCAGCCTGCCATCCTGTCAAAGAAATTGCATCATAACCTAATTCATTTAATAATATAGCTAACTTAGACATTGACATTTGTTCACCTGAACTTAAAAGGACATCCATTTCTCTTTCGTTAGGTATACTTGAAAGCTCATTTGCTTCTTTTATTAATTTATCTGTTGTTTTCCCTTGTGCTGAAACCACTACTACTATTCTATTTTTTCTTTTATAAAATTCAATAATTTTATTTGCTACAGTATTTAATTTATCATTGTCTGCTAATGAACTTCCTCCAAATTTTAATACTATTGTGTCCATATTCACCTGCACCTTTTAATAATATATATAAGCCTAAGCCGAATAGGCTCTATATTATATAATATTATTAAATAGGAATTTGGTTACTGCATTGTTATTTATTATTTCTTAAATATGCATTTATAAAGCCATTTAAGTCACCATCCATTACAGCTTGAACATTACCAACTTCGTAATTCGTTCTATGATCTTTTACTAAAGTGTATGGGCAAAACACATAAGAACGTATTTGACTTCCCCAAGCTATCTCCATCTGGTTACCCTTTAAATCTTCTATTTTTTCTTTATTTTCCTTTTCTTTCAAGTTTAATAATTTAGATTTTAGCATTTTCATTGCAGTTTCTTTATTTTGAATTTGGGATCTTTCAGTTTGGCATGCTACAACTATGTTTGTTGGAATATGAGTTATTCTTACAGCAGATGATGTTTTATTTATATGTTGCCCACCTGCTCCAGAGGCTCTATATGTGTCTATTCTTAAATCATCTGAATTAATTTCTATTTCTATGTCATCAGTAATTTCAGGTAGCACTTCCACAGAAGCAAAAGATGTGTGTCTTCTCCCTCCAGAATCAAATGGTGATATTCTAACTAATCTATGAACTCCCATTTCTCCTTTTAAATAGCCATAAGCATATTCACCTGAGACTAAAAATGTTACACTTTTTATGCCAGCTTCATCTCCTTCCAGAAAGTCCAACTCTTTAACTTCGTATCCATTATCTTGAGCCCATCTAGTATACATTCTGTATAACATTTGTGTCCAGTCTTGTGACTCTGTACCACCTGCGCCAGGATGAAGTGTAATAATAGCATTATTGGTGTCATACTTTCCAGAAAGTAATGTATTTATCTCCAAACTTGTAATTTCACCTTCAATTTTTGCTGTATTTTTTATTAATTCTCTAGCAAGTTCATCATCTGATTCTAGTTTTAATAAGTCACTTAAGTCTTTCAAATTGTCAAATTCTGATTTTAAATTATTATACTTTTCTATCTTTGACTTTATGTTAGACATTTCTCTTAAAACACTTGAATTGTTTTTATTATCTGTCCAGAAAGACTCTTCTAGAGTCTTTTTTTCCAAAAAAATTAATCGTTGTTTTAACATATCAATGTCAAAGTAAATCACCTAATTGTTCTAATCTTTTGTCTAATGTATCTATTAATTTATAATTTTCATCTAAATCTATCATCAAATCACATCCTTTTTTAAATCACTTTCCGTTATAATAGTCATAATCTCCTCTTGAAAGAGCCGAATAAGGTATAAACGAACCTCTCTTATTTTTCTCTTCTTCTCTTTGAAATTCTCGTATTATTCTTTGATCTCCATCAACCAAATACTCTTTGCCATTTATATTAACAATTAAACATCTTATATATCTTGTTGATTCTCTGTGACTATCTTCTCCATCTATTCTTTTCCATATCTTACGCCTTGTTTCGCTACCCAGTTTAATATCTATAATCTCTTTCATATACTCAAATATGCCTTGTGAATCAAGATTATATTCTTCTAGTATATGCATTACTTCTTTTAAAAATAGCACCTGTTCATCTTCCTCGTCTGTATTATTCATATTAGCCATGTTCTTCCTTTTAGTTGCAACATCTTCTATTGCATATTCACTTCTTCCATCGTTAAATTGGGTAAGAACATTTGCAAACTTTTCATTAGTATCTTCTAGAATTGTTATTCCCTTTGCAGTTAATCCAGTTTTTATTCTAGTTAGGTCTTTTATATAAAAGAAATCATCCGTATCCAATGTTACACTATACTCATCAGAAGCTAATCCTACTAAATAATGTGTAAGATCTTTGTTCCAAAGAATACATACATTAAAATTTTCTTTTTCTTCAAACAATTGCATTATAGCTACTGCAAGATATCTTGAAAGTTCGAAACATATCCTTCTGTTATGTGTTTTTCTATTTCTTTCCCAATCTTGATTAACATCTCTTCCATACCAATCTGGAAGGCAAAAGACATCATCATCAACTTTTTTTATATATGATATTAAGTTATCATCATATACATAATCTTTGCATATCTTTTCAAATATCATTAAAACTCTCATTTCATCGCTTAAATTTTTCTGTTTAAGAAGAATTTCTACATATTCTTGTAAGCCATCTTCTAACTTCCAGTTTCCTTTGTCATATTCTATTCCTAATGCATTATTAAAATTAATTTTTTCTCCTGGCGGCAATATAATTGTATGTTTTTTATGAAAATGCTTACTTGCTAATGCGTTTAATTTAATCAATTTATCTATATCTATTTTCATCTTATTCCCCTTCATATTTTAATACATTATCCACCATAGTAAGGATACTCATTTTCTTCTGGATTAAAAGTAAATAATTCTTTATCCAAATTATCTTTGTTGATAATACTCAATGTTTTACAAATGCTGTCCGCTATATAAGTTTGATCATTATAGTCAAATGTTAAACATCTAGTGTATCTCTTTTCTCCATCTTCATTGATTTTTTTCCAAACCTTTTCTGTTTCAATCTTTTTTGCTTCTATTATCAATTTCATGTATTCATAAAATCCCTGCGTGTCAACATTATATTTATTTAAAATTAATATAATTTCATTTAAGTAAGTAATAAAATTTTTTTTATCTGATTCACTTGATAATGCTTCAATCTCTGCCAATTCACTTTTTCTGCCAACATTAAATTTGTTAATAGCATCTTTAAATTTTCCAGAATTGTCTCTCAATATTCTTATTCCCTTTATTGTTAATCCTAATTTTAGTCTAGTAAGATCTTTTATACTATTAAAGTCGTCTAAATCTAGAATCACACTGTACTCTGGCCCGGTTAATCCTACAACGTAATGCAAGTTTTCTTTATCTCCTAACATAAAAACATCTAAATTATTATTATCATCTAAAAGTTCTTTTATTGCTTTTGCATAAACTCTTGCAAATTCATAGCATACTCTTCTATTATGATTCTGTCTATTATCTTCCCATTCATTACCCACTATTCTTCCATACCAATCTACAGCTATATATTTTATATTATTAGGATCTGACAAATCCTTTCTGAAAAAAAATAACACATTATCATCATAAACATAATTTAAGCAAATGTATTCATATAATTTTAAGATTTTTTCTTCTAGTGTGCTAGACTTTTTGTTTAGCAGTTCATTCACTTTTTTTTCTATTGGTTGCTCAACTGTCCATTTAACGCTGTCATACTCAACCCAGTCTTCATCTAAATCTTCCTTAGATTCAATAATAATTTTATAGTTGTCATCTAAGCTTTCTTTTACTTCTTCATAAAATCTTCTTATATTTTCATTATTCATATTTGTTCTTCCTTTCATATTTATTTTTAAATATATCATCATAACCGATTCGTAGCATACCTAATAATAATATTATTATCATCCTCTTTTATTTTTCCCTTGTTAAGTAGTTCATAGAATATTTTTTGAGATACTAATTTTTTATATGTATTTTCTAATTGTTCCTTCTTTACTCCAACTGCACTTAAAATCTCATAAGCTCTTTGTGGGCTTACCCTAAAAAAAAGAGCTTCATCCTTTAAATATTCTTTTATCTTTAAATTAATACTACAATCAACTTTTTTACTTTTTAAAACGTTTATTGTAGCCTCATTCATTATAGTGATAACGCTAAATTCATTCATTCGCTTGTTCTCCTTTGAATTCTACTTTTGACACTATTTTACAATATTTTCTTCCTTATATCAATACTTCCTTATAAAAAAGAGTATTTGCTTTTTTATATTTTTACTGTATAATATCATTAGTTTATATACTGGAGTGTGAAATAATATGATAGATAGAGAACAAAATCCAGAATTTATTAATTCGTTTTTGGATTATTCAATAACAATATTAAATAAATCTCCTAACTCTATAAAGGAATACAATTATGACTTAGCTATGTTTTTTAAATATATGAAAATACACTTTCATCTAACTAATGAAAGTGATTTTACCCAAATTGATATTAAGGATTTCCCATTAGAAAAAGTAAAGGACATTAAACTAGATGATATTCATTCTTTTATTGCATACCTAGCTACAAATTTAAAATCTAAAGCAGCTACACGTGCAAGAAAAATATCTACCATACGAATATTTTTTAATTATTTGACCAACAAAGCTCATATACTAGAAATAAATCCTGCTCAGACACTGGAAACCCCAAAGCAAGATAAGCGCATACCTAAGTATCTTTCTCTTGACGACAGTAAAAAGCTTTTAAATATAACTGCTTCAGAAGAAAATCGCAATAAAGAAAGAGATTATGCTATTATAACTTTATTTTTAAATTGTGGCATGCGTTTGTCAGAGTTAGTTGGAATAAATATTAAAGATATAGATTTTAATGAATGTAAACTTAATGTTATTGGAAAAGGAAACAAAGAACGAACTATATATTTGAATAAAGCCTGTATAAACGCAATAGATGACTATTTAAATATAAGACCTAAGGAAAAAATACAATATAATTCTAAAGATGCTTTATTTTTAAGTGAGCGTAGAGAAAGGATTAGCAACAGAACTGTTCAATATATAGTAAAACAGGAACTGCTAAAAGCTGGGTTAGATATAAATAAATATTCTGTTCATAAATTAAGACATACAGCTGCTACCTTGATGTATAAATATGGAAATGTAGATATAAGAGCTTTGCAAGAATTGCTAGGACATGCTAGCATATCTACAACAGAAATATATACCCATGTAGATAACGAGCAAGTTCGAAATGCTGTGGAAAGCAATCCTTTAAGTAATTTTAATTAATATATCAAGGTATTTGCATAATAGCAGACACCTTGATATTTGTTTAAATTAGTATAGGTTGAACCTGCTCTTTCTCAAGAGCTTTTTCTAATGTAGGAATTATATATTTAGGATCAAAAACTAACGAACGTGGTTTGGTTATTGGATTATCTTGTCTAAATGGGACAAAAAAATAATTATTTCTATTAAGTAATTTTCCTATATTTTCTGCACTTCCAGCTAATCCATCATTTGTAGAAATAGCTATTACTACAGGATTATTATTTCTTAAATGAGATTTTGTTGCCATTGTTCCTACATCATCTGTTATTCCGTTGGCCAACTTTCCAATTGTATTCCCAGTTGCTGGTGCAATTATTAGTATATCAGTTAATCCTTTTGGTCCAATTGGTTCTGCTCCTTGTATTGTGTGTATTATTTCTTTGTTTGTTATTTCTTCAATCTCTTTTATAAACTCTTGTGCGGTTCCAAATTTTGTGTCCATATTATATGCATTTCTAGACATTATTGGAATTACTATTCCCCCTTCTTCAACAATTTTCTTAATTTGAGGGATAGTATGTTTAAATGTACAAAAAGAACCTGTTAGTACAAATCCAATTCTTTTATCTTTAATTTTCAAAAAATCACCCCACTCTCTAATTTCAAATTACTATATAATATGAAATTATGTAAATAGAGTGAGGTGTTAATTAATTATTTTATATAATAAAATCAATTATATTATTTTGTAACAAGTTCCTTTGTATCTCTTGCAATCATTAATTCTTCGTTTGTAGGTATAACAAATACTTTCACTTTAGAATCCGGTGTAGAGATTTCTACTTCTTTTCCTCTACAGTTGTTAGCTTCTGTATTTATTTTGGCTCCTAAGAATTCCAGATAAGCACAAACCTTTTCTCTTACATCTATTCCGTTTTCTCCAACTCCTCCTGCAAATGTTATTACATCAACACCATTCATCTGAGCAGCAAATCTTCCTATATATCCTACAACTTGGTAGATAAAATTATCTATTGCAAGTTCTGCTCTTTTATTTCCATTTAGTATTTCTTTTTCTATATCTCTATCGTCGGCACTTATTCCAGACAATCCTAATTTTCCAGATTTTTTATTTAATATATTATCCATTTCTTTAGCTGATAATCCTTCTTTTTCCATTAGAAATGTTACTATTGATGGATCTATGTCTCCAGAACGTGACCCCATTGGTACACCTGCTAAAGGTGTTAATCCCATTGAAGTATCTACAGATTTTCCATTTTTTACTGCACAAAGGCTTGCTCCTTGTCCAAGGTGACAAGTAATTATTTTTAAATCTTCTATTGGTTTGTTTACTATTTCTGCGACTCTATTAGATACAAATCTATGAGAGGTTCCATGGAATCCATATTTACGAATTTTATATTTCTCATAATATTCATATGGTATTGCATACATATATGCTTTAGGATCTAATGTTTGATGAAATGCTGTATCAAATACACCTACCATTGGAACATTTGGTAATGCTTTTTTGCAAGCTTCTATTCCTGTTATTCCAGCAGGATTATGTAGTGGAGCTAAAGGAATGCACTCTTTGATAGCATTAATAACCTCATCTGTTATAACAACAGAACCACTAAATTTCTCTCCTCCATGAACAACTCTATGTCCAACTGCATTTATTTCTTTTAGATCAGAAATAACTCCATATTCTTTATCTAATAATTGTTCCAAAAGTAAATTCATTGCTTCTTCATGGTTTGCTATTTCTTTTTCTATTCTGTGTTTTTCTCCATTTACTGTATGTGTTAAAAAAGATCCTCCTAATCCTATTCTCTCTAAATATCCCTTTGCCATAACTTCTTCTGTTTCCATATCAATTAATTGATATTTTAATGATGAACTCCCACAATTTACTACTAAGATTTTCATTTTACATCCTTCTTTCTTATATATTTTTTTCTTGTGCTTGAACACAAGTAAATGCCACAACTCCAACTATGTCCTCACTACTGCAACCTCTTGATAAATCATTTACTGGTTTTGCAATTCCTTGACACATTGGTCCATATGCTTCCGCTTTTGCTAATCTTTGTACTAACTTATATCCAATATTGCCAGCATTTAAATCTGGAAATACTAGTGTATTTGCAACTCCTGCCACATTGCTTTCTTTTGCTTTGCTTTTAGCAACTTCTGGAATTATTGCTGCATCTAATTGCAATTCTCCGTCACACATTAAATCCGGCATTTGTTCTTTTAACAATTTAGTTGCATCAATAACTTTTTGTGTATCTTCTGAATTTGCGCTTCCGTGTGTTGAATAAGAAAGCATCGCAACTTTTGCAGGTTTTCCTATTAGTTGTTCAAAACTCTTACTTGATGATTTCGCTATTTCGGCAAGTTCTTCTGCATTTGGTTTTTCAACTAATCCACAATCACTAAATACAAATATTCCATTTTCTCCATATGAACAATTTGGAACAATCATTACGAAAAATGAAGAAACTAATTTTGTATTTGGTGCTGTTTTTAATATTTGTAATGCAGGTCTTAATGTATCTGCTGTTGAATGATATGCTCCTGAAACCAAACCATCCGCATCTCCCTGTTTTACAATCATCATTCCTAAGTATGTTTCGTTTAATAACAATTCTTTCGCTTTTTCTATTGTCATACCCTTTGCTTTTCTTAATTCAAATAAAGCATTGGCATATTCATTATGTTTTTCAAAATTATGTGGATTTATTATTTTGGTTCCTCTAATATCTAAACCATTTTGATTGGTCACTTTTTCAATTTCTGTTTCATCACCTATTAAAATTATATTAGCAAATTTCTCTTTTACAATAGTATCTACTGCTTTTAAAACCCTAATATCATTGCTTTCTGGTAATACTATAGTTTTAATTTGCTCTTTCGCTCTTTGTTTAATGTCATTTATAAAGCTCATTTAACTCTTCCTTTCTGTATATAAGCTAGACAATATTATATAAAGAAATTCCCAAAAGCACAAGTACTTTTGGAAATTTCTTTTCTACTATATTGACAATGCCAATATAGTAGAAATGTGCCCTCAGGAGTCATTGATACTCTTGACTATTTTAAAGTGCAAGTATGCCTTGTAGTTTCCTTGCTCTACTTTAATATAGTACTCGTGCATTGCCCAGGCTTCTAAGCCAAGAAGTGCACGTTCGTCCTCATTTTCTGTTGGGAAAGTTTTCATCTCTCGCCAACCACCAAATTGAGTTAGAACACTTGCTTTTACCTCCTCTTTCGAGAACATTTTCAAGGTAAGTGTGCAAGGCATATTAAGCTCTGGGCATTCGCTTTGGCTTTCCCTGTATGAGGGAGAAATGGGTAAAGTCATTTCCCACCCATCTCCTTCGACAACCGCTTTTTTCAATGGCATTCGCCATTGAAATGCTAGCATTATAATGACAAGCATTATGGCAATAATGCCTGTTTCTGCTAGTCTTTTGTTCTGCTTGTAGATAAAATATCTATTCCGCACTTTTTGTACCTCTCTTTCATCAGTGTATTATTACTAAAGTATACTAAATTTTAATTTTTCTGTCAATTGACACTTTTAGTTTTAAAATATATAATTATGTATATAAAGCTATTTGAAAGGATGTTTATAAATGAAAGAAGAATTTATTGAATTATTAAAAAGTACTAATAGAGATGGCATTGATAAATTATTAGCCTGGATAGAAAAGTCTGACTTTTATAAAGCTCCTGCTAGCACCAGATTTCATGGGAGTTATGAAGGTGGACTTTTAGAGCACAGTTTAAATGTTTATAAAGTGTTAAAGCAAAAACTAAAACAATTTCCCTATGCAGATTTATTAAATATTAAAGAAGATACAATTATAATTATTACTTTACTTCATGATTTATGCAAAGCAAATTATTATTGTGTAGAAATGAGAAACAAAAAAAATGAAGACGGTATATGGGTAAAAGAACCTTATTATTCCATCAATGATACTATTCCATATGGTCACGGAGAAAAATCTGTTATGATGATTAGCACATTTATTAATCTAAGTATGGAAGAAATGTATGCAATAAGATGGCACATGGGTTTTAGTGAACCCAAAGAATTACATAATACCCTTAGTCTAGTATTTGAAAAATATCCATTAGTTATGGCATTACATGAAGCTGATTTAGAAGCCACCTATATATTGGAAAATAGAGGCCTAAAATGAAATTAACATATACCATACAACCTAATGACAATTTTTTTAATGTAAAAGAATTATTAAAATTAAAGTTTCAAATTTCAGATAGATTATTAGTCAAACTAAAAAAAAATAAAAAAATTTGGCTAAATAGTACCCCTACATTTGTAGATTCAAGGTTAAAGCCTTTTGATATTGTTGAAATTCTTATTGATTTTGAAGAAAAAAGTGAAAATATAATACCAACACAGATGGATTTAAATATCATATATGAAGATGAATATTATATAGTTATAAATAAGCCTTCTGGTATTGCTATACATCCTTCAATATTGCATTACACAGATAGTTTAGCAAATGGTGTAAAGTTTTACTTTGAACAGAAAAATATTAAGAAAAAAATAAGACCTATTAATAGATTAGATAAAGATACTTCTGGAATTGTTATATTTGCCAAAAACGAGTACATTCAGGAATTTCTTGTTAAAGAAATGAAAAAAAACACTTTTTTCAAAGAATATATTGCTGTTTGTGAAGGAATATTTGAAAGTAAAATCGGAACAATTAATTTACCTATTGGTAGAAAAGAAAATAGTATTATAGAAAGATGTGTGTGTTCAGATGGAGATATAGCCATAACGCATTACAATGTATTAAAATCATTAAAAAATACTTCTGTAGTACATGTCACTTTGGAAACAGGTAGAACTCACCAAATACGTGTTCATTTATCTAATATTGGTCATCCAATATTAGGCGATACGTTATATGGCAATCCTTCTTCAGTAATAAATAGACAAGCATTACATGCATATAAAGTTAAATTTATACATCCAATTACAGGTTTAAATGTAGAATATATAGCCACTATACCTTCTGATATTAAATCAATTATCAAATAAATACTAGGACATAAAATCCTAGTATTTAAATAATGGCAAATCTATAAGCCGGGTTCTGTCTAGAATAGTCATTTATCTAGTACATATATTGCTATATGCATCATGCCACCAAATTAAGAAGACGACGAGCAGTCTTAACCTTCTTGTCTCGGTGTTGCTCCAAATGGGGTTTACACTGACCAAATATGTCACCATATTTGCGGTGAGCTCTTACCTCGCCTTTTCACACTTACCACTATAAGTGGCGTTTATTTTCTGTTGCACTTTCCTTAAGGTTACCCTCACTGGACGTTATCCAGCATTATTGCTCTATGGAGCCCGGACTTTCCTCGTACGCTACCTTTCGGTCTTGCTATACGCGACTATTCAATTTACCACTCTTTAATTATACTATAAATTGATGTATAAATCAACCTAAATGTCATATAATTCCTGCATTATCATTTTATAGTTAATAAAAAAAATGTCTTGATCTTTTAAATCTATCGCTTTTTTTTCTTCTTTTAATAAAACATATGCTTTATTTATATTTGATTGATTTGCTGGCTGTGCACTTACATTGTTTATTACATTTCCAAAACTTTCGTCTGCCTTATTTATACTATTCAATGCCATATCCCAATTATTCTCTGTTACATATACATATGCTTGTATTATATTCTTTTTGGTATCAATTATGTTTATCTGAAGATTATCATTAGTATAACTCTTACTATAATCTCCTAATTTAATATACATCTCTGCTATATTTTGCATTGACGCTATTTTATTTTCTGCTTTTATGCTTTTGGTAGTGTCATTTAATGTGCTTGAAAATTCCAAAGTTTTAGTGTTCCCTTTTTCTAAAGAATTTAAATCTATAAATAAGGAATTCCACGTGCTATATATCTTTTCAATTTCATATTTCATATTATTCCAATCAATTTTCTGGTTGATATCACTTAAAAGTATGCTATTAGGCACCATTATTATACTTGAGTTTCCCTGATTACTGGCATTGCTATTATTATCATTCATATTATCAGATTCACTTTCATTAGAAGACTTTTCTACACTGTCATTATTTCGCTTTGTTTCTTGTGAGCTTTCTCCATTTGTAGAACCTTGTTTTTTATTTTCCTCAATTAATGTATTTGTTTGTGAACTTTGAGCCCCCTGTTTTTTTTCTATTTTATAATTTGAATATGAAATATTATTAAATCCATTTAACATAGAAATTAAATCTTTTTCTAAATAACTTATTTGATCTTGTATTTTACTTTTTAGTTTTTCATCATCATTTTTATTATTGCAACCGGTAAGAATAAATAAACATATAATTAATAAAAAAAATATTTTTTGCATATAATAAATATTAATATTATTTTTTTTCATAATTTTCCCCCTTGTACTGTGTACTTATTATTTCCAAAGAACTTACATTTATTCTAAATATACATACAAAAAATGGAGGTTAATTTGATGGAGAGTATTGTTAAATTATACAGTGATAAGCCTGGTGAAATTTCAAGTTTTTTAAATAAATTTTTTACTACATCTGAATTTAAAATAAGTGACGAATTATTGTGGGAAAATCATTATAAAAATCCTACTGAAATAGCAGATATAATTGGTACTTTTATAGAAAATAATGATAAATATAAAATAAATATGTGGATTAGTTTAGATAAAGATTTTTTTATAAATATAAATGACTATAATGCAGATAAAATAATAAGATACCTTTATGAAAGGTATCCTTGGTAAAATATTATTCACTTTTCTTTTCACGTGTCATTAGCCTTTTTACTGCTTCCTTTGGTTCTAAATTGTTATAAAGTATATCGTAAACTGTGTTTACAATTGGCATTTCTATATTATATTTTTTAGAAAGTTTATAAGTCACTTCAATATTATCAAAACTTTCTACTACCATTCCTATTTCTTCTCTTGTTTCTTCCACTGATAGGCCCTTACCAATACATCTTCCTGCTCTTCTATTTCTACTATGTTCACTTAGGCATGTAACTATTAAGTCTCCTAAACCAGATAATCCATAAAATGTATTATGGTTACCTCCCATAGCTACACCAAGTCTTGAAATTTCTGTTAAACCTCTTGTTATTAAAGCAGCAAATGTATTATCGCCAAGTTGTAATTCTGCTGCTATACCGGCACAGAATGCCATAATATTTTTTAACGCTCCACCAAGTTCAACACCTTTTACATCTGTTGAAGTATAAATTCTTAAATGTTCATCCATTAAGGCATCTTGTACATTATATAAAACATCTATATACTTTGATGCTATAACTATTGCTGTTGGTATACCTGTAGAAACTTCTTCTGCGTGGCTTGGTCCAGAAAAAACTCCTATTTTTACATTTGGCATCTCATCATTTGCCACTTCACTTAATGTGTATAATGTTGATGATTCAAAACCTTTAGAACAAATTATTACTGGCTGATTTGTAATATATTGCTTATATTTTTTCATTGTTTCTCTTGTATATTTAGATGGAGTTACATGAAAGATAATTTCGCTTTCCTTTATTGCTTCTTCCAAACTAGTTGTACATTTAATACTTTGTGGTATTGTAACATTTGGCAAATATTTAGTTCTTCGATTTTTGTTTATTTCTGCACATTCCTCATCAGAATGTGCCCACATAATAACTTTGTTACCAGTATTGGCTGCATGAATTCCAATAGCTACTCCCCAACTTCCACTACCTATAATACATATTTTTTTCATTAGCATTTTTCTCCTTTATTTTTTAAAGCTTATTTTATTTTCTGTTCCATTTAATAGCCTTTTTACATTTTCTCTATGATTAAATACTACAAGAACAGCTATTATAATGCTAAATACAAAATAACTTCCTTCTACTATATAATTGCTTTTTATAAATAAAACTAGTATAGGAAATAATATCGCAGCACTTATTGAACCTAGTGAAACCATTCTTGTTAGTGCTATTAATACTAGTCCAAAAACTAAACAAATAAGTCCTATTTGCCAATTTGTTGTTAGTAATACACCTACTGCCGTAGCCACTCCTTTGCCACCTTTAAATTTAAAAAATACTGGAAATGTATGTCCTATAATTACTAATATTCCTGCAAGTTGTACTAGTAATGGAGTGCTTGCACTTTTAGCAATTTTTCCAATTAGTAATGCTAGTAATATAGCAACAACTCCTTTTAATATATCACAAACTAATGTAATTGCAGCAGCAGCTTTCCCAACAGTTCTTAACATATTGGTAGTACCTGCATTTCCACTTCCCTTTTCTCTTACATCAAATCCTGCTACTCTTTTACTTATTATAACTGAAAAATTAATACTTCCTATTAAATATGCTATAATTGCTATTATTATATATGGCATCATAATAATTTCCTCCTTTTATAAATCTTTTTCATTTTTTTCTCTTACTATTATTCTTACTGGTGTTCCCACTAAACCAAATTCTTTTCTTAATTGATTTATTAGATATCTTTCATAAGAAAAGTGGAATAGTTCTTTGTCATTTACAAATACTACAAATGTTGGTGGCTTTGTTGAAGCTTGTGTCATATAAAATATTTTTAGCCTTTTTCCTTTATCTGTAGGTGGTTGCACTATTGAAATTGCTTCATTCAATACCTGATTTAGCACAGATGTCTGAACTCTCAAGGCGTTTTGGCTTGCTACACTATTAATAAGTTCATATAGCTTATGTACTCTTTGTCCTGTTTTAGCTGAAATAAATAGTATTGGAGCATATTGCAAATATGATAATTTGTTATATACATCTTTTTTGTATTTTTCTAAAGTTCCATTTTCCTTCTCATATTCATCCCATTTATTTACAACAATTATTATGCCCTTGCCAGCTTCATGTGCTTCACCTGCAATCTTTGCATCTTGGTCTGTCACTCCTTCTATTGCATCTAACATTAATATGCAGACATCTGCACGCTCAACTGCCAACAAACTTCTAATTACACTGTATTTTTCTATATTTTCATTTACTTTGCTCTTTTTTCTTATACCCGCTGTATCAATAAATACATATTTTCCAAATTCATTTTCAAATTCCGAATCAGTAGCATCTCTAGTAGTACCTGCTATGTCACTTACAATTACTCTATTTTCACCTAATATCTTATTTACCAATGAAGATTTGCCCACATTTGGTCTACCTATAATTGCAACTTTTATTGTTAATTCATCATCATTTTCTGTTATATCATTTGGCAATTTATCGTAAATTGCATCTAATACATCTCCAATTCCTAATGCATTAACAGCAGAAACTCTATATGGATCACCTAAGCCCAAGTTATAGAATTCATAAATTTCGTTAGGCATTTTTCCAAAACTATCTGCTTTATTACATACAAGTATAATTGGTTTACGTGATTTTTTTAACATTAGAGCTATGTCTAAATCGTCTGGTGTAACCCCTTGCTTCATATCCGTTAAAAATATTATAACATCTGCTACTTCTATTGCAATTTCTACTTGCTTTCTCATTTGAGATAATATTATATCATTAGACTTTGGCTCTATTCCTCCTGTATCAATTAACGTAAACTGTTTATCTCTCCATTCAGCTTCAGCATAAACTCTATCTCTTGTAACCCCAGGAGTATCTTCTACTATAGATAATTTTTTTCCTATTATATAATTAAAAAAAGTTGATTTTCCAACATTTGGTCTTCCTACTATTGCAACTGTTGGCTTTGCCATCTCTTTCACCCCTTACTTTTTACCTTATAATTTTACTATATTAAAGCAAAAATATCAAGCATTTTTGCATAACGAAAATAACTGTTGACTTTCTAAAAATCAACAGTTTAAAAAATACATATCAATTAGCATTTACAAATTATTTTGTTTCTGTGTTTTGTGCTATTGCTTCTTTTCCATTATAATACCCGCAATTTGGACAAACTCTATGTTGCATAATAAGTTCATGGCAATGTGTACATGCTACTAAATTTTTATTTTCTAATTTCCATGTAGATCTTTTTAAATGTGTTCTTGCTTTTGACCATCTTCTTTTTGGTTGTGCCATATTAATTCCCTCCTCGTAAGTGATATCTATATTATTTATAATAGTATCTAAATAATTTTGCTACCATAAAATTATACTAATTTTTTATTATTTTGTCAATACAAACTGTTTTATTTATTTTATTATTTTTTTCATTAGCAAATCTTCTTCATTTAATTCAAATTTATATTCTTCAAATGGATTTTTATTTATAAATATTTTGTCAGCTTTAAGCTTGTATATAAGTTCTGTTGCTTTTTTAGAATCTTTAGTAAAGATTGCCACAGTATTATGGAATGTTATTTCATTTATTTTACTAATTACTTCTTCTAGGTTAGTTTCATTATAATATTCAATACCAAAATTATTTATATACGCAATTTTATCTAATTGTACCAAAATGTTTTTAAAGTCACTACTATCTGCATATACAGATATATATCCATATGGATTATAAACTACGTCTTTATAAAATCTGGTTTTAAATTTTTTGTATTCGTACTTATCTCCCACAAATATTGCAATATCAAAAATATTTTGATTTGAATATATTTTATTTATGTCATCGCAAATTTCTATATTAGTATTATATTTATTTTTTTTCAATTCTTGCGTAATTATTTCTACAATGCAATTGTTAATACTCAAATTTAGGTTTGGAACAAGTGTTATATTGTTATGGGTATATAGAACTTTAATTATAGATTCTATTGTTATTTCAACACTACCATCATAAATTATAGCAATATTACCATATCCATCCATACTTTGATTTTTTATGTCTTGAATAGTTAATTGTGGATTATAATTTAAATAGCTGTTTATGCTTTCCTTTATTTTGTCTAAATCTTCTGTATATCCTATTTTTTTATCCTCTTCTATTGCTTTATTTAAAGTCCACTTGTTTTGTTCTATCCCCTTAATTACTCCTAATAAAACATTCTTTATTTTTTCTAAATCATATATATACATTTATATCTCTCCTCTTAATTATTTTCTAGTAATTTCTTCGGAGCGCGGACGATTAAAATCGCCCCTACATTTTTCATAGATTACTTTACACTATCTAATTATTCTCCTATTTTTCTTGCTTTTATATAATAATCTTTTATAGCTTCTCCTAGTTCATTAATCCTTCTTCCTCTTTCTTCTGTTAAATCTTTAATATATGTAACATCAGGTTGTCCTTCTAAAATTGTATACTCTTGTACTTTTTGAATAGCTTTATTTAAATTTTCTGCCCAGTTTGCAGTATGCTTTACTACTTCAACATCAGCTGTTCCTCTTAATTCTTTTTTTGTATTTTCTTGTGCCTTTTCCAAAGCTTTTACAACCGGAAGAACATATGTTGCATTTGAATTTTTTTCTTTTTCTAATATAACAACTTTCATATCTTCTAGCAGTATAAACTTATATCCATTTAATGCACCTTTCCTTATAATTATTGGCGTTGCATTGTTTTGACTTAATTCCATTATATATTTCATATAAAGCGGAGTTCTAACTTTTTTTATAGGGTTTGGTCCCAATCCTGGGGCTGGAATAGGTTCTCCATCGTTTTCTCCAGAATTAAATATGTATTCTCCATATTGGCCTTTAATTTCTTCTATTGCTTCCTTAACATTATATTTCCATATTATTGTCTTAAAATCTTCCTCTTTTATTTTTCTTTCATCTCTCATTTTAGCAAGCAAATCATAGTCTATTACATGATTTAAATATGCCTCTTCTATCTTACTTATATATTGATTTTTTTGTTGTTCTTCTTCTGGCATTGCCATTTCTGTTATAGCTTCAGTTAGATGTTCTCTAATTAGATTGTTATCCTTGTTGAATATCTTATTAATATCTTCTAACTCTAAATTATTTTTTAAATATGCTTCTAAAATGTTAACTGCCTTAATATCTCCAACTATTATTGCATCAATTATTTCATCATTAGAAAAAATTTTTTTATAAACTTCTTTGCTTATTAATCCATCGCTAAATAATTCAGTTATTTCTTGTAATGTTGCTTTATCATCATAGTATAAATCAGTTAAATCTTCATTTGTTAAATATGGCGATATATTTGATAGCTTTACTCTTCCTTTATTATAAAGCTCAAGCAAGTCTGTCTTTCTTATATTAAAGCTTATTATTTCTTCTATGTCAAGAATTCCCTTTTCACATAATATTGTTAATGTTTTAGAAATTTCTGGATTATCTTTGCTTTTCTTTTGGTGTAGAGAAACATATTGTTTTATCCATTTTTCTACTTCATCTTCAGTCTTTTCTGCTCCATATTTAATTATTTGCTTTAATTTAATGTCTTTTAGCATTGCTATAAGTTTCTCACTATATTCTGGATTATTCAATATAGGCAATATTCTATCAATTGAAAAATAATCAATATATGATTCTAATGGTATTGAATATTTATTAAATTTTTCTGTTATAAATTCTTCTGATGGTACCTCTCTTTTTCCGTTTTCATTTCTACATATTACTGTTTTTTTCTTTGTTAAATCATAATATAGTTTTTGTTCTTTTTCGTAAATATCAATTAATCTAGTATCTTCTAATAATCCTGCCTCAGCAAATTGTAGCATATCTCTGCCCGAAAAGTATAATTGAATACAATTTTCATTTTGCATATTTTCCAAATTCATGTGAAATTTATATAATAAATCTGAAGATGGCATTAATTGTTTTGGTAGTTTTTTTAATATTGGAATAATTTCTTCCATTCTCAACCCTCTAAGGATTTGTTCTTCGGTCATATATGGTTCATAATCATCAACATATTGAAAATTTAAAGCTACTATTTGCATAATGTCTTCTGGCGTTTTAAATCTTTGTGTTAAATATTTGTCTTCAATAAGTTTTGATTTTAAACACACAAATAACTCTAGATTAGATAGTCCATCTAGTATTTGTGGATTTTTTCTTAAAAAATCCTTTATTTGTTTTTGATCTCTTCCCAACAATTTCATATAATATATAGTTTCATATGAATTGAGATATCCATTCTTTTGCATTTTAATAAGGTCAGAAATAGAAACATCTTTTCTACTGCTTAAAAGTTCTACTACTTGCATTTTTATCGCTTGCTTGGCTTCTTCATTTAAACCTGCCATATCAATATTTCCTCTTGCTATGTTCCAACTAATCTCTTCATTTAGTTCTTTTTGATTAAATTTATCAAAATCATTATATATTACTGTCATGCAATTATTATTAAACTTATATCCTTTTTTCATCATTTCCAATATTCTTTGACTAGCATCTGGAATTATTTCTAACATTGCTTTTAAAATTACTTCATCTTGATACGTTTTATATAATTCCTCAAATGTTGGAATCTTTTTTCTAATTCCAGCTTCCCTTTCTGTTAAAATTCCTAATTCCACAAGTTTTGGTATCATTATTTCTCCAGTTAATGCAAAAAGAACAATATCTTCTTGATGAATGTTTACGTCATGTTTATAATCTATAATTGTTTGGTTAATTTCCGCCTTAATCGCATCCCAATATATTCCAATAAATTCTTCTTTTGGTATTTCAACATTGTGTCCACCATCATTTAATACAAATGGAAATTCAATGATTATACTATTGTTTCCACGGATAAATTCACCTTTTAGAATTTTTGGCAAAATTTTATCTCTTATAAACTTTTTATCTTCCATAATTTCCTCCATTTATATATTTATCTTGGTTCATCTCCCTCATCTAGCCAAACAACGTTTGGTTTTACTTGCACTCCTATTGATTTTTGTACCTTGCGTGCTCTCTCTTCTAAATTGATTTTCCAATTCTTACTATGATTCAAATGCTCTACTCCAAATGTTCCTTTTAAATCCTTTTTGTTTTTCGTCTGTACAAATTCCAATGCAACTTTTAACGGTAATATATATGTTGCATTTCCATGAATAGGACTTTCCAAGATTACTATCCTAGCTTTAGGTTTGATTATCATATAATACTTATCTAAATTTCCACCATATATTGGCTTTATATATTCCTCTGTTGTAGTTTCTCCACCAAACTCATTTATTATATATTTTTTATATCCTGAGTCTCTCGTTGGCGTTTCATTTTCAGGTGAACCTTTTTCTCTTTTTTCTCTTTGCTCAGCTTCTGTTTCGCATACTATATACTCTATTTCCTTTAGTTTTTTTAATGCTATCTTTTCATCGTATAGCTCACGCATTTTAGCATACTCTTCTTCAGATAAAATACCATTGTCCTTCATCCTCGTTAATGTTTCAAAATCTATTATATCCTCCATATATGCATTATTAAGTTTCGAAATATAATGATTTCTTTTTTCTTCATCTTCCGGCAATATTATTTCTATTAATTCTCTTCTAAGTTCTTGTACTTTTTCATCATCTAAATTTTTTAAGTTTTCTATACTTATTATTTCTTCTATGTATAAATCCCTTAATGATTTAGCAGAAAGTTCTGGAATTTCCTGACTTGATATTACCGTTTCAATCATATTCCTTGATATATTTCCTTGCATAAATTCTTCTACTAATAAATCATAAGGAAGCTGTCTACTTTCTGCCAAGTTTAAAATGGTGTCTTCATCAAGAGTATGTATTGGTAATATTCTTTCAGATATTAATTTTGCAATTTCTTTTTCTTTCTCTTCTTGACTCTTTTCACTTTGCATATATTTATCAAGTACATTTTTCCATCTATGCTCATTTTCGTCTTTACTTTGTTGATTTATTAAATTATTATACATTTTTTTAAATCTTTGCGTCAAGTTTTGGTCATTTACTATATTAACCATCCTATCTATAGTTAAAAACTCTAAAAACTCTTGATTATCTATATCATCTATATATTCTGATGTGTTGCTTTGTTGTTGCTCATATAAATCGACTATTCTTTTTTCATCAATTATTCCTTCTTTTAGCAGTTTTAGAATGTCTTGGTTTATCAATGAAATAGTTGTTAATGAATTAAAACCATTTAAATAAATATCCATTAAATCATCTGAAATATTTTCGATATACTGTCTTGGAATTTTATTTAATAATCGCATTAAAAATTTGCTATTTTCTATTCCTGCATTAAAATTGTACATTTCTATAGGGCCAAAGTTTTGGATTGTTTTTTCTCTAGTAGCATTTTCTATTACTTTTACAATATTCATATTTCTTCCATCTAAGAGTTGTTTATATTCATGAGTTTTTATGTCCTTTTTATCTATTAATTGTAAGATTTCATAGTCGCTCCAACCTTTAAACATACGACTACTAGATTTTAACATATCATGTATAACTTCGTCTGGTGTCTCATCTATTATGTCTTTTGGAGTAATAATAGATAAATTAAGTAGTTCTTTAATTCTCTTTATATTATTGAAATCAGCATTTTGGGTTTTTATGCTTTGTTTTATCTGTTCTAATGTTGGTTGAATCTGATCTATAAATTCATCATTAATTACAGCTTTTTCTTTCAATTCAGCCAATCTTTTACGTATGATTTTCCATGTCTCCACCGACATTTCTTCTTTTATTGAACGTTCTAAAAATTTCTTAAATATTTCTTGAAAATGACTAGGAGATATTAATAAATCTCTTGAACTAGCTTCATCTGATAATACTAAAGCAATTCCTTCTGTTCCGACATTTTTAATTACTTTTATTTCTTCTTTTTTATTAATAAGTAATTTTGGAATTACAATTTCGGTTCTTCCCCAAATGAATCCTTTTTTGCTCCAACCTGTATCTTTTTCCGGACTATTCTTACTATTTGAATTTAGTCTATCCACTATTTTTTGCATATCAGTTACTGTAAAATAATGTTCCTTAACTAACTGTTGGAATTCACTATTGTCCATGTTTTTTAAATACTCGTCCAAATTTGTACTTTCCAAAATATCCTTTAAATATTGGTTTGCTCTCTTTATTTTTTCTGGTTCAAATATACAACCCATTAAACCGTCTCCGAACTCCTCTGTTTGCTCTCTTTATTTTTTCTGGTATACCTTTAGCATTTACAACAGTTTCACCTGTCATCTCTCCAAGTATTTCGCTAATCGCCTCACCGTTCATTTCTCAAAATTTTTATATTATCAAAAAATCCATTATTCATTATTCTTTTCACCGATTAATAATATCAGTATCCTCCTTTTTATATTTTTAATAAACAACTATAACCGTTTTACCATGTTTTACATAAAATGTCAAAATAAATATTTAAATAAAGGAGCACATTGTGCTCCCCCTATTGGTTTGTGTATGTTTGCTTTGATGATTTATTAAGAGAATTGCCTATTTTATCCATAAAGTCTGGAATATAGTCTAATAATCTATCTATTGATGAACAATGTTCTATTGGCAATAATCTAACATTATTTTCTTGTATTACTATAAATGCAACTGGGTTAATAGATACTCCTGCTCCAGAACCACCTCCAAATGGTAGTTTATATTGTATTTGTTCTTCTTTTTCTTTTTTATTATATTCATTTATAGCTTCTCCTTTGAATTCACTACCTCCTGCTGCAAACCCAAATCCAACTTTTGAAACAGGAATTATTATTACATTGTTAATTGTAATCATTGTCCGTTAAGATAATGTTTTAAACTGCTATTAAATTTATCTTTTCATTAGTCTTATTATTTAAAACATTAAATTTATAATAAATTGTAATTTCTTTATTTTCTGAAAGAGTAATTCTATCAACTAATTGTACTAGCATAGTCTTATTTATCTCTTTCATATTTATAAAATCATTAACTATTTTACCTAAATCCATTACTCTTTCCTCCTTTACATGATTATTTTTTAAATCTTCTATTCTTTTTTGTAAATTACTTTTTGTATTATTTGCTTCAAAATATATTCTTTTAAAATCTTCTATGTTTAGAACTCCATTTATTTTATCTTCATATAAACTATCTATTTTTCTATTCAATATAGAGAGTTTCTTTTCTAATATTTCTATTTCCTTCTGAGTATAATTTTTTTGGTTTGCAATTTTATTTTGAGAATTATTAGCTATTATTTTATACTGTGTTTCTTCCAAATATTGCTTACATCTTTCTCTTATAGTGTCTAACACCACTTTCGTAATTTTTTCTAAATTATTTGTATGTGGAGTACATAAGTGTAATGCTGTATTAGTAGAATATGTGTTACATTTCAAATAAAATGTAATTTTACCACTTTTTAGATGATGTGCAATAACACTCAATTTTTTTCCACACTCTGCACATTCTATAATACCATTTAATAACCACTCATATTTTCTTGTTCTTTTTCTAGTTCTTGTTTTGATATGCTGTTGTACAATATCAAAAGTTTCTTCATCTATTATTGGTTCATGCATTCCTATTCTAATAAGCCAATCTTCTTTGGGTACAAGTAAAATTTTTTTACTTTTATAATTTACTTTCTTTTGTTTTCCATTTATCGCATAACCTAAATAAGTCATATTTTGTAATATTCTTTTTATAGCATTTCTATTCCATCCTCGTTTCACTTCATTTGGATTTCTTGTATGAGTATTTCCTACTACATCACTTGGAACAGTATTGCCTTTTTCTGTCATTATTCTTGCTATTTCTGTTGGAGTCATTCCTTCCCTTGCTAATCTAAATATTTCTTTTACTATTGGTGCTATTTCTTCATCTATAATATAGTGGTTTTTATCATTTGGATCTTTTTTATAACCATAAGTTGCATAAGTAGTCATTATCTTTCCTTCTTTTGCTCTTGTTTTCTTTCCGTTTTTTACTTTCTTTGAGCAATCTCTTAAAAACCATTCATTAAAAAAAGCTCTAAATTGTGTCATATCTTCAGATGTTTCCTGTAAACCTGTATCTATCGCATCTGCAACAGCAACAAATCGAACTCTATGTTCAGGGAAATATTCGTCTGTATAATATGTTACCTTTGATGATACCCTCCCGTAATCTTGATAAATCTTTAACTAATACTATATTTATTTTGCCCGCTTCTATGTCTTTAATCATTTCCTTAAAACCTGGTCTATCAAAATTAGCACCAGAGTATCCATCATCTGAATATATTTTATAAACTTCTATTTCGCTATCTCTACAGAAATTCTTTAAAAATATTTTTTGGTTTGTAATACTTCCACTCTCTCTTTCAACATCAATATCTTTTGTTATAACATTTGTATTTGTTACTTCTTCTATTTTTTCATTAGATAATCTTACATATAGTCCTGCTATATATTTTGTTGGATTACTTATTGTTATCATTTTACCTCCTCCCGTAATAACAATAAGCTGAGCTGTATCTGTAATCATTATACTATTTTTTATATATACTTACAAATGTACAATTAATTTTTTTGTAATATTACTTCACAATATTCTTTGAATGCTTTTTTTAACATTTCTCTAATATCTTGACCATCTTTGTTAAAGATTTCTTTTATTACATATTCAGTTTTTATGTTTTCTTTCATTTTTATAAAAACTCCTTCCCTTATATTATCTTTATTTATAAATTTACAAATACATAGACTACTTATAATCACAAAAAGAGAAATATCAAATAAATATTTCCCTTTTTTAGATTTAGCTTATTGGATATATATTACTCTTAATTATTTTTTTCTTTAATTGCCTCTGCTTGTTTCTCAATTTCTTTTGGAGAATACAAATCAATAAGAGTTAAAATGTATTCTTCTAATAATTTGTTAGTTATTTCTAAATTGCCTGAATGCTTTAAATATTCTCTAGTAACAATAGCATATGATGCTATTTGTTTTCTAGTAACAAATTCTGTTTTTTCTTCTATATATTCTTTGTGTAATTTTTTCTCCCTTACCTTATCTAAATCTATTCCTAATGAAATAATAAGAGCTTTATCTACATCTTTTATCTCATCAACGTCAATATTTCCTATATAATATTTTAATCTAGTTTTATCAATTGCTCTTATTTGTTCTGTTAATATTAGTGAATTATGTTTTAATTTATTTTTATCTGCTTTTATAAGTACATGTGTAGGTATTTTTGATTTTGAGTTTATTTTACTTGTAATTGGTGCAATTATAACAGTAGGACTATACTCATTACCAATATTATTTTGTAAGATTACTACAGGTCTAACTCCTGTTTGTTCACTTCCCACATAAGTTTCATCTAAAGCTGCATAATATAAATCTCCTCTTTTTATTACCATATTATTTATTTCCTCCTTTTTTTAAGTTTCTTAAATATTCCATTTGTTCTTGATCTTCAATTTCTCGCTCTATATCTGACTTATTTATACTTGCTCCTAATATTATTAAGTATGTAAATATGCCAATTAGCACAAATATTATTGATAAAATAATGAAAATTACCTCCATAACTATTTTTACTCCTTTTTTATTTTAGGCTATCTACTCATAAGAATAGATAGCCATTTTAAATATTTTATCTATTTCTGTTCTCCAAATTTCATTAAATGGCAATTAGCTAAATTGCTCCACAGGAATTTCACCTACCTGTTTCTAACAGATTTGTACTCAATGCGTGGGACGCTTCTAACGCTCGTTCTATGACTATACAAGTGTATCATTATACCTACTACTTGTCCTCGCCATATAAGTTGCTGACTTATATTTAAGTAAAGTAATTTGTGAGATTACCTTTTAACTAGCTCTAAATAGTAGGAATGTATTTAATGAATTAATATTAAATTTTCAATGTGCTATATTGGGTATTTAAAAACCCCCTCAATCCATAAAGGAAAAAAAAGGGGGTTTGTGCAAAAAAATTTTAAAATTTCATTAATTTTTTTAATTTTTTTAATACTTGCTTTTTCTTATATTGAACTGTAGCATAAGGTAAACCTAATACTTTTGCATATTCTCGTACTGTTTTTTCTTTAAAAAATAATTCTCGTATCATCTTATATTCATCATTGTCTAATTTTAATAATGCTTTTTTTAACTCTTCTATTTCATTTTTTCTTTCTATCTCATTTTCTACATTTATTGTGTCATCAATAATTACTTGTTTATCATCCATATCTTCGTCAAAATTTAATTGTTCGATAGAAACTGTATTTAATTTTTGTAAAACTTTTTTACTATATCTATTTCTTTCTATTTCTGAATAATAATCTCTATATTCTTTATCTGAAACTTCAAAAAGCATTTTATTTACATATATAAACTTTTTATTTTTATAAGAAGGTATAGATTGCCTTCTTTCTTCTAATTCTTTGTATGTAATTTCTTCATAAATTCCTTGACTTATTTTTACAAAGCACTTTGCATTTTCTTTCATAAAAAAACCTCCAATATTCAAATTCCAAAAAACTCGAATATTGAAGGTGGTGATTTATTTCTAACTAGACAGTTTGATGGTATAAAAAAACATTTGCTTCAGAGCGAATTACTCCTATACAAATGCTTTTACTTATATTAATTGAAAGGGGGATATGTTTTTTTTCAATCATACACTTACACTCCAAACTATCAATTTATAAATTTCTTTTCTGGAGTTTCTGTGTAATTGATTTTTCTGTCGTAGAGAGCTTTAGCTCTAACTACGGACAATATACCTCATTTTTCTTGCTATTCTTCAAAAAGGGGACAAAAAAAGATAAATGGGTACAAAAAAAAATATAAAAAAATTCCCATAAGAAAGTCTAATCCTTCTTATGGGAATTTTTTATACTTTAATTTTTTTATTTTATATTAAAAGTTTCTTTTTATTATATCTAATAATTTTGATAATTCTACACTTCTATTGCTTGGTATCTCTACAACTTTTTTATTATTCTTTATATTGAATTTACTATAATCTTCTAATGCTTTTCGTGTCAAAAAATAAATATCATTACCTAACTCTGTAGAAATAACAAATAAAGGTGGATTACTTTGATCAGTAATTCTAACTTGTTGTTCTCTCAATTCCTTTGCTAAATTTCTTAAAAATGTCGTATCTTCTTTTTGAGTTTCCAATTTTTCTTTTTCTATTAGATAGTTTTCTATTGCATCTAAAGTTTTATCATAGATATAATAATTAGTTTCATCTACATTATTAGAAATATCATTTATCTTTGTTATTAAGTCAGCTTCATTGATTAGTGTAACAATTTTTTTATTTCCAATCATTTTATCAGCTCTATTTTTTACTTTTTCAATCTCATCTTTCATTCAAATCTCTCCCTTTCAATTTATGACTAGAAAGATAACTAATTGGTTGTTTTTCTTTTATTTTTAATTTTATCTAAATTAGGAAATGTTGATACAATAATGTCTTTTATTATTTCCAATTCTTCATCATCACATCTATTAATGATGTTTTCTAGTATTTCTTTATTAGAATAATCTTTGCTATCTTTCATAGTTTCACCATATAATAAACTGTCCGTTGTTACCTTTAAAGCTTTTGCTATTTGATGCACTGTATGAACACTTGCACTTGTTCTTCCTTTTTCCAAGTCTGATACAAAATTTTCCGAACGATTTATCATCTCTGAAAATTTTTCCTTTGATAGTCCTATTTCATTTCTATACTGCATTGTTCTTACTCCAAAACCTTTCCAGTCTTTATATTCATATCTATCTACTCTACTCATTATAATACCTCCAACTAGCATATTTTTATTTCTATATTGCTAGTTGTTATTATCTCATTTCTGTTACTTTTTTGTTATCAACTAGCATTTTATTATATTTCTTTTGCTAGTTGTTTTGTAGATAAATAAAAAACGAATTTAATTCGTAACTTTGTTAAAATTTTTAACTTTTTCTTTTTTTATTCTTATAATTTCATTGCTCAAATAATAATAAATATCATACATTTGGCTTACTTCACTAAATTTTTTACTTATATGAGTTTTATTTTTAGTGTTTTTAATATCATATAAATAAAATTGAATTGTTCCATTTTCTCTCTTAAATCTTGCTACTTGCTTGTTTTGTTCTGCTAGTATAGAATAATAATCCCATAATATATCACTAATCTCTTTTTTTAATAGTTTGTCTGTTTTAACTAAATCTTTATATAGCACTTTGACACTTTTAGCAATTTCATCATAATAAATTATTATTCTTCTATTCTTTTTGTCTGTTAATTCTATTCCACCTGAATATTCTTTACAATTTTGTACTTTAAAATATTTTAAGTCATATCTATTTTTAACTAAATATTCTAATACTTTTTCTCTATTCGGATTTCCTTTTATTTTTAGCTTTTCTATCATTTTACTCCTCTTTGTTCTTAAAATCAATAATTTCTTTTTTTATTCTTATAACTTCATCTGCTATAAGAGTTAGATTAAACGGTTTCTTTAAATAACCCGCAACTTTTAATCCATTGTTTATTACATCTTCTTTTTTGTCTGCTGAAATTACTAAAAATTCTGGTTTTTCTTCTTTTTTGAAGTATTCTTTAATTATATCTAGTCCAGTATATTCATGATTTCGCATTAAATCAGTAATAACAATATCTGGCTTTAATGTTTCAATCAGTTCTATTTCTTGCTCATCTGTATTTGCCACACCAACTACTTCAATATTTTTATTTTTTTCAAGTTGTTTTTGTAGTAAATAGCATATTCCCTTATCATCATCTGCAATTATAACTTTTATTTTATCCATTATACCATCCTTTCTTTTATCTTTCTTTATTTGCTCCATGTATTTAATATCTAATTTGATATTTCTTAAAATAATATTAATAAATTTGTTTGTTAGCATTTTTTTGTTAAATATAAACTCATATCTTGATATATTTTTCTCTTTAAAAAAATATCTACTGACCACATCTTCCAATATTCTTTTTGCCATTCTTTTTTCTTTTTTAGAAAATAATTTATTCATAATTTTATGAATATCTATTTCTGTATCATTAGTCATTTTTTCTTTAATTATGCTCGCAACTAACATTTTTTCTAAATAACCGTTAAATTTAACAATATTAATATTATTTATAATTAATTTGTTCAGTATCTGTAAATTTATATATGTATTATGTGTTTGTATTTTTAATTTCAACTTTCCTAAAATTTTAGGAACTTTTATAAAATCATCTAATATTCTTTCTTCGTTATCCTCTGTTATTAGTTTTTTTTCAAAATATATTAAGTCAAATTCATTATCCCTTAAAACTTCTCTAATCTCATCGGCTGTTGCATATTTTATGCTATGTACTTTTTCATCAATTACTTCTTCCTTTTGTCTAAATGATTTACTAATAATTAATACCTTATACATTTTTAAGTTTTATACTCCTTATTTATTTTCTACTTTTTTTAGTATAATATATTTGCTGATATTCCATATTTCTATACTATCTTTCTCTTTCCATCCTAATAAGTTTCTTAATTCAATTTTTATTAAAACTCTACCTAATTCGTCTAATCTCTGGCTGTCTTTTTGCTCATTTTTTAATATTTCTATTACTACAAAGTTTTCTTCTGAACTAATTGCTATATTTATTGGTCTATCTAAACTAAATTTTCTTCTGTATTCTATTGGAATTACTATTCTACCTAATTCATCTATTTTTCTAACTATCCCACTTATTTCCTTATTTTTTTTTAGTTTATTGATAATCTCATTTATTTCTGTCATAATTATACCCTCCTTTCCAGAAATAACTATTTCTATGGTTATTTTTATTGTGCAATTATTTTTTGTTATTCCCTCTTTTTGGAATATTATATTTTACTTTTATGTGTATTGTCAAATTTAATCCAGTTCTTTAGTTTAACATTTTTTGATAGAGTGTAGGTGGTGATATATATGTTTAATATAGATAATGCGATAGTAAACTTTGGCAAAAGAATACAAGAAGCAAGACAACTTCGTAATATCACTCAAGATCAATTAGCTGAAAAATGTAATGTTACACCTAAACATATTAGTGCTATAGAAAGAGGAACTACAACAGGTAGTATTACATTATTACTTAATATATGCTACTTCTTGGAAATATCTCCAAATACATTATTTTCAGATTCCTTTTCAATAGAAAACCATGAAAAAGATAATATAATCCCTATTGAAAAGCATGATATATTAACAAAATATTCAAAATTATCTTTGAGTAATAAAGATTTCGTAGATTCTACTATTTGCCATTTGTTTAATGAACAAACTAAAACTAGAAAAAATTAGAAAAAAATTTTCTAGTTTTTTTATTGCAAAATTTCTATATTGTAATTACTATTTTTATTATTTTTTCTAAATTTAATTCTTGTACTTTTAAAACATAATAACTCCATATACGATTTTACTATTTTATTATTAAAAAATATGTCGAATTTTGTAATTTTCTTAAAAAACTTCACATTTAGCAAGTTCTTTTTTTAGTATATCATATTTATATTTTCACTTCAAGCAACTACTTGCTAAAACAAAAGTTTTTTATTTTTTATTCACATTTAGCAAGCATATTGTTTTCTTTTCTTGTTATACTTTTTAACAAGAAAGGATGTGATTTCATGCTACTTTCAACTGCTATTCGACAAAGAATTAATAACTTATTAAAACAAAATAACATGAATATATGGAAACTTTATAAGGCTACAGGAGTTCCTGCTTCTACATTATCATATTTTATGAACGGAAAAAGAGAATTAATAAGTATAAAAACATTACTTCATATTTGTGAAGGTTTTGGTATCAGTATAAAAGAATTTTTTGATGATCCTTTATTTGATGATGTAGAACAAGATTAGCAAGCAAAATAGTTTTATTTACTATTTTGCTTTTTTTTACTACAATAAGGACAATTATTGCCACGATTCCTATCATTTATTTGAGCTTGCCATTCATGTCCTTTTGAACATTTCCACCACACTTTTCGATTTGAATTACAGCTTACATGAGTGGGTTTTAATTTTCCATTTCTCTTAAAATTCCATTCTTTCGCTAATCTTGGATTAACCGTTTTTAGGTCATTATACCCTTTTACTATTTTTTTGTTAGCACAAGTTGGACAACCTTTTCCACGATTTCTATCATTTATTAATGCTATCCATTCATGTCCTTCAGAACATTTCCACCATACTCTTTTATTGCTTCCAGCACTAACATCTCGTGGAGTTAAATCCCCATTTCTATTTTTAGCCCACTCTATAGCGAGTTCAGGATTAATTGTTTCTAAATCATTTATTCCATATATAATTACTTTATTATCGCAAATAGGACAACCATTTCCTCTTTGTCTAGCTGCTATTTCTGCTTGCCATTCATGATCTTCAGAACATTTCCACCATACTTTTTTATGGCTTTGATATGAGACATCTTCAGGTGTTAATTTACCATTTTTCTTTTTATTCCATTGCTTTGCTAATTTCGGGTTCATAGTTTTTAAATCGTTTACGCCTTTTATTACTCTTTTACCTGCACAATAAGGACAACCATATTTTCTATTATTTCTACTTTCTATTGTTGCCAACCATTCATGTCCATATTTACAAGTCCACCAAACTTTTTGATTTGAATTAGCTGTATAATTTTGGGGTGTTAATTTACCATTTTTCTTTTTATTCCACTCTGCTGACAAACTGGGATTAACCGTTTGCAAATCATTATATCCTACTAAAACTTTTCTATTTGTACAATATGGGCATCCTGTTCCATAAAACCTACTACTTATAACACTAAACCATGAATGACCTTTTGAGCATTTCCACCATGCCTTTTTGTTGCTACAACATGCTGTTTTTTCTGGATCTAAATCTGTATTTTTTTCATAATCCCATTCTGCTATAAGACGTGGTGCTAATGTTTTTATATCATTAAATCCTGTTATAACTTCTTTAGTTTGGCATACTATACATTTTCTTCCATTAATCCTTTCCTTTACAGAAGCTTCCCATAAATGACCTTTTGAACATTTCCACCATACAACTTCATCACTGTCAATTAAAATATTGGTAGGATTTTTACCTTTATTTTTCTCAAAGCACCACTCTTTCATTAAATCGGTTTGACTAGAAATATATTTTTTATTATTTATAATTTTTTTCAATATTTACCATCACTTTCAATAAAAAAAACTACTTTCAAAAAGTAGTTTATCTGTATAAGGTTTATATAAATGTCAAGTTAAAAATCTCATTCTAGGTATGTGTCAAGTAATTGTTTGCGACATCCTTTAATGTTGATTTTTCTTTCATTT
>OBDM01000077.1_pt1 | contig 57228 bp, 53 predicted proteins | sample 1518281 | NCBI WGS metagenome assembly OBDM01 (sample SAMN01760942, study PRJEB22395) | human gut metagenome | reverse complement strand
TTTGACCGGCTCGGTCGCGAAGCGACTTGGAAACCCTCCGGGTTTCCAACCTTGCGAAGGGCACAGAGAACAAAGAAAACAGAGACAAGCAACAGGAGGCAATCATTATGAAAAACAAGATCAGCTTTGCGGAACTCATGCAGCAGAACGGATTCCAGCACCTGGGCAAGACCACCTACGACGGCAGATTCATCTATGAGCGCGAGTGGCGAAAGACCACCGATCTGGCATGGTGCGGCGAGAAAGAATCCACCTACCGCATCGAGGGCTATGAGAGCTATGGCACGCCCATCATCCGGCTGTATGAAAATGGCCGCCCGCTGGGAATGCGCGACTATTCCAGCCCGAAGCGCGCCATCAACGCCATCCGCGAGATCCTCCGCTGCGCCGGGTATACCATGTGAGAGGAGGCGCGGCAATGAACAGACAATTTGAAACGTGGCTCCGCTCCGGCGAAACGAACCTTCTTTTCCTGAAACTTGAGCGCGAATCCTACATTTTCCTCCGCCTTCCCAAGCGGCCCGGCTTTGACTACCTGTTCGCCCAGCGTCAGTATCGGGGCGACGGCGCACTGCACGCCGAGGGTATCGAGTATGCGGGCATCTACAACGCCGCCGACGGGCTGGTCTACGACGCCGACTATGCCCTGATCCACGCCGAGGGGCTGGATGATACGCTCGCCGAACGCTCAAAGGGATGCCTTCGCAAACGGCTCAAGCAGGATGTGCGCGCGCTGGTCGAGCGGCGCGTGGCAGGCGACCGGGGCAATCTGGCCATCTGCGAATTGACGGACGCGCGGAGCCTCGAACGGCTGGAACAATACCGCAAGTACCGCGCGCAGTCGGCGGCCCGGGAACTGATCCTCGGCGGCCTGACGCCGGAGGACGCCGGATTTTCCTGCCACTACCGTCCCGACCAATGGACGGAAGATACGCTGCTCGACTACCTTGCCGACCCGCTGGGCTACGCCGAACGCGAAGCAGCGCGGTTTTGGGCCAATGATGGGAATCAGGCGGAAATGCTGCTGGATTTTCTTGCGCACGACGCGCTGGCGGCGGAATACGAGAAGCTGGCAGAGGACGCCGAAAATCCGGCCCATATCATCCGGCGCATTATGGAGGCGGTCGCTTTTACCGACGCCAAGACGGTCACGGTGACGATTCACAAGGACGGGCAGGACTTTACGTTCAAGACGGAAGCCTCCGTACTCCGCCGCGACTGCACAAACACATACGGCACATGGTATATTGTCGCCGCCGACCGCCGGGAATTTGAGCGGCGATTCGGGCGCAGCGCGGAATACGCGCCCGGCGAAATCGTTCGCATTACCTACGCTCGCAAGGTACTGTACGAGGCGGAAAACTGAGCGCCGCCGCACCTACGCAGGCTCCGAAAGGGGCCATTTTTTGTGCCCACGGGAAGGGGGGACGCTGTGGGAAATCACGTTTACAGGGACGGAGGCCGCAGGCATGGCGAGAAGTAAGAAGTTTCAGCCCACGCGCTTCATGCTGCCTACCTCGCATTATGACAAAGACCGCGCTGACCACGCGGTCAATTTCATTCAGGCGCTTAAGCATACCAAGGGCGTGTGGGCGGGCAAGCCGTTTTTACTGTTCGACTGGCAGGAGCAGATCATCCGCGACCTGTTCGGCGTGGTCAAGCCCAACGGCTACCGGCAATTCAACACCGCGTTCGTGGAAATTTGCAAGAAGGCCGGAAAACAGCTGGCGCTGGATACGCTGGTTTTCACCCCGAAGGGCTGGAAAACAATGGGCACGCTGACGCCGGGCGACCAGGTGTTTGACGAAAGCGGGCGGCCCTGCAACATCGTGGCTTTCAGCGAGATCGACGACACCGAGCAATGCTATCGGCTCATTTTCCGCGACGGCTCGCACATCGACGCGGGCGCACGGCATCTGTGGGACGCGCAGGTCACCAACAACGGCAACCGGGAAAAGCGGCTGACCACCGAGGAAATCTATCGCGCCACAGTGCGGTACCGGGCGCGGCACGCGGGCGATGAACGTGAAAATCGCTCGGTGATCCGCATCCCCGTCGCCAAAGCGCTGCAAATGCCGGACAAGCCGCTGCCGGTCGATCCCTATGTCTACGGCTTCTGGCTGGGAAACGGAAACGCTGTCAAGCCGGAGATCACCGTGCGCACCTGCGATGTGGAGAACTTCCTGGAGCAGCTTCCCTACGAGGTCTCCAGCCAATGGGAACAGGGCGGCGGCGGGAGCTGGGTATTCAGGATCCCGGCGCTCAAGCCCATTTTATTGTCCAGCTTCCGTCAGAAACGCATCCCGACCGAGTATAAATGCGCTTCCGCCAGACAGCGCTGGGCGCTGCTGCAGGGCCTCATGGACTCGGACGGCTCTATCGGCATGGTGAGATCGCAAAGCACTTATGTGTCCACCCTGCAAAGGCTGGCTGAGGACGTGCGGGAACTGCTATGGAGCCTTGGTGTCAAAAACGCCATGACGAAAGCGCCCTCCACCCGCTACGGCGTTCCGACCGGGGAAACGCTGTACATCATACGCTTTATCACCTTTGAGGATCAGCCCACATCGAGGCTTGAACGAAAATATGTCCGAAAGCGGGAGCGTAGGAAGGAAACGCGCTCCTGCTTTCACTATCTCAAGGACATTTATCCGCTCGATGAAAAGGTGAAAATGCGCTGCATTCAGGTGGACAGCCCCAGCCATTGCTATCTGGCGGGGCGTTCGTTTGTGCCCACGCACAACAGCGAGCTTGCCGCCGCCATCGCGCTGTATATGCTGGCGGGCGACGGCGAGGAGGGCGCGGAGATATACGGCTGCGCCAACGACCGGCAGCAGGCCAGCATCGTATTTGACGTGGCAAAGGATATGGTGCTGCAATGTCCGGCGCTCTTAAAGCGCATCAAGATCGTGGAGAGCCAGAAGCGCCTCGTATACCTGCCGACCCGGAGCATCTATCAGGCGCTTTCCTCAGAGGTGGCCTCGAAGTACGGCTACAACGTCCACGCCTGCATCTTCGACGAACTGCTCGGCCAGCCCAACCGCAAACTGTTCGACGTTATGACTAAGGGCTCCGGCGCGGCGCGCAAGCAGCCGCTCAATTTCGTCATTACAACCGCTGGTTCTGATAAAAACAGCATTTGCTACGAGGTACATTCCAAGGCGGTGGACATCCTCGAAGGGCGCAAGCGCGACCCGACGTTCTACCCCGTGGTCTATTCCACGCCGCCGGAGGCCGACTGGACAGACCCCAGGGTCTGGAAAGCGGTCAACCCCTCGCTGGGCAAGACCGTGGATATGGAATACTACCGCGCCGCCTGCGAGAGCGCCAAGCAGAACCCGGCGGAGGAAATGCAATTCCGGCAATTCCACCTCTGCCAATGGACGAACTCCACCGTGCGCTGGATGCCGATGGACAAGTGGGACGCCTGCGCCTTCCCGGTCGATCCCGAGGCCCTGCGCGGGCGCGCCTGCTACGGCGGCCTCGACCTTTCTTCGACCACCGACATCACCGCCTTTGTGCTGGTCTTTCCGCCTGAGCCGGATGATGAAAACGGCAGATATGAAATCCTGCCGTTTTTCTGGCTGCCAGAGGAAGCAGTCGATCTGCGTGTGCGGCGCGACCATGTGCCCTATGACCTATGGGCGCGGCAGGGCCTCGTACACACGACGGAGGGCAACGTCATCCACTACGGGTATATCGAGGAATTTATCGAAGAACTGGGCACGAAGTACAACATCCGCGAGATCGCCTTCGACCGTTGGGGCGCGGTGCAGATGACGCAGAATCTGGAAGGGCTGGGCTTTACTGTGGTTCCCTTCGGGCAGGGCTACAAGGACATGAGTCCGCCGACAAAGGAACTGATGAAGCTGACGCTGGAGGGCAAGCTGGCGCACGGCGGACACCCGGTGTTGCGCTGGATGGTGGACAACGTGACCATCCGCTCTGACCCGGCGGGCAACATCAAAGCGGACAAGGAAAAGAGCACGGAGAAAATTGACGGCGCGATTGCGACCATCATGGCGCTGGATCGCGCCATACGACACGCGGGCGACGGCGGCTCCGTGTATGACGAAAGGGGCCTTTTGTTTCTATGACAGTATTCGGCAGAGACTTTTACTTCACTTGGAATAACGATAGTCAATGTCATTTTCTTTTGCGTATGATACTGCATAGGATTCCTTGCAAACTGTCATCACCAAATCGCCGCAGTTCAAGAAAGCATCTTCGCCTATGCGTTCAACGCTTGCTGGAATATTTATGCTTTCTAAATCATGACAATCAACAAATGCACGATCCTCTATGTGTTTCAAATTTGAGTTGATCTCTACGCGGATAAGACTATAACAATCCCTAAAGGCTTCGAATCCAATGATTTCGATTCTGCGAGGAAGGCAGAGGACTTCTAGGCTTTCACAGTCATAAAACGCCAATAATTCAATATTTCTCAAACTGTCAGGTAAAGTAATTTGGATAAGCTCATGGCACATTGCAAAAGCGGAATTTGCTATGCTGGTAACACCATCGGGGATAATTACTTTTTTCAAATTGAACCGACCAGCGAAAGCCCTATAACCTATTCTTGATACCGGTTTATTCTCAAACCGAATCGGGACAGTAACGCATTCCTCGTCTCCATTGAATTTAATGATTTCAATGGTGTCATCAAACAAAACTCTATATTCATACTGATTTTGTTTGCGGCATTCTGTACGATACTTTGGGCTCTCGGTTTCTTCGAGCATTCTATCCATGTTTTTACCAAGATTCCAAAGGCGTCGAAATATGCGTTCTAACATAATACCCCCGCCTCCTCTTAAATTCGTCTTACACCTTCTCTTTTGCTCTGGCGATAAGCCTAGTGGCATTATAAAAAAGAGGTGGATTTCAGTTTGAGTAAAGTATTTGGCCTATCCTTGCGCGATTCCGAGCTTGAGCACGTTGAACCAGTCGCGCTTTGCGTAGAGAAAGCGCACGACATAGACCCGCCGCTCTTTCTCCGCGACGGTATAGAACGCCAGATAGTGATTCACCTGTAAAAAACGGATGCCCCACGCCCGGAGTACGGGATCATCCACGACCGCGTGTCCTGCGGCATTGTGCGCAAGCGTAGACAGCTTTTCCCCGGCAGCCTCCAGCAGCTGTTCCGCCGCCTGTGGGTTGAGCAGCACAAATTCGATGTAGTCTACCGCTTCGTTCAGGTCGCGTTCCGCCGCATCGGTGATATAGACTTCATAATTCATGCTTACCTGCGGCTCCTCATCCGTGAAATGGCGTCGGAAAGCGGACGGACGTTACCGCGCTCTATGTCATTCATGCCTTCTTGCAGCTTCCCATATAGCTCAAAGCGCCCCATGAGCTGCTCATACGCTTCGATGCTCATGACCGCAAGATCGCCTTTGCCATTCTTGGTGATGAATACCGGCTCGGCAAACGTGTGACAGAAATGGGAAATCTCATTGTACTTGTTGCGCAGGTCGGCGCTGGATTTGATCGTCGGCATAGCGCGCACCTCCTTTCGATACCAAAATTATACCCGAATTTCTTTAGAAAGTCAATCCTGAAGCAAATGGAGGTTCTTCCATGACGGTATTTGGCAGACTGTTCAAGGCGCGGGACAAGCCGCGCGCATCCCTCAATGGCGGCGGCTATTCGTTTTTCTTCGGAAACACGGCTTCCGGCAAGGCGGTCAACGAGCGCAGCGCCATGCAAATGTCGGCGGTCTACGCCTGCGTGCGGATTCTGGCCGAGGCCATCGCTTCGCTGCCGCTGCACTTCTACCAGTACAACGATGCGGGCGGCAAGGAAAAGGCGCTCGGCCATCCGCTCTACAACCTGCTCCATGACGAGCCGAACCCGGAGATGTCCGCCTTTTCTTTCCGGGAGACGCTTATGACCCACCTTCTCCTCTGGGGCAATGCCTACGCGCAGGTCATCCGCAATGGGCGCGGCGAGGTGGCGGCGCTCTATCCCCTGATGCCGGATCGCATGACCGTGGACAGGGACAGCGCCGGGCGCATCTTCTACGAATACCTCCGCGCGGACTCGGACGCGCGCACGCTGGACAGGAAATCCGTCGTGCGGCTTGCGCCGGAGGACGTGTTCCACATCCCCGGCCTCGGCTTTGACGGGCTGGTCGGCTATTCGCCCATCGCAATGGCAAAGCAGGCCATTGGCATGGGGCTGGCCTGCGACGAATACGGCGCGGCCTTCTACCAGAACGGCGCGCAGCCGGGCGGCGTGCTGGAACACCCCGGCGTGGTCAAAGACCCCAAGCGCGTGCGCGATTCGTGGAACGCCATCTATCAGGGCAGCAGGAACGCCCACCGCATCGCTGTGCTGGAGGAGGGCATGACCTACAAGCCCGTCTCCATTTCGCCGGAGCAGGCGCAATTCCTGGAAACGCGCAAATTTCAGATCGACGAGATCGCGCGCATTTTCCGCGTGCCGCCGCACATGGTGGGCGACCTCGACAAGAGCAGCTTTTCGAACATTGAGCAACAATCGCTGGAATTTGTGAAGTACACGCTGGCCCCGTGGATCAGCCGCTGGGAGCAGACCATTCACCGCTCGCTGCTGCTGCCCTCGGAGAAATCGCGCTACTTTGCGCGTTTCAACGTGGAGGGCCTGCTGCGGGGCGACTACCAGAGCCGCATGAATGGCTACGCCGTGGCCCGGCAGAACGGCTGGATGAGCGCGAACGACATCCGCGAACTGGAAAACCTCGACCGCATCCCAACGGAACTGGGCGGCGATTTGTACCTCATCAACGGCAACATGACCAAGCTGGCGGACGCCGGACTGTTCGCCACCCGGACGGCTTCGACCACAGAAACAGAAACGACCAATGCAAAGGAGATGCGGAAGTGAAGAAATTTTGGAGCTTTATCCGCGACGAGACGGCCCCGGACGCGCGCGTGCTGCGGCTAGAGGGCACCATCGCCGAGGAAAGCTGGTTTGACGACGACGTGACCCCGGCGCTGTTCAAAGACGAATTGTTTTCCACCACCGGCCCGGTGACGGTCTGGATCAACTCGCCCGGCGGCGACTGCGTGGCTGCGGCACAGATCTACAATATGCTCATGGACTACCCCGGCGACGTTACTGTGAAGGTGGACGGCATCGCCGCCAGCGCCGCCTCCGTCATCGCCATGGCGGGCACGCGCGTACTCATGTCGCCCGTGTCCACCATGATGATCCACAACCCGCTCACTGTGGCCATGGGCGACAGCGACGAAATGCGGCGCGCCATCCAGATGCTGGACGAAGTCAAGGAAAGCATCATCAACGCCTACGAGATCAAAACGGGCTTGTCGCGCACGCGGCTGTCGCATCTCATGGATGCGGAGACGTGGATGAACGCGAACAAGGCGCTGGAATTGGGCTTCTGCGACGAGATCATGTTTAGGCGGGAGGAAGCGGAGGCGGATGCTGAGGACAGCTTCCTCTATTCCAGCAGAGCGGTCACGAATTGCCTGCTGAACAAGCTGAAAGCCCACGCGCCCAAGCCCGAACCCCGAGTAAAAGCGTCAGACCTCGAAAAGAGGCTGGCGCTTTTGAAGTATTGAGGAGGAATTTTCCATGAACCAGATTCTTGAACTGCGCGAAAAGCGCGCCAAGGCGTGGGACGCCGCCAAAGCGTTCCTCGACAGCAAGCGCGGCGCGGACGGCATGATGTCCGCTGAGGACGCTGCCACCTACGACAGGATGGAGGCTGACGTGGTCAATCTCGGCAAGGAGATCGAGCGCCTTGAGCGTCAGTCCGCCATCGACCGCGAACTGAGCCAGCCCGTGGGCAAGCCCCTCACCGCGCGCCCCGAACCCGGCGCTGATCAGGGCAAGACCGGCACCGCCACGGACGAATACAAGGCGGCCTTCTGGCGCACCATGCGCGCCAAGTCCGTGCCGCACGAGGTGCTCAACGCCCTGCAGGTCGGCGTGGAATCGGAGGGCGGCTATCTCGCGCCGGACGAGTATCAGCGCACGCTCATTGAGGCCTTGGAGGAACAGAACATCTTCCGCCAGCTGGCCCACGTCATCTCCACATCCTCCGGCGACCGCAAGATCCCCGTCGTGGCCTCCAAGGGCACGGCTTCGTGGATCGACGAGGAAGCCGCCTATCCCGAGAGCGACGATTCCTTCGGGCAGGTGTCCATTGGCGCGTACAAGCTGGCGACCATGCTCAAGGTTTCGGAGGAATTGCTGAACGATTCCGTGTTCGACCTGCCTTCCTATATCGCCCGCGAGTTTGCCCGCCGCATCGGGGCCGCCGAGGAAGAAGCCTTTTTCACCGGCAACGGCACGGGCAAGCCCACCGGCATCCTCAACACCACGGGCGGCGCGGAGACCGGCGTCACCGCCGCCAGCGCCACCGCCATCACGATGGACGAGGTCATGGACTTGTATTACAGCCTGCGCGCGCCCTACCGCCGCAACGCCGTGTTCATCATGAACGATTCGACCATCAAGGCCATCCGCAAGCTGAAGAACGGCAACGGCGACTATCTGTGGCAGCCCAGCCTGACGGCGGGCCAGCCCGACACGCTGCTGGGCCGCCCGGTCTACACGTCCAGCTATATGCCCGCCATCGCAGCCGGGAACAAGACCATCCTGTTCGGCGACCTCGGCTATTACTGGGTGGCCGACCGGCAGGGCCGTTCCTTCAAGCGGCTGAACGAGCTCTACGCAGCCACCGGGCAGGTGGGCTTCCTCGCCTCGCAGCGCGTGGACGGCAAGCTGGTGCTGGCCGAGGCGGTGAAGGTACTGGCGCAGAAAAGCGCCTGAAAACCATGAAAGCGAGGGATCAATATGAGCGATTACCAGACCCGGAACTACACCGCCCACGGCGGAAAAGAGACCGTAATAGGTGGAAAATTGACGTTCCTGCCCGGCGCGGAGGTCGAGGGCCTCGAAGCGCTGTTGCCTTCCATGCAGCCGCCGCAGCTGCCCGCGCAGGCCGACAGCGTGGCCACGACCATCGCCGCGCTCAAGGACGATTTCAACGCGCTGCTGTCCAAACTGCGCGCCGCTGGCCTGATGGAGAGCGCTGACGCGGGCGGCGATGAAGCGTGACTGTTTCCGTTGCCGAACTGAAAACGCATCTGCGCATCCAGCACGATGAGGAGGACGGCCTGCTGGAATCCCTGCTCAAACAGGCGCAGGCCGCCGCCAACGATTTCTGCCGCGCGGACTTTGACGCGGACGCGCCGGAGCCGGTGCGCCTCGCCATCCTGCTCATGGCCGCGCATTTCTATGAATACCGCGACAGCTCCGACAAGGCGGCCTATACTACCATGCTCAGCGCCTTCCACGCGCTGCTGTACCCATATCGCGTTATAGAAGAAATGTTCTGAAACGAATGGATGGGAGGTGTTCCTCATGAAAATCCCGCATCCCGGCGAGCTGCGCCATCTGGTGGAGATCGGGCGGACGGTCAACGCCGTCAACGAGAACGGCTACCCCGTGGAGACAGATCAGACCGTCTGCCGCGTGTGGGCCGCCGCCGAGGACGATTCCTCCCGCTATTTCTTCGCCGCCGACGCCGAAAATGCCGGGCGCGGGCTGGCCTTCATCATCCGCTGGCGCGCGGACGTTCAGCCCGGTATGTGGGTGAAGTGGAACGGTGAAAAGCAGAACATCACCGCGCTGGGCGAGTACGACTTCAAGCGCCGCTATCTGAAGCTGACCACGGAATCCGTAAAGGGGGTGCGCTGAGTGAAGCGCGTGCAGGACGCCTTGAAATCCACCGGCATTCCTGCTTTCGCGGGCGCGTGGAAGGCCACTGCTGAAAACCTCACCGCCCCGGAGCAGTATCTGGTCTACACCACGCAGACCTATGAGACGGAGCACTGGGACGACGCCCTGCGGCGCTATGAGGTCTATGTCTACCTGAACCTCTGGTGCGCAGGCGACCCCACCGACGCCATCCGCCGCGTTCGCGCCGCCATGCGCGGGGCCGGGTTTGCCATGCGCGAGGAGGGCGATTCCTACAACGACGATACAGATCAGACCCTCGTCGCCTGGACGTGGGTTTGCTGGGAGGAGGCGGAAGCATGAGCCTGGAGGTCAAGGGCGGCGTGGAACTGCGCGACGATGTGGCGCGCATGGCCGACCTGTTGCGCGCCTCGGGCGGCAACGGCGCGCGCGCCTGCAATTACATCCTGCAGACCGCCGCCCAGCCCGTGCTTGCGCGGATGCTCCACAATGCTTCCACCGATCCCCAGCGCCGCAGCGGAAAGCTGTACAACTCCATCCGCATCGGGCGCGTGGTGAAGAAGCGCTCCGGCGGCTACCGCGTCACCGTGGGCGTGCACCGCGCGGACGGCGGCGCGGAGTACGCCTCGCCGGTCGAATTCGGCCACGGCGGGCCGCATCCCGCGCCGCCCCATCCCTTTATCCGCCCCGCCTTCGACGGCGGCGTGGACGAAGCCTACGAAAAAGCCAAACAACTGCTTGGACAGGCCCTCGACGCACGAGGGCTTTTGTAATTTGAAGAAGGAGGAATTCACGCTATGCCCAGCCCGACTGCCGCGCCCACCGTATCGTCTACGGTGGGCCTGAAAAACCTCGTCATTGCGCCCGTCACCGCCGATACGGAGGAAAGCACCACCTACGGCGACTTGCAGAAGGTCGCGGGCGCAATCGAGGCCACCATTACCCCGGAGAACAACGACCCCGACGTCCAGTATTTTGACGACACCGAGGGCGACGTCCTCTATCCCGACCCCGAACTCTCCTTTACCACCCGGTTGGCCGACCTGCCGCTGGTCATTCAGGAGATGATCTTCGGCAACCAGATTGACGACAACGGCGTGCTCATCCGCTCCGCCAACGACAAGCCCGGCTACTTCGCCGTGGGCTTTATGTCCGAAAAGGCCAACGGCAAGTACCGTTATGTGTGGCTGTTCAAAGTCCGCGCCAAGCCGGTCACGGAAAGCTACGCCACCAAGGAGGGCACGACCATTACCCGGCAGACCGGCGAGGTCGAATGGACGGCGATCAAGAGAACCTCGGATGGGCGCTATCAGGCCATTGCCGATGAAGGCGAGGGCGGCTTTGATTCTTCCAAGGCTGCGACCTTCCTCGAATCCGTCTATACGCCCACGTTCACGCCGGAGGAAGATGGGCCGTAATTGTCCGCACCACAACATACCGCGCCTGCCGTTTTTTCGGCGGGCGCTTTCTCTACCACTGTATAGGGCTTATGGGAGGGCACGCGCATGATCACCTGCACACTGAGGGACAAGAAGTATTCCGTGGATTTCATTTCGGGCCGGGCGCTGCGGGAAATGGAGCCCGCCGCGCAGATGTACGCGAAAATCGTACACTTGTCCGAACTGGCCGCCAGGGGCAAGGAGATTTCCGAGGACGCAAAATTCACCATCGCCGACGCGATGGACGTCATGATCCGCTGGTTCTGCATCCTCTTTCAGAACCAATTCACCCCGGACGACGTGCTGGACAACTATCCCGTTGACCGGCTGATGCACGACATTGCGCTGGCGCTCATGGCCGTGCAGACGCAGACCACGGACGTGCTTTCCGATTTCCCTACGAAGGCGGCGGAAGCGACGCCGCAGACGGAAGCGGCAGCGGCGACCGCCTGACGCTGCCGGACTACATCTACGCCACCTATAACGCCCTCATGTCCAGCGGCTGGAAGTTTGACGAGATCGACCGCATGGACATGCTGGGCTTTCTCAGCGTCCGGGCGTGGCAGGCCCGCCGTGAAAACCAGAAGAAAACGCCTCGCCGGGCTTATATCGACGAGGTGTGGCCGGATTTGAAGTGACCAAAGAAACGGAGGCGACCAAATGAGCGAAGTCCTGCGCGACCTTGTGGTGTCGCTTTCGCTGGACGGGGACAATTTCTCGCGCAATCTCACGTCCATCAACAAACAGATACAGGAGGCGGAGAGCGAATTCAAGCGCGCCGCCTCGGGCGTGGACAATTTTGAGAAATCCGTCAAGGGCACGCAGGCGCAGCTTTCCTCCCTGCAGCAGAAATTGTCGCTGCAGCAGAAAGCCGTCACGCAATACCAGCGCGCGCTGGAGACGGCAAACAAAAAGCTGGAAAACGCCTATACCCGGCAGGGCAAACTCTCGGACGCGCTGGATCAGGCCAAACAGAAGAACGCTGCCCTCGAATCTCAGGTCGCCGCCGCCACCCGGCAATATGAGCAGTACGCCCGCACGCTGGGTGAATCGGATTCTGCGACCATCGCTGCCAAGGCTGATCTGGACGCGCTGTCGGAGGAATACGCGCAGTCCTCCGCCGAGGTCAAAAAACTGGAAGGCCAGCTCGCCGCCAACGCCAAGGCGCTGCAAAACAATGCGGACGCTGTGACAAAGGCGCGGACGAACCTCAACAACGCGCAGGGCGCGCTCAGGCAGACCGAGGCGCAGATCAAGAGCGCCACTGAACGGCTGGCGCGGATGGAATCGGCGTGGACGAAAGCGGGCGATTCGCTCGCCGCGTTTGGCAAGAAATGCGCTTCCGTCAGCGACGCCATGAACCGCACGGGCAAGGGCCTGACCGCAGCGCTCACGACGCCGGTGCTGGCGCTGGGCACAGCGGCGGTCAAATCCTCCATGGACTTTGAATCCGCGTTCACCTCGGTGCGCAAAACTGTGGACGCGACCGAGGCGGAGTATAGTGCGCTCTCAGATTCGGTCAAGCGGATGTCCACCGAGGTCGCCACATCTGCCAGTAACATTGCCGAGGTAATGGCGAACGCCGGACAGCTGGGCATCCAGAACGACTATCTGGTAGACTTCACCCGCACCATGATCGACCTGGGCAATTCCACCGACATTGTGGCCGACGAAGCCGCGACTGCCATCGCGCAGTTTGCCAACGTCACGAAGATGGCGCAGAGCGACTTCGGGCGTTTCGGCGCGGCGTTGGTGGACTTGGGCAACAATTTCGCCACCACCGAGAGCGCCATTATGAACATGGCGACGCGGCTGGGCGCGGCGGGTGCGCAGGTGGGCCTGACGCAATCGCAGATACTGGGCTTTGCCACGGCGCTGTCGTCGGTCGGTCTGGAGGCCGAGGCGGGCGGCACCGCCTTCTCAAAGGCCATGATACAGATGCAGGTGGCCGTTGAGACCGGCAACGATTCGCTCAAGGATTTTGCCAACGTCGCGGGCGTGACCACAGACGAATTTAAGGCCATGTGGAACGCCGACCCCGCCGGAGCGATCGAGGCGTTCATCGTGGGCCTGTCCAAAATGGACGAGCAGGGCGTGTCGGCCATCGTAACCCTACAGGAGATGGGTCTGACGGAAGTGCGCCTGCGGGACACCCTCATGCGCGCCACCAACGCCACCGAACTGTTTTCCCGCGCGCAGGAGACGGCGGCGACCGCGTGGGAGGAAAATACCGCCCTCGCCAATGAAGCCAACAAGCGCTACGCCACCACGGAGAGCCGCCTCACCAACCTTAAAAACACCGCGCTGCTGACCGCGCAGCAGATCGGCGACGACCTCAACCCCACCATCCAGAACCTCATCGACGGGGCAACAGACCTGCTGAACAAATTCATGGAGCTGGACGAAGGCCAGCGCCAGCAGATCGTGCGCATGGCGGCCTATGCCGCCGCCGCTGGGCCAGTGTTGCTGGTGTTAGGGAAAATCACCAAAGGTGTGGGCACATTGTCCACCGGCATCGGCAAGTTTGCCACTGCCGTGGGCAAGGCGGGCGGCGGCTGGAAGGGCTTCTTCTCGACGCTGTCCAAATCCCCCGCTATGTGGCTGGCCGTGGCCGCCGCAGTCGTGACTGCCACCGCTGCGCTGGTGGACTACGTTTCTGGCGCGAAGCAGGCGCGGGAAGCGTTGGAAGCCATGAACGAAACCGCCCAACAATGGAAGGACACCGCCGCCGAGACGTTCTACGGAAGCAGCGAAGGACTGTCGTTCTTCGGCATGTCAGACAGCGACTTTACCCGGCAGACGCAGCGCGCGCAGGACTGGCTGGACGGGCTGCTCAAAGTGTGGACGGATGGCGAGAAGGAAACGGATGAGATCGTGTCCACATGGACGGATTCCTTCAAGGCCCTCACCGCCAGCACAAGGGAAGAACTCTCCAACCTCAAGGCCACGGCGGACGAAAGTGATTATTCCGGCGTGTCGGAGCAGCTCGCCAGGGACATCGAAACGCTGGATTCGCTGGACGCAGAAATCGAGGCTCTGCTCAAGAAGCGTCAGAACGGCTATTTCTCGGAAGACGACCAGATCCGCCTGCAGGAACTCATCGACACCCGCGAAGCCATTGAGATCAAGTACAACCTCACGCCCGCCGACACGGACGGCTTTGAGGGAATCGCACAGAAGGTTGAAGCGGAAGTGGCCCGCGCGCAGGCGCGTGGACAGTCGGACGCGGACGTGTCCGTCTATGAAAACGCAGTCAAGGCCGCCGCAGAGGGTATGGCCGCCGTCAATGCGGAACTGGACGCGCAGTATGACAAGGAATATGCCGTCATCCAGCTCATCGAAGATTCCGCTGAGCGGCAAAGCGCGTTGGAAGAGCTTAATGCCCGCTACAATGAAAACCGCCTCTCTGCCGCGCGGGAGTATGCGCAGACGCTGGCGGGTGTGGTCATGCCTGTGTGGGAGCAGGACGATATTCAGCAGGCCAACCAGCAGGTAGATTCCCTGCTCACCAAGCTGCGCGAATACAGCATGGCGGGCGAGGAGGACAAGCCCCAAATTCTTGAAGACCTCGCCAACCTGTCGGCAGAGATGGACGAAGGCACGCTGACCGAATACCTCGGCCTGCTCACGCAAATCCAATCCCTACTGGACGGCGGCATGAGCGAAGAAGAAGTACAGGCCATGTTCCCGGACATCGACGTGTCCGGCCTTATGGATCAGTTTGCGGGCATCGCGGATTACATTGACCTCATCAAGACCGACCTCCCCGGACTTTATTCGATGTTCAATGAATCGCTGCCGGAGGAAGTGCTCAAGATCGCCACTGACCTCGACATGACCGGCGCGCAGGCGCGATGGAACGAGTTTGCCGCCAATCCCGGCGCAATCACCACCGAGGCCATCATCACCGGCTATGCCGAGGCAGAGGCGGCGGTAGCACAGCAACCCAAAATAGAAGCCTTCATCACGAAATACACGGTCACGGATGAAACGGACGCAACGGCGCTCTCTCCGCAGGGCATCATCGCCTATGTGACCGCCTATGCCGAGGCCACCAACGGCGCGGACGTGTCGGGCCTCACGCCGGAGAACGTCACCGCGATGGTGGCGGCGTATGAGGAACTCGCTTCCGGCGCGGATGTCTCCGCACTCAAGCCTGATGAAATTACCGCCTACATCTCCAATTATATGGAAACAAACGGCGTGGATACCTCGGGCCTGACCCCGGATGGCCTGACCGCTTTTGTGCTGGCGTATCAGGAGGTCACCGGCGGCGCACTGACCACGGCGCTCATGCCGGACGACATCACGGCGATAGTCGCCCGCTACATGGAGGCCGAGGGTGTAGACCTGTCCGCGCTCTCGCCGGATCAGGTGGAAGCTGTCGTCACCGCCTACGCAGAGGCTGCGGGCTGTGACAAGTCACAACTGCTCACATCGTTTACCGCCTACATCACCGCCTATCAGGAGGCGGAGGGCGTTACGGTTCCCCAGCCCAAGACTCGTGTGGTCATCACCGGCTACGACTACCTGGCCTACAACCAGCTGAGCCAAAATCCCGACCTCGAACTGGAAGTGCCGGTTCGTCTGGGGGAACTGGACGCGGGCGAGTTTGAAGAAAAATTGTCGTCCGGCCAGGTGAAGTACTGGCAGGACGGCGTGGAAGTCCCCGTGGACATGGTGCCTGAGAATGCGATCACGCCCGACACGGTCGCCTCGCTGGACGCGGACGGCACGCTCCACGTGCTCATCACTCCGGAGGTCACCGGCACGCAGGAGGCCGTGGATGCCATCCGCCCGGTCGTGGACGAGATCGACCAGCTGGGCGTCACCACGGCGGGCACGGCCATTGGGTTGCTGCCCACTACGACGATGGACTTGATCGACTCCGCCATCGGGCGCTTGCAGTCCTATCAGGAAACGCTGGACTACAACTGGTGGGACAAGTTTTGGGCCAGCGTTCGCGGCGAAAGCACCGACCTTGGCGTGCTCGACAGCAGCATGAAGATGGACTTCAACCCGGAAACCTTGGCCGGACTGTCCGCGTACATCTCCGAACTGGTCGCCGCCATCCAGCAGGGCCAGCAGCTCAGCGAGGAAGATCTGACCAATCTGCAGAACATCGTGACCTTCTTAAACGGCCTCGACGTGACCGGCACCGGCGCGCACATCAAGGAGGGCGTGGCGCAGGGCATGACCGAGGCCGGCTGGGCCACGGACGCCGAAACCGTTGCCGCCAACCTCGAAACTGCGCTCAACAGTGCGCTCGGCATTCAGTCGCCCTCTACGCGCATGAAGCCGACCGGCAGCAACGTGGCGGCGGGCGTCGGCGCGGGCATGGACGAATACGCCTTCACTGGCGAGGCCTCCTCGCTGGCCAGGCGGCTCAGCAGCGCCGTGTCCGCCGCCATGCCCGCGAGCCTGCTTCGCCCCGCCGGGCTCAATGCCATGCGCGGCCTGACGGCGGGCATCAACGCCGGGCGCAGCGGCGTCATCTCCGCCATGCGCTCCGCAGCCAGAGCTGCCGTGAATGCGGCCAAGGCGGAACTCAAGATCAAGTCGCCGTCGCGGGTGTTCGAGGAAGAAGTCGGCGCAATGGCGATGAAGGGTCTCGGCCAGGGCGTGCTCAAGGAGAGCAAGGAGCAGGCGAAAATTATTCGCAACGCTGCACGCTACCTGACCGGCGAAGCGAAAGCTGGAAGCATCATGACCACGAGCAACGACAACCGGCGCACCTACAACCAGCAGAGCACGATCTCTTTCGCGGGCAGCAATTTCTATATTCATGATGAAAAGGACGCCTACGCGCTGGCGGTGGAGATCGCCAGCCTGACCCGCCGCCAGCAGCGCGGCAGGGGCCTGCGCATGGCGTGATGGGAGGTATTGATTACGATGGATCACGCGCACTATGCGATCAACGTCACAGGCGGCGAATTGCCGGATGCGGAGCTCGCCGCCTATCTGGAACGCGGCAAGGAGAAATACGGCAAACAGCTGATCGGGCTGGACGTCCATCTGGACGGTGAATATGTGGAACTGACCTATCACCTGCGCCGCGTCCCCTTCGACCGCATCCGCCGCATCACCGGCTATCTGGTGGGCACGCTCGACCGCTTCAACGACGGCAAGCGCGCCGAGGAACGCGACCGCGTCAAGCATGGCATGGGAGGCAACGGATGTGAATGACTGGTTTGAATGGAACGGCGTCCGCTGCACGCAGTATGGCATTCATGTCTCCGAGCTGCCGCCACCGACCATCCCCTCCGAGCGCGTGACGTACACCAATGTCCCCGGCAGACCGGGCAGTTTGACGACGCTGGAGGGCGAGGACGTCTACGAGGACGTGGTACTCACCGCACAATGCTTTCTTTCCGATCCTACAAAGATCCCCGCCATCGCCGCGTGGCTCAAGGGCAGCGGCAAAGTCGCCTTCGCTGACCGGCAGGGCGGCTTTTACTACGCCCGCATTGCCAATCAAATTTCTTTTGAGAAGATATTGCGCGGAAATCCACATCGCTCATTTGCCGTCAATTTCCGCAGCAAACCATTCTGGTATCAGGCAGATGTAGCGCCTGTAACGCTCACCACTTCGACCAGCACCATCGACAACCCCGGCAGCGTGTATTCCGAGCCGGCCATCACAGTATACGGCACAGGCGACATCACGCTCATGGTCGGCACGACCATTGTGGAACTGGAAGGTATTACCGGCAGCATCACGCTGGACTCGGAGCTTCAAGAGGCCTATTCCGGCACGACGAGCATGAACAACGCCATGAGCGGAGAGTTTCCCCTCCTCAAGCCCGGCATGAACGCGATAAGCTGGACGGGCGAGGTGACGAAGGTCGAAGTCAAGCCAAACTGGAGGTATCTGGTATGATCTGCGTCTACACGCCGGACTGCACGGATTTTTCCGGCAACGGCCTCGGCCCGGTGTCGCCCTTATCCTGCACCGTCACGGAAACATTGAACGGCGAGTGGGAATTGACACTGGAGCATCCGTTGGACGACGCGGGCAAGTGGCGTCGGCTCGTCGAGGGCTGCATCCTGCGCGCGCCCGTGCCCGCCGCCATGACGCCCGGCATCACCATGGTCACGCAGGCCACGCCCGAGGTCAAACGCGAGGTCTGGAAGGTCAAAACCAATGGAAGCCGGCTCATGCTCCGCTCTGGCACCGGCACAAAGTACAAGATCATCGGGAAGTACAAGAATGGCACCGAAGTCGTGCTGCTCGAAAAGACCACTTCCTCTTGGTACAGGATGCTCGCCCCGGACGGCAAGCAGGGTTATATGTCCACCGACTGGCTTCAGTATGTGCGCACCGAGACAACCCCCGGTCAGGGCGAGGCGGTCAATGAAGTGGTGGAACCCCGCCAGCTGCGCGACCAGCCGTTCCGTATCTACCGCGTCGTGCCGGAACTCGACAAAATCACCGTGTATGCCCGCCACGTGTTCTATGATCTCATGGACAACATGATCCGCAAGTATGAGCCGTCTGCCACGACCACTGGCGCAAATGTGGCGCAGGGCCTCGCCAGCGGCTGTCTTTCTGAGCACGACTTCACCTTCTATTCCGACCTCGACAGCACCGCTGAAGAAGTACTCTTTGAAAACGTCAATCCTGTGGACGCCATTCTCGGCGACGGCGGACTCATCGAGAAGTACGGCGGCGAGCTGGCGCGGGACTGGTTTGATGTGTTCCTCGTCAAGCGCACAGGCGGCGATACCGACGTGCAGATCCGGCAGCGCAAGAACCTGCTGGGCATTTCCTATGACGTAGACCTCACCGATGTGGTCACGCGCATCATGCCCACCGGCGAGGACAAGGACGGCAACCTCCTCTACCTGCCCGAGGTCTACATCGACAGCCCCAACATTGACAGCTATCCGCATCCGAAGTGGATCCATCTGGCCGTCAGCGAGGCAAAGGAAGTCACCGAGGGCGACGAAAAGAAGAGCAAAGACCAGTGCTATACCGAGATGCGCAACGCGGTGCAGGCGGAGTACGACAAGGGCTGCGACTTGCCCACCGTGACGCTCAAGGTGGATTTTATCAACTGCGCGGAAACCGAGGAATACCGGGATTACAAGCCGCTACAGAATATCTTTCTCGGCGACAGCGTGCGCGTCATCGCCCCACGCATCGGCGTTGAAGTGTCCATGCGCATGACGCAGTATACCTACGACTGCCTGCAGCGCAAGTACACTGCCATGACGCTGGGCACGGTAGCCGATACGCTGGAGGGGAATACTATCTCCGCGCGCCAGCTTCCCAGCGGCATTATTACCGGCTCCAAGCTGGCGATTAACTCCGTAGGCATCGGGGCGTTGCAGAACGGCTCCGTTGGCTCCTTACAGATCCAGATGGCGGCGATCCAGACGGCGCACATCGAGACGGCGGCTATCACCTCGGCGCAGATCGCGGAGGCCGCCATCCAGACGGCGCACATCGGCGACGCGCAGATCACTGCCGCGCAAATTGCTGACGCCACCATCACGGCGGCGCAGATCGCGCGGGCGACCATCACTGCGGCGTGCATTGCCGACGCGACGATCACCGAGGCGCAGATCAAGGACGCCTCCATCACCGCTGCCAAGATCGCGCTGGCGACCATTACATCCGCGCAAATCGCGGAAGCAGCCATCGGCACGGCGCAAATTGCCGACCTTGCCGTGACCGCTGCCAAAATCGCCAATGCGACGATCACCTCGGCCAAGATCGCGGAGGCGGCAATTCAATCTGCGCACATTCAGGATGCTGCCATTACCAGGGCGAAAATCGCTCTGCTGGCTGTGGATGAGGCACAGATTGCCGACCTTGCCGTAGGCACAGTCAAAATCAAGGATGCCTCCATTAGCACAGCCAAGATACAAGACCTCGCCGTGACTGCCGGCAAAATTGCCAATGCCACCATCACAAACGCGCAGATCGCCAACGCCACCATAGGCACGGCGCAAATCGCGCTGGGGGCAATTACCACGGCGTTGATTCAGCAGGGCGCAGTGGGGACGGCGCAGATTGCCGACGCCTCCATCACCGACGCCAAAATCCTCGAACTCTCCGCCAACCGCATCACCACGGGCACGCTGTCCGTTGAGCGGCTTATCATCGTGGGCAGCGAGCAGTCTCTTGTTTTTGCCATCAATGATGCCAATGGCACGCCGCAGCTCTCGCAGTCCACCATTGACGGCGGCTCGCTGACGCAGCGCAGTATTACGGCGGACAGAATCGTGGCCGGGGCCATCACCGCGAACGAAATCGCCGCCGCGACCATTCTGGCGAACAATATCGCGGCAGGCGCGGTGACAACGGAGAAACTGGCGGCGGAGGCTGTGGACGCCTCGAAGATCAAAGCTGGGGTCATCACGACGAATCATGTGGCCTCGAATTTTGGCGAAATGCTTGACCTGTCCAGCAACACGTCCATCCGTAATACCATCACGCAGAATGTAGATGAGGCGCTCGCAGATATTGAAATTGGCGGAGTGAATCTCATCCGCGACAGTGAGACGTACACGCTGGTGGCAGATGGCGCAGATACTTACTGGATCGCTGCGGACGAGCTGGAGCCGGGGATGACCTACACGTTCTCTGTCCGGGAAACAATTCTTTCTGCGGGGCAGGCCGCAGGTGTGACTTGGAAAGTCCTCAACCGCACGGATGGCGCTGTGCACACTTCCGGCCTACTCGACTTCACCTATGGCAAGCAATCGGTGACGTTCACGCTCCCGGAGACCGAGGGCAACTGGGCGCTGTTCCTCTACGCAGGCGTGAGCGGCGAGACCACCGGCGTCACTGTTATCTTCCGCAAGGTCATGTTAGAGGAAGGCAATATGGCGACGTCATGGAGCGCCGCCCCGGAGGAAACCTCTGAAACGCTGGGCCAGCTGACTGAGGCCGTCGAAGGACTGGACGGCGGCCTCGACGAGCGTGTGCAGAGCGTGATCGACGCGCTGGGGCTTTCCGAGCAGTTTGCCAGCACAGAGGCGTTCCTCGCCGCCCTTGAGGATATCGAGCTGATACGCAGTGAGCTCTCTCAAACAAACTCCGACCTCACTCTGACCTTCAACCGCCTCGCCTCAGCTGAAAATGGTATCGCTCAGATGTTTTCGTATTTCCAGTTTGGTGAAGATGACGGCGCGCCCTATCTAGACATGGGTAGCTCCGCCTCCAGCGTAAAGATGCGCCTGACAAATACGAGGCTTTCATTCGTGCAGGCGGGCACCGAACTGGCCTATTTCTCGGACAATAAATTGTACGTTTCAAGACTCGAAGTCGTAGAGCAGATTTCCATCGGCACCAGCGTCAATGGGTTTCTGGACATGGTCACGACGCCGACAGGTGTTGGCTTCAAATGGCGCGCATAAGGAGGTGGCACCGTGGCGACTTTTTCCGTAACAGCAAATGAACTGAAATACGCATCAGGGTCATCTTGGTCAAGTGGCAAGGCCCGGCAAGGCGTCTATTCCGGCACGCGCTACGAGGGCGCGATCAACCTCGCGGGGCTGACCGATCTGGACTTTTCCAACATCGCCATATCGCAGATACAAATGCGCGTGACCTTCGGGCCTGCGGGCGGCGATTCCACAAAGTATCTCACGTTCTACAAGGCCACGAGAAACAGCATCTCCGGCAGCATCGCCTCCATGCGCGGCGACTCCATTGGTTCCATCACCGTAACGGAGGCGTATAACCGTACCGTCACGCTGACCTTCAATGCCAGCAGCAATGCCGGGCTGTTCAACACTTTCCGGGACTACTTCGCGGCAGGGAACCGCGTCCTGCTCATTTATGTGCCCCGAACCAGAGGTACATATTCTGGCGGCTACTGCTATGATTATCTTTCCGTCACCGCCCTGACCATGACGCTGACGTTCGAGTATTTGCAGAGCAGCGGCACGATGGCGGTGACCAGCGTGGCAGCGGGCAGCGCGGCGAGACTCAACATTACGGCTTACAATTCCAGCTACACGCACAAGGTGACGTGGAAATTCGGCTCGTACACAGCGACGCAGAGCATTGCCGCCGGTACTGCTTACGCATCGTATACGATTCCGCTCTCATGGCTTGCTGCCATCCCCAACGCCACATCGGGCGCTGCCACGGTGATGCTCGAGACGCTTGATACAAGCGGGACTTCCCTCGGCTCATATAGCTACGGATTCACGATTACCGCGCCTTCGTCGGTCGCGCCGACCATTTCCAGCGTGACCGCCTCGCCGGTCAACGACAATTCTGTTATCAGTGATTGGGGAATCTATGTCTACGGCAAGAGCAAGGTCAAGCTGACCATCAACGGCGCTGCAGGCGCGTATGGCTCGACGATCCGCAGCTACTCCATCACGACCTCGCCCAACGTGGGAAGCGGCTCCGCCGCCAGCTATACCACCGGCCTTTTGTATTCCAGCGGTACCATCACCGTAACGGCGAAAGTGACCGACTCGCGTGGCCGCACGGCGACCAAAACCACGACGTTCAGCGTCTATGCCTATTCCGCGCCATATTTCAGCAGCGTTGAGAGTTACCGTTGCACAAGCAGCGGCGCGCGCGACGACGTGGGCGGCACATACGCTCGTATCAAAGCCACCTTTGGTCGTTCCACCCTCAACGGCAACAACAGCGTCTCCTGCCAGCTGACCATGACGCAGATCGGCGGCAGCTATTCCACCGCTGCTACGCTTACCAGCGGTACAGCGGTCATCCTCGGCGGCGGGAACCTCGCCGTGGACGCCAGCTACAACGTGACACTCACACTGACCGATACCGTGGGCACCGTGTCCGTGTACAGCCTCACGATCCCTTCGGCGGCCTATGTCCTGCACATTAAAAAAGGCGGGCGCGCCGTGGGCTTCGGTACAGCGGCGGGAGCGGATCAAACAGTCACTTTCGGCTGGCCTGTAAAATTGAACAAACCCTTGGAGGTGTCGCAGGGCGGCACCGGCGCGAGCAATGCCGCCTCAGCTTGCGGGAACATCGGGGCGGTGAAAAAATCCGGCGACACGATGTCGGGGAACCTCTATATTCAATCGAGTCTCTATCCGTCGCTGTACCTGCAGCCCACCTACAATGGCACGACAAATCGTACTGTGTTCGAAGGATCGTATGCAGGCGCGTCGTCATTTTCCGCTTGGGACGATGCCAGCGGCAACAACCGCCGGATGCTGGAAGTGCGTAACCGCTCGTATGAATCCAGCCGCGACAACGCCGTGCTGCTGCGCGACGTGGTGGATGGAAGCTACTACGCCTTCCGCGTCTTTCATTCGGGTATGGCAACGCCGGTGCCCGTCGCCAATGGCGGCACGGGCGCGGGCAGCGCCAAGGCTGCGCTCAACAACCTCGGAATCTTCTATGCAGCCACGCTGCCCAGCACAGGCACGGACGGGCAGATCTGCCTCGTGCCGGTGTAAGGAGGCGCGCGCATGGCGACGTTCACAGCCACGGCCAACAGCAATTCGACCATCGGTTATGCGCAGTACGGCTCCACCACGTGGAACCGGGGCACGACCAACGGTGCGTGTCAGGGTGCGTATCAGGGCACATCCGCTAGCCGCTCCCGCGTGGGCGTCATGGTGTTTTCCGGCGCGGGCGCGGCCCTCAAGGGCAAGATCATCACCCAGATCACGCTGCGCATCACCTGCTCCGCCGCTGGTTCGGGCAGCTCCTCCAAGAAGCTGTCCTTCCGGCGCGCGAATTACCAGACGCTGCAGACGGGCATCACCGGCTCGGCGCAGGTCGGTGCGGCGCTCGGCACGCTCACCGGCAAATTCTATAATAACACGGTGACGCACACGCTCAATGCTTCTTCCAACGCCGCGCTGTTCGAGGCCATGAAGGACTACTTTGCCGAAGGGAACTCGGCCCTTGTGCTCTACAACGGCGAGACATCAAGCAGCAGCGGCTATTCGAGCAACTACGCGCGCGTGACCACCTGCGTGCTCACCGTGACCTACATGGACGCCACGGTCTGGTACCGCAATGGGAGCACATGGAAGCAGTGCACGGTCTGGTACCGCAACGGCGGTTCATGGGTACAGGTCGTGCCATATTACCGCAATGGCGGGACGTGGATTCGCGTCTGACCGCCACAACGACAAACTGCCATCTTCCCACGGGGAGGTGGCTTTTTGATACCAATCTGAGGAGGTTTTTCTATGAGGGACTTTTCCATCGACCTTGTATGGGCGAAAGTCCAGGGGGCGATAACGGTCATCGGCGGCTGGCTCGGCTACTTTTTAGGCGGGCTGGATGGCCTGATGATCGCGCTGGTCGTTTTCGTCATCCTCGACTACGTGACCGGCATCATGTGCGCGATCAACGACCGGAAGTTGTCCAGCGCCGTGGGTTTCAGGGGCATCTGCCGCAAGGTACTCATCTTCCTACTAGTCGGCGTGGCGCACATCGTAGACCTGCACGTCGTAGGCTCCGGCAGCGCGCTGCGCGGGGCCGTGGTATGCTTCTACCTTTCCAACGAAGGCGTGTCCATGTTGGAAAACGCAGCACACCTCGGCCTGCCCATCCCGGAAAAGCTCAAGGTCATTTTGGAACAATTGCATGATCGGGAATCGCCCGCTACGCCCGATGGTACCGACGACGACACCAACGACGGCCAGTGAGCCGAAAAGGAGGAGACCATTATGTCTGAACACATCGACACCCCGCTTACCAATGAACACTTCGCGGCCTTCTGCCTGTCCATGCTCGGTCAGCCGTACTGGTACGGCACCGCGCTCCACAAGTGTTCTGAGAGCCTGCGCGCGAGCAAGGCGCGCCAGTACCCGTCCCACTACGGCTCCAGCAGAACCAGCCGGTACAGGGATGACATTGCAAAGAAGAAGGTCTGCGCCGACTGCATGGGCGGCGCGAAAGGGTACGCATGGACGTCGGGCGGACAGGGCGTACTGGAAGCCATTGGCAACGACAAGACCTTCGAGAAGAAATCCGGCTCCAACGGCTGCCCGGACAAGTCGTCCAACAGCATGTTCTCGTGGGCGAAGTCGAAAGGCATGGACTGGGGCACCATCGACACGCTGCCGGACATCGTCGGCCTCGCCGTGAGGTTTGACGGACACGTCGGCTATACGGTCGGCGGCGGCTACGCTGTCGAGTGGCGCGGCTTCAACTATGGCTGCGTGAAAACGAAGATCAAGGGACGCGGCTGGACGCACTGGTACAAGCTGCCCTTCATCGACTACAACGACGCTGCTTCCTCGGTGCCGGAGAAGGAGATCGCGCTCGGCTCCCGCCTGCTCAAGAAGGGTACGGAGGGCAGCGACGTCAAAGCGCTGCAGGAAGCGCTGATGAAACTGGGCTATGATCTCCCCGACTACGGCGCGGACGGCGAATTCGGGGAAGAAACGAAGGAAGCCCTGATGGACTTCCAGCGTGATGAAGGACTGGACGTAGATGGCGAATACGGAGAGAAATCCCACGCCGCCCTCATGGACGCTCTCTCCGATGAGGAAGCCGGGAACGAAGATGGTGACGACGAAACCGACACGCCCGCCGAGCCGGAGGAGCCGAAGCCGCTGGGCGTAACGGTGGCCATTACCGGCGGCAGCGTCTATGTCCGCGTGGGCAACGGCACGAATTACCGCATCATCACCACGGTCAAGGCGGGCATGACATTTGACCACGTCGCCACTGCCCGCAATGGTTGGAATGCCATCGTCATCAACGGGCAGGTCGGCTGGGTGTCCGGCAAGTATTCCAAGGTCATTTAGTTACCAAAGCCCGGCGAGAGAGACAACTTTCGTCGGGCTTTTTCTTTGAGTATTTCTGAGCAAAAAGGCTTGTCTTTTTGCGCTATTCAGAGGAAGCTGGAGGCGGAGAACATGGAATTGCGCTGGATCAATGAGAACCAAGCGGAGGTCGTAGAGCGCCCGGAAGTTACCTTGAGCTTTGCGAAATTCGAGGACAATTCCCTCATCGACACTGTGTTGGGTATGCTGCTTCAATCGTTCTCCAAGTAGCGCCCACGGCTGGAAGGAGAGCGAAAAATGGCGCGAGTATATACGCTGTACCGCGTTTCAACGGTTGGTCAGGTAGATCACGACGACATCCCCATGCAGCGCATTGCCTGTCGGGAATTTGTGCAGGCCCAAGCGGGATGGGAGATCGTCAAGGAGCTTTATGAGAAGGGTGTGTCCGGCTACAAGGTCAAAACCGAAAACCGAGACGCCATCATGGAGATCAAGACGGATGCGCTGGCAGGGAAATTCGATATTCTGCTGGTATTCATGTTCGACCGCCTTGGCCGCCGCGATGATGAAACACCGTTCGTGGTGCAATGGTTCGTGTCGCATGGAATCCGCGTCTGGAGCGTCAAGGAAGGCGAGCAGAGATTCGACAGCCATGTGGATAAGCTGCTCAATTACATCCGTTTCTGGCAGGCGTCCGGCGAATCGGAAAAGACCGCGATCCGCGTTCGCGCCAAGCAGCAGCAAATGGTGTTGGCGGGGGAATATCGTGGCGGCCTCGTGCCCTTCGGTTTTGACGCTGTGTATCTTGGTCGCGTGAACAAAAAGAACCGACCTGTAAGGGATTTGGTTCGCAACGAGGAAGAAGCTGCGATCAAGGCGGAAGTCTACCACAAAATCGTAGACGAGGGCTATGGTGGCAACCGCATCGCAAACTGGCTCAATGAGCGCGGCGTAAAGACAAAACGCGGAACCACGCTCTGGCGGGCCACGTCGGTGCGCGCCATGATCGGCAATCCCATCGACCGTGGTCAAATGCACTTGGGCGACACGCTATCGGAACCCATTGAAGCGCTGCGCATTGTGGATGATTACTACTTCTACAAGGCAATCGAGATCATCAGGGAGCGCGGGCGCGAATTCACCGAGAAGCGTTCGGTAGCGCTGCGCACCGATGGCGGCGGGCTGCTCACGGGCATCATTTATTGCGCCGAGTGCGGCGAGCGCCTATGTATCAATCATTGCAAAAAGAAGCGCCATACGAGGGACGGCGAGCAGGCATATCATTGGAACGTATACCGCTGTTACCGCAAGACGAACAGCAAAAACACCTGTGCCGGACAGTCAACGTACAACGCCGAGAAGGTTGAAGAAGCCGTACTCAGCGTTGTACGTTCCTTTTTTGCCCGGATCAGACGATTGCCGGAGGATGCGCAGGTCAAGGCGGCGATGCGACGAGAGGAAAATACACAAACCAAGGCGCTTAAGGATGCCGAAGCCGCGATTGAAAAGGCTTCCAAGGCTGTGGCTGCTTTGGAAGATGAAGCGGTAAAGGCCCTGACCGGCGAAGCCCGGCTGGATCTGAGCATCATTAACCAGCTCATGCCGAAACAAAAGGCCGCGCTGGAGCAGGCGGAGGAAGAATATCAGCGTATCCTGCTGGCCAATCAAGCCGAGGAGGAGACGTTAATCGCCAAGCGCATGGAAATCCAGAAAACGCTGGAATGGGCGGAAATGTTCGACACCGTGCCGAGGGAAACGAAGCAAATGATCTTGGCCAGCCTCATTGAGCGCGTAACAGTGGGGCGCGGCTACAAGATCAATGTACAATTTAAGCTCTCCGCTCGGCAATTCCTTGAGCCGGATATCAAGAAAGCCGAGAATAAGAAAGCGTCATAAATTGACCCTTTGCCGTCCGCAAGGACAGTGTTTTGCTTTGCGCATCAAAATTCAAAGAAAATTCATAGTATGTTCTGAAATCCTGTGCTATAATGAAAGTGGAAAGGAGGGATTGTAATGCAAGCTAAAGTTAACATTTCTACTGCTATCTTGCAGTGGATTTCGCGCACAGTTCAGCTTGATACGCTTCCTCCGCAGATCTCTGAATATCTGGCCAAGTGGACGAATGGCGAAAAAGAACCGACTTTCAATCAGGTGGAAAAGGTAAGTAGGGCGACAGGGATACCCTTGGGTTATTTTTTCCTGCAAACTCCTCCACATGAGGATGTCCCATTGATGAAGTATAGAACAGTCAGTAGCCTCTCCTTTGATCGCCCCAGCCGCAATCTGATCGAAACAATTCACGACATGGAAATGGTTCAGGACTGGACGCGGGAGCACATGATTGCGGAGGGTAGCGCTACTTCTGCCTGCATTGGCATATTTAAGGGTAATACTGACCGTGTGGCGTGCGCCAAAGCCATTAGGGATTTGCTGAAACTCAGGAAGGATTGGTTTGTTGCCAGTAGTACAGTTGACGATTCCTTTCGTTTCATTCGCAATGTAATCAGCAACAATGGTGTTCTTGTAATGATGAATGGAATCGTTGGAAATAACACCCATCGGCCATTAGACATAGAAGAATTCCGAGCTTTTGCTATGGTTGACGAGTATGCGCCGCTCATTTTCATAAATACAAATGATTCTGGAAATGGCAGGCTGTTCTCTTTGCTCCATGAATTTGCTCATGTATGTGTTGGAGAAAATGACTTTTTCAACGATCGAAATAGTACTGCGACTTCTGTTCGACCAGTCGAAGTACTTTGCAATGCTGTAGCAGCAGAGATTCTTGTACCGCAGGATGTTTTTCTACAGCAATGGGACGAGTATATAGAGAGCAACACAGCAAAGGATACCGTAGAAATACTGGCGAAGTATTTCAAATGTGGAATTACTGTCATCGCGAGGAAGGCGCTCGACAATAATAAAATTGAGAGTGCTCTATACCATGAGATAGCAGCGTTAGCAGTAAATAGATATACTGACAAGAGAAGACGTGACAAAGAAAATGGTACGCTTGGTGGCAATTACTATCGTACTGCAGCGAGCCGAATTGACGGGAGGTTTTTTCGGATGCTTGTGGACAGCATTGCGGAAGGAAAAACGCTCTATACAGATGCCTTCAGATTAACAAACACGAACCGTTCTACCTTTGCCAGATTAGTGGAGAGTCAGATTGGTGGTGTTCAATAAATGGCGCAACAATCATTTCTTATTGATGCCAACTCATTTATTGAACCCTACAGAAAGTACTATTCGTTTGACTTTACGACCGCTTTTTGGGATCAGATGGGGCAGAACATCAAGGATGGAAACATTGTTATACTTGATATTGTTAGAGACGAAATAATGCGTGGAGATGACGACCTAACAAATTGGATAAAAGCATTGCCGATTGGAAAACTGGTAGACCATAGAGAAGGCCAAATATTGGCGAATTATGGTCGGGTGTTGCAGCATATCCAGTCAAGTCCATATTTTAAGGAAAGTGCTCTTACTGAATGGGCAAAGGAATCTGTAGCAGACCCATGGTTGATTGCTGCAGCAAAGGCCTACAGTTGTCAAATTGTGACCTTCGAGGTTGCTAATACAAATCCAGACCCAAAACAACCGTGGAAAGCTGCAAAGATACCCACGGTTGCTAAGGAGTTTGGAGTCACGACATTGGATTTATTTTCTATGATGAGGTCGTTGCATTTCAGATTGTAGGGCTGGTGGCCTATAGAGGATTCGCGATACGTGGTGTGGCAGATTGCGGCATAAAACGTTATGTACTCCGCCCACTATGGTAGAGCACATCGTTCACATCGATGGGGTCACTGGTTCGAGTCCAGTACAGACCACGCAATCCTCGATCTGCAAAGGTCGGGGATTTTTTGAAATCACAAGGAATACTTTTGATGCATGTTTACTGACGAACGCCAGAAGAGAGGAAAAAGAAAATGCAAAGCCGTAATTGTCCGAAATGCGGGAAAACGATGACCTTTGAAGGAGGTAATGAACCGACTTTTTGCTCTAACTGCGGTGAGCGGCTGAATGCGCATCATGATGCAGTGGCGGTAGTTCCCGATAGTCTTCTAAATGGACAGTCGGGAATAGAGGAACAAATCTTGCTTAAGAAGATGGAAAATGAAGCAAGACAGATTGGCTTTGTTGAAGGAACAAAGAAAGTCCGCATCGTCTGTGGAACAATTCTATGGATTGTTGCAATAATCTTGCCGTTTGTGGTAAATAATAAGCATATGGATAGCAATGCTGCGGCAGTTGCTTTTTTCACAAATGTTCTCTTGTTTATCATATCACTGGTGCTAATCTTTGTAAGACAGCCTGACTATGGCTGGATGGCAGCGCCATCTTTGAAAAAAATTAAAAAAACATCATATGCTACAGTTGAAACGGCTTTACGCGCGGCAGGCTTTAGCAATATTGAATCTTTACCGCTGTATGACCTGAAAAATTCTGGTAATATGCAAAACCAAGATATGGTGGAACAAATAACAATTGGCGGTAAGTCTATGGAGTCAGGGAAAAAGTACCCGCCGGACGCAAAAGTTATCATTACCTATCACAGCGCAGAAAATAAAAGAATTTTCTGATATATGCCATGCTGATGCGTAGGGGATAAACAAATGAAATGTAAAAAATGTAACACGACGATGGAAAAAGATCCAGCTTCGCGAACTGCAACATGTCCATGCTGCGGTCGCACAGTTCATTATAGAACAAAGGCAGAGGAACGCTGCAATAATAATAATTATTACAGCGGCAACGATAATGGCAACGGTGGGAAACGGAAAGGGCATGGGTGCCTGATATTCGTTATAGTGGTAATAATTCTTCTTGTACTGTCGCCAATTTTGCTGCTGCGCCTTATATTTGGTAGCGGCATATGGGCGGTGCTCGGCGGAACTGTGAGTTTTCTGGGAAAGGTCTTTACAATTAAAGAAGCTGTTAGTATTGTTTTTGACATTTTTAGATAAGACGATTCTAATAAAATGCAACGAAAGGACGAACTGCTATGACACGATTTATCCCCCGCACCAAGCGCAGCAAGAAAGCCCGCAAAGAACTGGACGCCAAGAAGCGCACAACATGGGCGTTTTCCCCGGTGACGAAGAAAGTCGAGAGCAAGAAAATCTACAACCGCAAGAAAGCCGCTCATGCGTGGAAGGACGATTCCAGCATGAGCGGTTTTTGCTGCACTGGGGATGGTACCGCGGCGAACGCCGCCCGTGGCAGCATTTGAATCATGTAACGGGCTTGCAGGGTGGTTCTACGGAGCCGGCTTGCAGGATTTTTTGTTTGTCTGGTATATAAAAACTCAATATAGACTGGTAATTCACGCTGTATTATGCTATAATATGTTGTTATCAATGTACAATTACACGCTGGCGCTCAAAGGAGCGGGAATTGTGATCAAGAACAATGTGGGAATTGAAAGAAAAGTCATGTGGATTGAAGCTGGAACGATACAGGCTAAGCTGGCGCAGGTAATCAACACTATCTGTTCAAAAGGCGGTTCATCCTATAAATATCTCAGCTATGGACTGTCAGCTGAGACTCGACAAAAAATGTGCAATGAGCTTGATGGAAAAAACTCAAATGATGAAAGCAGCTTCTTCCGGCACGATAGCCTTTTCCAATATAAGAATATTGTTCCGATGCGTGTGAATCCAGACAGGGTGAGCCCTGTCTGCCCGTACTGTGCGTCCGAAGGTTGAAGCTCTACTTTCCTTCGATACTTGCCTACTGGTTTTTACCTTTTTCTTATGATATGCTTTTCACGTCAGGAGGTGAGGCAATGCGGGATTATGCGTTTGGAAATCTGGTTACAAAACTGAGGACAGAACTGGGCTTTTCGCAGTTTCAACTCGGTAAGCTGATCGGCGTTTCTGACAAGGCTGTCTCCAAATGGGAAAACGGCAACGCAAAGCCGAGGATTGCAACTTGCTGCCGCCTGGCAGATATTCTGGGCGTTTCCTTGGATGAGCTTCTATCCGCTGCTGGTTATGCGAGGAGAACACAGATGGAATCGCCCGAAGATAATACGGAGGCGGTATTGATGCGGGAAGAGAAAAGGATTATGGGAAGACAGGATTCGGAGTTAGAAAAGCGAATTGAGTTGCATTTAAGAACCGGAATGTCACCGGCTGATGGCGTTGCTTCGGCAGCTCAATACATCAGCCGGGCGGCTGAATGGGGGCATACGGCTATCGCTGTTACGGATTTTGGCGTTGTTCAGTCCATCCCGGCTGCATTTCAGGAAGCAGCCAAGAAGCAGATCAAACTTCTCCCCGGCTGCGAAGGCTTTATGCTCCCCTCAGAAGATAGCCCGGTGGAAGATGGGTATCCTGTCATGCTTCTGGCGACGAACAGGATCGGCATTATCCACTTGAATCAACTGATATCACTCAGTCATATATACTGCTATAAAGGATTCCCCTGCATTCCGAGAAAGTGGATCCAGACACATCGTGAGGGACTGCTAATTGGCAGTGCATGTGATGGGGGCGAAATCGCCCGAAGCATTTATGAGGGCGTTTCTGATGAAGCGCTCACGCGCATTGCTGCCTTTTACGATTATCTGGAGATTGAACCTGTTGAAAATGTGACAGATGATCCGGTGGAACAAATTCAACTCCGCCAAGAAGTATCGGACACCATACTGCTCGGAAATGAGACCGGAATCCCGGTCGTTGCTGTCAGCAATGCCCGCTACCTTGATCCGGAGGATGCTGTTTGCAGGGCCGTGATCAGATACAATACCGGCATTCTGGACACAGAACCTCAGCCGTTATACCATTTTAGAACAACGGCTGAAATGCTCGAAGCTTTCCGCTTCCTTGGCAAAGACGTCGCTAAGGAAATTGTGATTGATGCGCCAAGGCGGATTGCGAATCTTGTTGACAATCATCTGGCATTATTTCCGGCTGAAGGCAAATCCTATCCTGTTTTACCGGGCGCGGAAGAACACATCTCTGGGGAAGCCATGATACAAGCGCATTCGTTTTATGGGGATTCTCTTCCGCCGCAGGTTGAGGAGCGCCTGAGAGATGAACTGGCGATAATAGACCGACAGGAATCATGGACAATCTTCGAGATAGCCAGGCTTACTGTAGAGCAATCCCGAAGAGATGGGTATCCAGTTGGTACCCGCGGGGCAGTTGGCTCTTCACTCGTTGCCTGGTTGACAGGCATTTCCGAGATCAATCCATTGCCCCCTCATTATCGCTGTACAGCCTGCCGGTACGCCGACTTTGCTGTCAATGCAGCCCAGTATCGTATTGGTGCCGACTTGCCTGCAAGGAGTTGCCCGATCTGTGGAAGGATCATGGACAAAGACGGATTTGCAATCCCGTTTGAAACCTTCTTTGGTTTGAACGGTGAAAAAGAGCCGGACATTGATCTGAACTTCTCAAGTGAAGAACAATGGAAGGCGCATGAATTCGTTCGAGAAAAGTTTGGCGACGATCATGTTTTTCGTGCTGGAACCATCGGTATGTTATCAGAACGGAATGCGGAAAAGTACACCTGTCAGTATTTCCTGGATCACCATCTTGGTCCGGAATCCGGTGAGGCAGAAAGCGTCAAAGAGAAACTCTCTTACGCTGTGAAAACCACGACCGGTCAACACACGGCCGGGTTGGTCATCGTGCCGGAAAACAGGGACATCAATGAGTTCACCCCTGTTCAATTTCCCGCAAATGATTTTTCTGCCCCTTTTGCCACTACGCATTATGATTTCTTTCAGATGCATGGTACTCTCCTTAAAATGGATTTGTTAGGACATGATTCGCCTACATTGCTGCATCTGCTGACTGAATCCACAGGCGTTAAACTGTCAGACATACCACTGAATGATGCGCGGGTGATCAGCCTTTTCACTTCTCCGGGGACATTAGGCGTGACAGCGCAGCAGATCCTTTCAGAAACAGGAAGTTACGGAATTCCGGAGTTTTCAGCCGCTTTTGTTCGTCACATGCTGATTGAGCTGCGTCCCTCCACGGTGGAAGAACTGATTCGTATTTCGGGGCTTTCCCATGGGATGGATATCTGGATTGGCAACGCCCGGGAGTTGATCGCTTCAAAAACCGCAGTCTGTGCAGATGTTCCGGCGCTGCGTGATGACATTATGAAGGATCTCATACACGCCGGTATGGAACGAGAAGCAGCATACAGGATCATGGAATCGGTGCGGCGTGGGAGAGGACTGAGCCAAGAAACGGCAGACACCATGAGAAAGCATGGAATTCCTGAATGGTATATCGAAGCATGCCGAAAAATCAAGTATCTTTTCCCGCGGGCACATGCGGCTGCCTATGTGACAGCAAGTCTGCAGCTTGCCTGGTTTAAGATATACTATCCAGAGGCTTTTTATAAAGCATGGTTTACAGTCCATCAAGATGATATGGAGGGAACTGATCTGATGATGAATATTACGCATCTCAGACGTGCTCTTCTGGCTGTGCGGTCTGATGCTCAAAAGGATTATTCCGATGAAGAATCTTGGAAGGCCTTCGCCGAAAGGGAACAACGCCAAGCTGTTCTGGAAATCATTCTGGAGATGCGGCTCAGAGGAATAGACTTCTCAGCAGTCATCCCGGAAACGAGGGAATAACGTCGAGCACGACGATAGCAGTTTCCCCAAATTCGGTCGATAGCCGTCAGCAGCAAACCAGCGCTTACTGTTACTGTGGCAGTTGTTTTTGGAATTCACTTTCCGCGGAGATGCAGCAAAAATACATTCATCCCCTCTTGACAGCACAATAGAATCGTGATAGAATGCAGTCGTTGGTGAAAACCAACCTTTTTCCGGTGGTTATGACGGAGAGGCTCCACCTGTTCCCATCCCGAACACAGCAGTTAAGCTCTCCAGTGCTGAAAGTACTTGGCTGGACACGGCCCGGGAGGATAAGTCGCTGCCGGATTCCATAATCCTCAGTAGCTCAATGGCAGAGCACTCGGCTGTTAACCGAGTTGTTGTAGGTTCGAGCCCTACCTGGGGAGCGCTTGCCGATTTCGCATGGAGTCGGCTTTTTTTGTAATATCATAAGGAGGCAAAGCATGAAGCGCAAAGGAATGCATCGGCGCCGCAAATTGGTGCTGCTGGCAGTTTTGCTGATAATGGTGGGCATAGCGGTATGGCGGATTTGGCAAACGCCGCGCCCGGTGGTGCTGCACCGGCAGGATGCGTGGCTGTCCTCCGCCGAGCCGGAAATGGTGGACGTGCTACCCGACAATACCTTCACGGCGGAGCTGCCGGAGAAAATCGACGGCCGCCTTTTGTACATCCGCGATTATTCCGCATCGGGGCATTACCAGATTGTATGGGAGGGCGTATCAGCGGAGGCGGCGGAAGTGTACCTGAATGCGCTGCTGGACAAGGGTTTCACGCGCCTGATGGGGACGGCGGAGGATATCGCCAGCGGCGTTTTGCTTGCGCGCGGTGACTTGACGCTGAGTATCTCCCTGTCCGGCGGGACGCTGAACATGCTGATGACGCGCGCTGAAGAATCTACGCCGACACCGCTTCCGGAGTGGCTTGCAGATTGGTAATCCCCGCGAAAGGTGCTTCCATGCCGCGAAAAGATGTGCTATAATGGAGACACATATGATTTTCGGAGGTCGCTTATGGCGAAGGAAAAGACCCTGTTTGCCTGCACCGCGTGCGGGTATGAAACATCCCGCTGGGTGGGGCGCTGTCCGGGGTGCGGCGCGTGGAACACGATGGTAGAGTCCGCGCCTATTGTGACGGGTGCGCCCGCGAAAGCCCCGAAACAGCGGCCGGGCACAGGCGCTTCAGCCATGCTCCTCCGCGAAATCCCGGAAGATGTGGCGGTTCGCTCGTCCACGGGCATCAGCGAGCTTGATCGCGTGTTAGGCGGCGGCATTGTCGAAGGGGCGCTGATGCTCATCGGCGGCGATCCCGGCATCGGCAAATCCACGCTGCTGCTTCAAGTGTGCGCGAATTTGTGCAAAACGGGCAAGCGTGTGCTGTATGTCAGCGGCGAGGAATCCGCCAAGCAGCTGAAACTCCGCGCGAACCGCCTCGGCATCACGTCGGAGACGCTTTATGTGCTGGCGGAAAACGCGCTGGACAATGTGGAAGAAAAACTGCGCGGTTTATCGCCGGACGTCGCCGTCATCGACTCCATTCAGACAATGTATCGCCCTGATATGGCGTCCGCGCCGGGTTCAGTCAGTCAGATTCGCGAATGCACGAGCCAAATCATGCGCCTGTGCAAGGAGAGCGGCACGGCGATTTTCCTTGTCGGGCATGTGACGAAGGACGGCGCGATTGCCGGCCCGCGAATGCTGGAACACATGGTGGACGTCGTGCTGTACTTCGAGGGCGACCGTCAGCAGGAATATCGGCTGCTGCGCGCGGTCAAAAACCGCTTCGGGTCGGTCAATGAGCTGGGCGTTTTCCAGATGACGGAAGCCGGAATGCAGATTGTGCCGAACCCGTCGGAGCAGCTGCTGAGCCATCGCGCGAAGGGCGCAAGCGGCTCGGTCGTGTTCTGCGGACTGGAAGGCTCACGCCCGCTGCTGTGCGACGTGCAGGCGCTGGCAAGCACCTCATACTTCGGCACGCCGCGGCGGACGGTCGGCGGTGCGGATACCGGGCGCGTGGCGCTGCTGCTGGCAGTGCTGGAGAAGCGTGCGAATCAGAAAACATATAATCAGGATGTGTATATCAACGTCGCGGGCGGGTTGGAGCTGTCCGAGCCGGCGGCGGATTTGGCGCTGTGTATGGCGGTCGTGTCGTCGCTGAAGGATGCCGCGATTGGCGCGGAAGTCGCTGTGATGGGCGAAGTCGGCTTGGCGGGCGAAGTCCGCGCGATTCCGCAGTGCGACCGACGCATCTCCGAATGCCAGCGGCTGGGATTTACGACCATCCTGCTGCCGAAGGAAAATATGCGGCGGCTGAAAGCGCCGGAAGGCATGAAGCTGGTGGGCGTCGATACGGTAATGCAGGCAATCAGCGTTTTATTCTAATGGTGTTGTTCTATTGTAAGGAGTTTTGCAACAGCTATGAAATCGGATCTTGTGAAGAAACTGCTGCGGGCACTGGTGACGGCGCTGGGCATCGGGCTGGGGTCGGTGCTGGCGTTCGTCATCGTGCAGCTGAACGCAATGGCGGGCAACCCCGCAATGAGCGTCGGCGCGCTGCTGGCGCTGTATGCGGCGTTTGCGCTGCTGCTGGGGCTGGGCGGATACCTGATTGCGCCGCGCACGATTGACAGCATTACCCGCCTCATCGCGCTGGTCGAGCGCTGCATGGACAAAATGACGTTCGAGCAGCAGGCTGGCAGCATCAGCGGGCTTGTCGGCGGTTTCATTATCGCCGCGCTGCTGTCACAGCTGGTGATGCTCATGGGCGCGAGCATGTTTACTGTGGCGATGTGCGCGATTCTGTTCGTGGTGTTCGGCGTTTTGGGTGTGACGCTGGGGATTCGCCGCGCGGCGGATTTCAAGCGGATGTTCCAGCGCTTCAGCCCCAAAGGGAACAAGCAGGTTGCTTTGTCGCACAGGAAAATCAAGACGGCGAAACCGAAACTGCTGGACGAAACCGTGCTGATTGACGGGCGCATTGCTGCCGTCTGCCGCGCGGGATTTCTGGAGGGGACGCTGCTGATTTCGCGCTCGGTGGAGAAGGAATTGCAGCGCCTGAGCGCATCGGAGGAGGAGACGTGCCGAATCCGCGGCGAAAAGGGACGAGAAACGCTTTCGCAGCTCGAAGCATTGGGGCGCGTCAAGCGCGTAGACAGCGCGGCGGGCGGCGAACTCGCGCAGGTGCTGCTGGCGGACGCGAAGAAGCACCATATGGTGATTGTGACATGCGACGCGGCAATGAGCAGGACGGCGGAAAAGGCGGGCGTGGCGGCGCTGAACCTGAATGACCTTGCCTGCGCGCTTCGCCCGATGGTGCAAATGGGCGACTTGCTGGATGTGCGCATCGTCAAGGCAGGGCGTGAAGCCACGCAGGGCGTAGGGTATACGCCGGATGGGACGATGGTCGTTGTTGAAGGCGGGCGCGATGCGGTGGGGCAGGTGCTGCATGTGCAGGTGAGCAGCGTCCTGCAAACCAATGCCGGACGGATGATCTTCGCGAAGAAAGTCTAACGTTTCCCAATCAACACGCGGGCGTTGTATGAGCGTGTCACCGACTCAATCGCGCGAAAGGGTCAAGGGGCAACGTCCACTTGGGTCTCCCCCAATCAACACGCGAAAACAGCATGAAAGTGTCACCAACTCAATCGCGCGAAAGGGTGCAGGGACAAAGTCCCTGCCGGAGTCCAGAGGCAGCGCCTCTGGGGAGGTCTTTTGATATGGAAAGTAAGTTGATTTTGGCGTTTCATGTGGCGCCGCAAAAGCTCGGAAAAATCCGGTTCTGCGCGATGAAAATGGGGATGCGCGTGATGGACGTGCCGCTGGCGGATTGCGGGCAGACGCTGGGGGCACTGTGCGGAAAGGCGGAGCGTCAAACGGATGCAGCCGCGCCGGAGAATGCTGTCGGTGGCGAAATGCTCTACTTCGCGTTCTCGGAACTGCCGCTGGTGGAACGCTTCCTGACGACGATGAAGCAGATGCGCGTTCCCCCGGTGCGGCTCAAGGGCGTTATGACCGAAACGAACCTCGCATGGACGCCCGCCCAGCTGTATCAGGAACTGACACGTGAGCATCAGGCGATGGCGGGGCATGGCGCGTCCATCCACGCGGCAAAGCAGGAGGAATAAATGATGCTGATTCAGGTGGCACCAGGGCAATCCCTGCAAACGGTGATTGATGCGCTTCCGGCGGACGACCAGCCTGTGACGATTCATCTTGCGCCCGGCGTGTACGAGGAAAAAATCGCGCTTCGTCGCCCGCGCACCTGCATTGAGGGCGAAAGCGCCGAAACGACCCGCATCACTTGGCACGACGGCGCAGCGGAAATCCTCCCTGACGGCAAAAAACGCGGCACGTTCCGCACGGCAACGCTGCTCATCAATGCCCGCGACTGCGCACTCCGCAACGTGACGGTGGAGAACAGCGCATATCCGCGCGAGCAGGTCGGTCAGGCGCTTGCCCTCTATGTGGACGGCGACGGCTTCCATTGCGAGGACTGCACGCTCAAATCCTGCCAGGATACGCTGTTCACCGCGCCCTTGCCGCCCCGTGAAGTCCAGAAGGACGGCTTCATTGGCCCGACGCAGTTCCTGCCGCGCATCCCGCAAAGGCAGGTCTACCGTCATTGCCGCATCGAGGGCGATGTCGACTTCATCTTCGGCGGTGCGGCGGCGTGGTTCGAGGACTGCGACATCGTGAGCATCGACGGCCTGCGCGACCACGGCGATAAAAAAGAACCCGCGCTCGGCTTCTGCACGGCGGCATCCACCCCGGAAGGGCAGGAATTCGGCTATGTGTTCATGAAATGCCGCTTTCAGGGCGAGGGCGTCCCGGACGGCGCGATTTACCTCGGCAGACCGTGGCGCGAGTTCGCGAAAACCGTCCTGCTGCACTGCGAACTGGGCGCGCATATCCGTCCGGAGGGGTGGCACGACTGGAACAAGCCTTGCTTCCCCGCGACGGGCTACTACGCGGAGTTCGCATCCACCGGCGCGGGCAGCCAAGGTCAGCGCGCGGCGTATGTGCATCAGCTGACGGCGGAGGAAGCGGAAAAGTACACGTTCGAGCGGTTCTGGGCATCTATTTCGCCGGAAGGGTGACATTGACAGTATCATACGAAAAACGCCGCAGACGCGCTGTTTTCAGCCCGTGTCTGCGGCGAATTTTATTTATCCGGATATTTGATGAGGTCGTAGAGTGTGCCGAGTTCGCCCGCATCGCGTGTGCCAGCCAGTTCCATCCCTAAATGCACATACTTGTCGCATTTCGACTTTGCGTCCGTTTCCAGAATAACCGGCACTTGCAGGCGGTTGCCGTCCGCGAACGCCATCTCCAACACCTTCCGCATGTACCCCTGCCCCTGATACTTCTCCGTCACGCACACCAGCCCGACGTAGATGTGCGGCTTTTTCTCCTTGTCGTAGCGGTCGTTCAGGCTTGCCCCGGCGCGCTTCATCAGCCGCGCAAACCGGCACAGTTCCCGGAAGGTCATCGCCTGAAACACGCCTTTGAGCAGTGGGAGAAACGCCGTCAGCTTCACCCTTTCGCCCGGCAGACGATAGGCAATGAACGCTTCGCCGCGTTCGCTGGTGGTGTAAAGCAGTCCGGCAGCGAGCATCGCGCGGACAAAACCGCAAATATACCGTGCTGTTTTGTCAGGAGAAGAACATGCCGCCCCCATTCCGGTTTCCTTGCCGTAATCGTAGTAGCCAAAGGCATGACCGATGGCTTGAATGGATGCTTCATCGAGGGTTGTTAGACGCATGTCAGTTTTCTCCTTGTATATTGTTTTCAAATTCATCCGTGCCGTCTGAAAACAGAATCAGTGCGGCATCAGCATGACCAGCCCCGCAATGATGAACGCACCGACGAGCCAAATCACCGTCAGCGTCAGGCGCTTTTTGAGCATCTGCCCCCACGTCTGCGTATACGGTACGTCTTCCATCTTCGGAATCGCCCAGAACTTGCTGTGACCGACCCAGAGCATGTCAATCACCAGCCCATCAAACCAGTTCATGACCTCCAGAAACAGCACGCCCTGTCCGTATGCCGTCCAGAAGTCCGTGACGCGATTCCACACGCCAATCATCAGCACCGGCGCAACAAGCAGCAGCACATACAGCGCAATCATGCAGTTCCGGCGCTTCTTCTGCACCGTTGCGCGGTCAATCAGCCCCCGCGAAATCGCGCACTCCTGAAATGCCTTCGGGTAGAAGTACAGCCCATTGATGGCGTTATTCCCGACCGCGACTTTCACAATCAGGCACAGTAGGAAGCAGTACAGCGCCAATTGAATCACAATCGTTATGGTGATTTCCTCCTTGTGCCCGCAGATGCGCCCATGCGAATCAGCGCCACCGCGCAGGGAATCCGCCCCTCGCACAGTTCGAAGCGCATGTCGGAATAGCCCGCGTCGGCGAAAAACTGCCGGTACGTTTCCAGCGTAAATTCGCGCTTGAAGTCCGCGCCTGCCTTGCCGATGACGCCGGAAACGCGGTTTGTTTTGCCCTTGTCCGTCCGGTTCATGTAGGTGGGGATGATAAGTTTTCCACCCGGCTTGCACACGCGGTCAAGCTCCCGCAGCGCCTGATGCGGATTATCCAGCAGGTGAATCACGTTCGCGGCGACGACGGTATCAAAGCGCGCATCAGGGTAGGGGAGATGCAGGATATCCGCCTGCTCAAACCGCACATGCGGATATTGCCCGTACTTCTTCCGGGCGCGCGTGAGCATCTTCGCGGAGAAGTCCGTCGCCGTCAGGGACTTGCAGCGCTTTGCGATCACACCGCTGAGCAGCCCTGTGCCGCACGCGCATTCCAGCACGTCGTCCGTCGGCGAAATCAGCCCCGCAACCACCTTGCACAGTTTGCGATTCGCTTTGCGGTTGATGCCATCCGCGAAAATGTCGTAGACCCATGCGATGTTGTCCCAGAACATGGTGCTCCTCCTATGCCTTGATAAACGGCAGCTCAGGCAGTTTGCCCGCGTCCATGATGCTTATCAGCATGTCCGCAAAGCCTTTCGGGTCGCGAATCTGGTATTGTATGTGGTTGAAGTCCGCAAAAATCGGGAAATTCGCCGCCGGATACGCCTGCATGACCGCCGAACGGTACTTCATGTGCTCCTCGATGCTGCCGAACTCGAAGAAAGCGCGCCTGCCCAATCATTTTAGGTACTTTCCGCATTCCTTCTCCAACGCGCGCCAGACGGGATAATCCGCGCCGTTTGCATCAAAAAATTGCTTCAAGTCCCGGTTGAGCGCACTCATTTCATCCGTGGCGCTCATCGCGTGGTCGGATGCGCAGACTTTGCCGAGGCTCGTCGCCGCCATCAGCTTGAAGAAGCGCAGGCACGCCTTGCGGTACTTGTCGCTCTCGAACGCCTTGTCGGCATCCGGAAGAATCTCGTGCCCGGCGTCGCGGATGGCGCGGTACGCTTCGATGTTTGCGTCCACCATCTTGCGCAGGTACGCCGTATTCCCCTTGAGCTTCTTCAAGTTGCCGTCTGTTTTGTAGCACGCAAACGCCGCCGGGGTGACGAATGCGGCATGACAGAGCAGATAGTCGCCCATGTTCGGCTGATAGACGACCTTGTACCTCGTTCCGGCGAAAATCTCGTCAATCAGCGCCTTGTTGGATGGCGATGTGTGCAGCTGACCAATCGTGATTTTCTTCAGGTCAATCGACACGACGCGGCTGCTTTCCCGATGCCCGGCGGACAGGGAAAACGCGAACATGACGTTTTTCTCCGGCAACTGTGCCACCAGCGCATCCGTGCGCAGGTTATTGCCGACGAACACGATGTTCTCCGCCTTGCTCTTCCGCAAAGGTTCAAGGAGGTTTTCCAGCTGGGTGTAGCGCACGACGACGAAAATCACGTCATATGCCGCGTCGGGCGAAAGCTCCGTCACTACCGGGATGTGCGTCACCGACGGAAACGGCAGCAGCTGATTCTTGATGCGCAGCCCGTTCTGTTTGATTTCCTCCGCCCATTTGCCGCGCGCCAGCAGGGTCACGTCTTTCCCTGCGCGGCAGAGATTGCGTGCCAGATTACAGCCGAGAACACCCGCACCGAAAACGAGGATTTTCATGGTTGCTTTGTCCTTTCCATTATTTTCGTGCCGTCACGCACAGCCAGCCTTTGCCGTTCTTGTGCGTCTCCACTTGGCGGAAACCCACCTGTTCCAGCATGGCTTTGAGCTGTGTGTCCTTGTAAATCGTCATGCCGGGAATCTTCTCCGTCCACTTCTCGTCCTGCGCATGATCGCCATCGGACTCGTTGCAGAGGAAGAACGTCCCGCCGGGCTTCAGCACGCGCCCAACTTCACGGAAGCACGCGGGCAAATCCACCCAGAAATACACCGTCTCGAATGCTGTTGCCACGTCAAACTGCGCGTCATCAAACGGCAATGCCTGCACGCTTGCCTGCAGCACTTCGCAGCGGCCAGCGCTTATGGCGGTTTGGTTGAGCTTTCGCGACTTCTCTACGCTGACGGGAGAATAGTCGATACCGCACACTTTTCCCGTCGGGCACTTTTTCAGCATCAGACGCAGATTCGCGCCGCCGCCGCACCCACAGTCCAGCACATCCGCATTCTCCGCCAGCGGCAGGAAGCGAAGCCCCCAGTCCGCAAGCGCCCGATGCCCGATGTTCATCATGGCGACCATGAGGCGGCCGCCGAAGCCTGTCGGCTTGCGGGTGTTCTCGAAAAACGCCATATGGATTCCTCCTTGTTTCACCAGCGACACAATCAGCCCTATGTCAGCGCCCGCCCAGATTGCGCCGAGCGTCAGCAGCGCCGTAAAGCTGACGGCTTCCAGCGCGACAATCGCCCAGACCATGATTGCATCCCCTTTATTTTTGCAGCACGACGATGCGGTTTGAGATATTGCGCACCAGAGGAATCTTGCCCAGCACCTTGTAAATCGGCAGGAACTCCGCCATGCCTTCGATCAGGCTGTGCTCTTCCACCAGCTGGAAGCCCGGCAGCAGCGCCGCCAGTGCCTGCCCATCGCGAACGCCCCATGTGAACTTCGCGTGGCTGCCCTCAATTGATTTTTCCTTGAAGTTGCGCACGACCAGCGGGTTCATCACTTCCACCAGCACGGTGACGCGCGGAAAGCGCCGAGCGATTACATCGAAAATGCGCTGCACGTCCGCTTCGCTCAGGTACATCGTCAGGCCCTCGATGATGACCAGCGCGTCGCCTGATTCGCGAATCATACCGCCCCAGTCGTCCATCGCGGACATGGCGATTTGCGAGATTTTGCCGTTTTCCGGCAGCAGCTTTTCACGCACGGCGATGGTCTCCGGCAAATCGAGGTTATACCAGTGCTGATAGCCCTGCATCCGATAGCAGCGCGTATCCAGCCCGCAGGCGATATTGACCGCTACCGCGCCCGGATGTGCCGACAGATAGGTCTTTACGAGCTTATCCAGCACGATGGTGCGGGCAATGACGCCGTTGGACATGGCACTGTCCTTATCCGCCAAGGAGAAATCGTAGTCGAGCCGGCGGATGATTTCAACGGCTTTCTCGTCGCGAACTGCCCCGCGGGTTTGGGTTTCCTTCGCGCGGGCATAGACGGTTTGCAGCATGGTTTCCGGAACCCCGGAGAGAGTGACTTTGCTGCTGGTTTCACGCATTCTTCCTGCATCTCCTGTCCCTATCAATCCGCCTTGCGGCAGATAAACCACGCAATGCTCTTCAAGCTGCCGACGTCCACCTGCGCGTACATGCCCTGCAAGCGCTTCCGCAGGCTGTCCACCGTCTCGTAGGGCGGCGTGAAGAACTTTGTCGGCTCGTAAACGTGGCGAATCATCCAGTCCGTGCGCTTGTGTTCGCCTGATACATAGAAGCAGCCGCAGAATGTTCCGCCGGGTTTCAGCACGCGGAATGTCTCGCGGTACGCCGCTTCCTTATCCGGGAACGCATGGAAGCCGTTGAGCGACAGCACCAAATCAAATTCGCCGTCCGCGAATGGCAGCGCGCCGACATCCCCCTGCTGGAACTTTACGTTCGTCAGGTGCAGCTTTTCTGCCTTTTCCTTTGCCTGACCCATCATGTCCGGCGAGTAGTCCAGACATGTCACGTCTGCTTTCGGCAGCGTCTGGTAGACGGGCATGGTCAGGATGCCCGTGCCGACGGGAACTTCCAGCATCTTGCCCGCGAAATCCTCCGGGATGCCGGACAGCGCCTTGGACAGGTACTCCTCGCACTCATGCCGGTTCATTGCCCACACCATGCGGCAGACCGCCTTGCCGGAGAAGGTCGAACAGGTAATCATGCCGTCGTAAAAATTGTTCGATCCGGTCAGATGATACGCCCCGCGAATGGCGTTTTTCCGCTGCTCACTTTCCATACGCTGCACTCCTCTGATTTTCGTTAGTTTTCGCTAACATACCGTGCTGAAAAAACTGCCTTTCGGCAGCAGCATGGGGGGGATTCCTCCCCGTCGGTTTGTTATGACAAACTAATTCTATCACGTTTTGGGCCATAAATCAATCCGGTCTTTTCCCGAAACAGAGAAAATACGAAAAAGGGATGCCCACTTTTGCAGCGGGTATCCCTTTCGCGATTGCATCCATACAGCGGCTTGCCATTCGGACTATCCTATTTTGGGATTCATTATGCGGCACGTTTTCGTCTGGGAATCGTATTATTTCAGGAAGAAGCGAATCAGCGTTTCTTTCTTCTTGCTGTACGGCGTGTAGCGCATCGGCAAATCCAGCCACAGCGCCTTTTTGACGATGCTCTTGTCATGCGTGAAGCAGCGGAAGCTGTCACGCCCGTGGTAGCCGCCCATACCGCTGTGTCCAACGCCGCCGAAGGGCATCCGGCTCGTCGCCAAGTGGATGATGGTGTCGTTGATGCACCCGCCGCCGAAAGGCAGCGTGTCCAGCACGCGGCGCTGCACGGCACGGTCTTTCGTGAACAGGTAGCACGCCAGCGGATGCGGCCGTGCGGCGGCGAAGGCAATTGCTTCGTCGATGCTGCTGACGGGCAGAATTGGCAGAATCGGGCCGAAAATTTCCTCCTGCATGACCGGGCTGTCCGGCGAAACATTGCGGAGGATGGTCGGCGCAATGCGCAGGGCGGCGGGGTCGATACTGCCGCCGTAGACGATTTGCCCTGATGCCATCAGCCCGGTCAGACGGTCGAAATGCTTCTGGTTGACGATGTGGACGTACTCTGCGCTGTGCAGCGGGTCAGGGCAGAGCTGGTCGAACTGCTTTTGCAGCGCCGCAACGAAAGCGTCCTCGACTTCGCGCGCCACCAGCACATAATCCGGCGCGACGCACGTCTGCCCGGCGTTGAGCAGCTTGCCGAACGCAATCCGCCGCGCGGCGAGCGTCAGGTCAGCATCCTTCGCGACAATCACCGGGCTTTTGCCGCCCAGTTCCAGCGTTGCGGGGGTCAAATGCTCCGCTGCGCGGCGAAGCACCTCCTGCCCGACGTGACTGCTTCCGGTGAAGAAAATCTTGTCGAACGGCTGGTCAAGCAGCGCTTGATTCTCCATGCGCCCACCCTCGACAACGGCAACTTCCTCCAGTGGGAAGCATTCGGCGCAGATTTGCCGGATGATGGCGGAAGTCGCGGGTGCATCCTTCGATGGCTTCAGGATGCAGCAGTTGCCGCCCGCCAGCGCGCCAAGCAGCGGCTCGATGGTCAGCAGGAATGGGTAATTCCACGGGGACATGATGAGTACGACGCCCATTGGGTCGTGGCGGATGAAACTGCGCGCCGGGAACTGCGCCAGCGGCGTGAGAACGTGCGTATCGCGGCAGTAGCGGCGCGTCCGGCGGAGCAGGTAGCCCAACTCCGACAGCACCATGCCGATTTCACACATGTACGCTTCCGTCCTGCACTTGCCGAGGTCGCCTTGCAGGGCAGCTTCAATATCCTGCTCGTGTGCCAGAATTGCGCGGCGCAGGCGGCGAAGCTGGTCAAGCCGATGCGGCACGGGGCGCGTTATGCCGGACGCAAAGCAGGCTTTCTGCGCGGCGAACAGCGCGGCAATATCCGCGTGGGGCGCATCGGGCGTCATGACGGCGCGGAGAATGTCCTCCAAGGCGAAGCGGTTCAGCAGCGTGTCCTGCGCGGCAATCCGTGCGACGGCGGGAATATCCCGATGATACAGCGTCGGGAGGGTCAAGCCATACCCCACATGGAACACGAGGTCGCGCACCCATGCCGCCAGCGCCGCCGCGCCGTCCGCATTCATGCCGCACAGCCCCGCGCCGATTGCCATGTCGGACAACGCCTTTCGCCGCGCACCTTCGGACTGCGCAATCATCGGCGCAAGCAGCAGCGGGAGCGTCTCGTCCGGCGAAAGCTGCTTTACAGTGGTCAGGGCATTCAGCAGTGCGGGCAGCACCGCATCATGTGAAACAGCGAAGGCTTCCGCGGCATCCAGCGACGCGGTGTACAGCGTGCGGCGGCTCGCCAAATCGGAGGAGAAGCGTTCGCTTTCCGGCACGGCAGCATCGTCGCTGACGGCAATCAGCTGTCCGGTCAGCGCACGAAGGGCGTTTTCTGCCTTTTGACGCTCTTCGCGCGGCAGAAGGCGGCTCATGCCCGCGCAGATGGCGTGCGCAATTGTCCAAATCCCTGCGTGGAGCAGAGATTCGCACGATTGAAGCGCCAGCATCGCGTCATCCATCAGCACATAGCGGCTGGTATGCGCCCGAAGCGAAAAGCGGCGTGATTTTCCGCGTGCTGGGTCGAACACGTCACCTGTTTCTGCGAATACAGCGGATGCATCCGCTGCTGCTGGCAGGAGAATCAGCGGAATCGCGCGCCACTGCTCGAATGTTTCCGCATGTCCTTTTGTGTGCAGACGCGCCAGCAGCGCCTGTCCCAGCGCCATTGCGTCATTGCCGCCGACGGCAAGAATTGCCTGCGCCTGTTTGTCGGTGAAGGCCTGCAGGGCGGTATCAACGTCCGTGCGGGTCAGCGCGCCGTCCTTGCTGTCCGACAGTGACACGGCGGCGTGGACTGCGTACATGATTTGGCTGTCCTCCAGCACGGGGAGCAGGAGCGATTCGCAATCGACGGCATGGGCATCGCCGATGACGAGAACGCAGCCGATTTGGCGGCTGCGCAGGAGTTCCGGCAGCGCTGCTATGCTGTCCAGCCGGGAAGGGAATACGGGATGCGCAGGGAGCGGAAGCTGTTTCATGAGCATGTCCTCCGGTGGGGTTGATATGAGTTTTGACCAATGCAATTAGTGGATTCGGTAAAGAAAATAGTGTGCTTTGCTTGTGACAGCGATTACATCATCTGCACCAGCAGCATATACACAATCGTGCCGCCGGCAATGCCAATCAGGCTCGACCAGTGCTGCTTCTCCTTCAAAAGGTTGTCCACGAAGATGACCACGAACATAGCGGTCATGACGAAATCAAGTCCCTTGGTGTCGAACGGAAAAAGTCCGCCGAGCAGACCGCCCAGCGCCGCACCCGCAACCCAGTAGCACCAGTCCAGCACCGTTACCCACAGGTAGAACCAGCCGCGGTCAACCTCCGGCGGCACATCAGCGGAGCAGGTGATGGAGAAGGTTTCGTCGCACAGGCCAAAGATGAGCAGCGGCTTCTTCCAGCCAGCCCCGGCATACTTGCCCAGCAGAGACAGCCCATAGAACAGGTGGCGCGCCTGAATCAGCAGTGCCATCAGAAACGTCTCCAGCGGTGCGAAGGCTGAAAGCAGCATTGACACGGTGACATATTCCAGCGAACCGCCGAAAATTGTCATCGCCATGCACATCGGGTAGAGGAACGAAAAGCCCTTGGTGCGCATCAGCAGACCATACGCGAAGCCAAGGAAGAGAAAGCCCGCCAGAATCGGCAGTGTGTGGGGAAAAGCCGCCCGAAACGCGCGCTTGACCGTGCCGCACGGCGTCTTGGGTATTTTTGCCGATGATTCGTCTGGATATGCAGGCGCATCGGAAGAAACAGGCTGCATGGGAAATGACCTCCCCGTAAAATATAGAGCACTGGTGGGAATTATACAACGGAAATCCGCCGCGGTCAAGCAGGGTTGCAATTCGCGCAAGGTGATGGTATACTAAGAAACAGCAAAAAGCGACAGCAAGCGCACAACGCGCGGAAGGAGCAATACCATGGCGGAGCAGGAGCAGACGGTAGACCAGCAGCAGGAAAAGGCGCGCGAAAAGGCGGAGGATGACCGCTATCAGCGGGCGGAACAGCAGCAGGCGGCGTATGATGATGAGTACGAAAGCCGCCGTGAAACGCTGTCCGCGCTGGCGCTGTTTCAGCAGGATTCGGTGGAGCAGCTGGCGGGCGGCAGCCGACAGAATCGCCGGGATTATTATCAGAAGCTGCTTTCCCGGCTGTATATTGAGCTGCGCGACTTGGGGGCGTCCATGCTGCTGGATCAGCTGGATGCACAGCTGACGCAGAAGCATCAGGGCAAATGCGCCATGCTGGTGTACAGCGCGGTGACGCAGTGCTATCAGATGCTGGTACTGGATGCGCCGATGGCGGATGCCGCGAACGCCGTGCCGGATGTGTTCACTGCCGAGCGCGAGCCGATGACGTGGGAGCTGCTGGCGTCTTATTCGGCAGACCCGGAGCTCCCCGTGCGCGCATCGTTTACAACCCGCGTGCGTGTGCTGCGGTCGGTCAGCCGCCTGCTTTATCAGGCACGCCGGGACGGACGGAGCGCCGCGCCGGAGGAAGATGCGCTTCGTGCGCGCCTGCAGGAGTATCAGCTGATGGCGAAGATGCAGGATGAATCGCTGGAGAACGCCGCCCGGCAGGTGGAGGAAGCGAATAGGAAGGCAGAGGAAGCCCGTACCGGCAGGGCAGAGGAAGAAATCAAGCCGATAAAGGAAAAGCTGCTGGCGGAATTTGAAGAAAAACTGAAGGCGCAGGAAGCCCAGTTTGCACAGGCAGGGCGCGCCAAATTCCAAGAGGCGTTTGGACAGCAGCAGAAGGCGGTTCGCGAGCGGATGGAGGATGAAGCGCGCTGGGCGGCGCAGCTGTTTGACGACGCGGGGATGCAGTACGACAAACTGCGGCAGGATTTCGCGCGGATGCAGGAGGAGCAGAACGCCCGGATGCAGCAGTGGCAGACGGCGATTTATCAGGCGGATACGCGGATGCTGGGGCAGTGCTACGTCGGCATGGCGACGAAGCTCGGCGACGCGGTGGATCAGGCGATTGCGAAACTGATGAAGCCGGAAATGAGCGCCGAGGAAGCCAAGCCCCTGCTGGAACTGCGCGCGGTAATGCTCAGCCAGCTGACCCGGCTGGAATACGCCATGAAGCGCTTGGGACTGGTGGTCATCCGCCCGCAGCGCGGCGATACCTTCCAAAACGACGTGCATACGCTGACGACAACGTCCTCTGAGACGATCAATGTGCCGGAGTTTGCGAAAATCGACCAGTGCATTACCCCCGGCGTGCTGGCGGAGCGCGCAGATTTGCGCTTCCGCGAGGTGATTGTGCCGGCGGTGGTTACATTGATGGTGGACTGAGAAAAGCCCTTTTGCGCGGGATGAAAAACCATCGGAAAATCGTTGAATCAGTGCAGGCGGGAAGGTCTGCGCAATATCTCATAATATCTCATAGAGGTGAATCCCCTGATGAAAAAGGGTGTATTTCTGGCGCTGCTGCTCATGCTGCTGGCGGCTTTTCCGGCGCTGGCGGAAGATGTGTACTATGCGGATGCGTCGCAGGGCGGCAGTGTGACGAGCGACAAGGGGTATCTGTCCGTGTCATGTCCGCTGGATACGGACAGCCGCGTTACAATGACCATCCGCGACGAGTGGGGATCGACGGTCTATCAGCGCGATTACGGCGTGTGCAGCGGAATGTTTGCGTCAGAGGAAGTGTATCTGCCGCAGATTGGCGCACAGACGACGTATCGCGTCACCCTGTCCACGGACAGCGGTGAAAACAGCTTCACGGTCGTTCGCGTTGCGCCAAGATTGACGGATTCCAACGTCACCACGGCGGGACTGCCGCTGTCGGATATTAGCGGCGTTTCGTCGCCTAAAAAGGCGATTTTGCTGGATTTGAGCGCGCTGAATAATCAACTGCCGATGGTCGTGCCGATGGTCTCCGGCGATGTGCAGCTTGGCTGCGTAACGTTCACGGTGCGCAACGGTCAATTGAGCGTATCGGCGGAATTGACGGTGGATGGCACGATTGACCGCGCGGCGGTGTATGTGGCGAAATCCGCCCTCTCCGCGCAGACGCTGGGTACGCGCCGCTTTGACGGCAAGAAGGTCGGGCTGAACAAGAAAGTCAATGTCGATGGGCTGGGTTATGCTGCCGTGCTGGTGCAGATGACGGTTTCCTACGATCAGGACACCGCGACGCCGCTGATGCCGGATGAGGACTTCGTGCAGGAACAGACGGAGCTGTGGGACGCGATGCAGGAAGAAACGGTCAACGAGGCGGTCGGCTGACTAACTTTCCCACGGATAAACACGCGGGTATAGCATGAAAGCGCGCCCAACTGAATCGCGAAAAGGGTGTCGAGAGGGTCGAAGACCCTTCGCAGGTGCAGGGCAGCGCCCTGCTGGGGTCAAGGGGCAACGCCCCTTGCGTTTCCTTAATTAACACGCGGACACTGTGTGAAGAAGTCGCAAACTCAATCGCGCGGAAGGGTCAAGGGAGGAACTCCCTTGTGGGGTCAAGGGGCAAAGCCCCTTGCGTCTCCCCCAAAGTAAGGAGAATACGAATGGAATTGACTGTGCTGGGGATGAATGGACCGTTTCCGGCGGCGAATGGCGCAACGTCGGGATATTTGGTGCGCGGGGAAAAGACGCGCGTGGTGATGGATATGGGCAGCGGCACGCTTGGAAGGCTGACGGCGCTGATGCCGCCGGAGAAGCTGGATGCGCTGCTGCTCTCGCACTGGCACTTCGATCATTGCAGCGACGTGCTGCCGCTCTTGTTCCGCTTGCAGGCGTGCGCGGCAAAACCGCTGGATGTTTACGCGCCGGTGGACGAATCGTCGATGGTGCGCAAGGTGGTGCAGCAAAGCGGCGCTTTCTGCCTGCATGACGTGCAAAAGGACGACAAGGTGCAGATTGGCGAATTTTCCGTGCGCGTTTTTGCCGCGCGTCACCCTGTGCCGGGGGTTATGTACCGCGTGACGGACGGCGAAAAGACGCTGTGCTACACCGGCGACACCAATACCGTGGAGGGGCTGACGGACTTCGCGCAGGACGCGGATCTGCTGCTGGCGGATGGGCTGTTCCCGACGGAAATGTGGCAGGAGGGTCTGCCGCATCTGTCCGCGGCGCAGACAGCGGAACTGGCGCGCGATGCTCGCGTGAAGAAGCTCGTTATCACCCACCTGAACCCGAACATCGACCCGGAAACGCTGCTCAAACAGGCGCGGGCGATTCGCACGGACGCGGAGCTGGCGCATATCGGCGCAACGTATCGTGTCTGACGCGCGAACACGGCACGCATTGCTGCAAACTGCTCTCATGCCCTGCGCGGCACTGCTGATGATGGCGGGCATCGCCCTCGGCTTCCAAGCGCCGACAAGTGCAATGCCGATGCTCTGCGTGTCGGCGGCGCTGGCGGGATTGCTCCTGCTGGGACGGCGGAGAACACGCGCGGCGGGCTGTCTGCTGCTGACGTTCCTGCTTGGCGCGGCGCTGGGCATCCGCACAGCGAATCCGACGCTTCCGCCGGAAGGAGACGCGCAGGTGACGGGCATTGTCGCGGGCGAGGTGGACTTCCACGCGGAGAAAGGGCAGGTACGCGTTATCCTGCGGGATGTGACGCTGAACGGCGAGCGCATTGCATCCGGCGCATACTGGACGTTCTACCTTAAGGCGGATGAGAAAGTCCCGGATTGCCTGACGCCGGGGGCAAGAATCAGCATGACCGCCGAAGTCTATCATCCGCAGGGACAGCGGAATCCGCATGGGTACGACTTCCGGCAGGCTCTGCGGCAAAAGAATATCCTGATAGGCCTGTATGGTGCGGCAAAACTGCAAGCGCTGCCGGACGGGCTTTCTCTTTATGGGCTGGCGGCACGGTTCAATCACCGCATGGCGCAGACGTTGAGAGACGTTTGCGGCGAGAAAGCTGGACAGCTGGCGAGTGCGGTGCTGCTGGGAATGCGCGACGAAGTGCCGGACGAGGAACAGGAACAGTTCCGGCGGCTCGGCATTGCGCATATTCTGTCCGTTTCGGGCTTCCATGTGGGCGTGCTGGTTGCCTTGCTGGCGCTGCTGATGATGCCGGTGAAGCATCGGCGGCTTCGGATGGCGCTGACATTGCCGATGCTGCTGGCGTATGCGTTCCTGACAGGCGGAAATGCGCCCGCCGTCCGCGCCGTGCTGCTCTGGGCGCTCGTCTGCTGGGGTCGGATTCGCCACAAGCGGGTGCTGATGCCGCATGTGCTGTGCGCATCGGCAATGATTCAGCTGATGTTTGCGCCCGCACAGCTGTTCAGCGCGTCGTTCCAGATGACGTACGGCGTGATGGCAGCGATTTGCGGGATAACGGCGCAGACCGCCCCGAACGCGCAGAAAAAGCGCGGCTGGAAGGGGAAGATACTGTCCCTGCTGTCCGTCTCCGCGGCAGCGCAGTTCGGCGTGCTGCTGCCGGAGCTGTACTGGTTCGGGCGCGTGCCGCTGCTGGGCATTGCGGTGAATGTGCTGCTGGTGGCGGGGATGAACGTGCTACTCCTGCTGGATTGGGTGACACTGCTGCTGGCGCCGATTCCGTGGCTGGCGGCGCTTCCGGGGGCGGCGACGCGCGCAGTCAGCGAGGGATTTCTGCGCCTGGTGAACGCGCTGGGGCAGTTCGCGCCGACGCTGTGGACACGTCAGCCGGATGCGTGGGTGGTACTCGGCTGGCTGCTGGTGTTTGCGGCGCTGCTGCCGTTCGGGAAGAGCCGGAACCGCTGGCAGAACCGCAAAAAGCGGCTGCCGATGCTTGCGGCAGGGGCGGCGCTGATGGCGACGATTTTGCTGCCCGCGCCGTTTTCCGGGACGGAATATATTCAGCTTGACATGGGCGACGCCGATGCCGCCGTGCTGCGGCAGGAGAAACATGTGCTGGTGGTGGATGCGGGCGAATACGGCGGCGATTTGGCATCATACCTGCGCGCGGAGCATCTGCCGGTGGATTTGCTCGTGCTGACGCATTTGCACAGCGACCACGCAGGCGGCGTGCGGGAACTGCTGGATGAGGGCATACCAATTCGCCGGTGCGTGATGCCGTCCGGCGCACTGGAGGCGGATTTCGACGAAGAGGTACTCCCGCTGCTGGCGCGGATGGAGGAAAACGGCACGGTCATCGAAACCGTCTGCCGCGGCGACATCCTCCAGTGGGCGGAAGGAAAGCTGACGGTGCTCTTTCCGCCGGAAGGATTTTCAGCGTCGAACGCCAATGACGGCTCGATGGCGCTGCTGGTGGAGGCGGAGGGCGTGAAGCTGCTGCTGACAGGCGATTTGAGCGCGCGGTACGGGCAGTACGCCGCCGTATCCGCCGACGTGGTGAAAGCGGCGCATCACGGATCGAAGAACGGCACGACGCAGGCGTTTCTGGACGAAAGCGCGCCGACTGCCGTGCTGGTGTCCACCAAACGAGAGAATGCGGCGGACTATCTGCGCGGCATCACCGATGCGGATGTGTACAGTACGCTGGAAAGCGGAGCCATCATCATCCGTATGGCGGACAGCTGCTTTACCATCGAAGAATTTGAGGGAATGCAATGAATCACAATGAATTTGTGCAGGCGTTGAAGGCAGGGAAGGTCAGCGGCGCGTACCTGTTTGAGGGCGTGGAGGAGAACATCAAGAGCGTAACGCTGGCCGCGCTGCGCAAGGCGGTGCTGGCGGACGGACTGGCGGAGCTGAACGAGAGCGTTATGGAGAATCCGTCGGCAGGGGAGATTATTGCGGCGTGTGAAACGCTGCCGTTCGCGTCGGACAAGCGGCTGGTTGTTGTGCGGGAACTGAATGGCACGACCGGGCGGAGCGAGGCGGAAGAGCGGTTCGTCAGCTACATCCCGAAAGTGCCGGATTCGTGCGTGCTGGTCATTTATGTGCGCGGCAAGGCGGACGGACGCAAGAAGCTCTATTCGGCGGTGAAGAAAAAGGGCGGCATCGTATCGTTCGAGCCGCTGGGGGATGCGGAGCTGAACGGGTGGATTGTCCGCGTGTTCCAGCAGAACGGGAAGAAGTGCGCGCCGGACGTGGCGAGCCTTTTGTCCTTCACGGTCGGCAATGACACGGCACTGCTGCGCGCGGAAATCGAGAAGCTGACGGCGCTGGCGGGCGACCGCGACACCATCACGGAGAATGACGTTCACGCCGTGGCGACGCGCTCCATCGAATGCACGGTGTTCGAGATGGTGGACGCCGTCGTCGCGGGGCAGCGCGCGCGGGCGCTGATGCTCCTGCGCGATATGCTGACCGCCGGGCAGGAGCGGCTGGGCATTCTGGCAATGCTGCTGCGGCAGTACCGGCTGATGCAGCATGTGAAAATCATGCAGTACGAGAAACTGAGCCGGCAGGAGCTGGTGAAGAATCTTGGCATTGCACCGTTCGCGGCGGAGCGCACGATGCGGCAGGCGCAGGGCTACACCGGTGCGCAGGTGCGGCGCGGCGTGGAAATCTGCCTTGACACGGAATACAAGGTGAAGGCAGGGCAGTACAACGAGGACGGCGCGCTGGAAACGGCGGTGCTGGCGCTCTTGGGGCTGCAGGGCTAAGCGTGGAAAATCGAGTGGTGGACGAGGAGATTGCGCTGATTCCGTATTATCCGAACCCAGAAGCGGCGCTGCCGTGGTATCGGGATTGCGATGTCTGCAAGTGGGTGGACAACATTGACAAACTGTGTTCGCTGGAGTGGCTGAACGCGATGTATACCTGCCTGAGCACGCGCGGCGCGTGACAGCAAACATCTACGATTTCAACACGCAGAGTAGAAAGATGTTCCTGTCGCTGGACTTTCAGCAGACTGGGAAAGAATGGTATGTACTGGATCTGTGACAAGGAAACCCGCTGACGGTCATGTTCAGCGGGCGTTTTTGTATTTCTCCTGTTTTTCCCTGCAAAAGGGGTTGCAATTCGGGCGGAAAGCGCGTATGATATGCACATGGAACGAAATTCACCCGGTGGGCGATAAATGACCCACTAAATGATGCAGGAGGCGAAACGCAATGGAGCGTGTGTATAATTTTTCCCCCGGTCCGTCGATGCTGGCACAGCCGGTGCTGGAGAAGGCGCAGAAGGACTTGATGGTCTACGGAAACACGGGCATGTCCGTGATGGAGATGTCCCACCGCAGCAAGATGTATACCGATATCTTCGACAAGACGGTCGCGGACTTGCGCACACTGATGCACATCGGGGATGATTACGAGGTGCTGCTGCTGCAAGGCGGCGCGACGCTGCAATTTTCCGCGATTCCCCTGAACCTGATGGTCAAGGGCAAGGCGGATTATGTCGATTCAGGCAATTTCGCGCACCTTGCCGCAGAAGAAGCAAAGCGCTACGGCGAAGTCAATATCGCCGCGACCAGCCGCGCGGACAACTACACCTACGTTCCCGACATGGCGGCGGCGAAGTTCGACCCCGACGCGGATTACGTTCACATCACCCAGAACAACACCATCTACGGCACGCGGTTTGTGGAACTGCCGGATGTCAAAGCGCCCCTTGTTGCCGACGCAAGCTCCATGATTCTCTCCGAACCGATGGATGTGAACCGCTACGGGGTGGTTTACGCCGGGGCGCAGAAGAACATCGGCCCGTCCGGGCTGTGCGTCGTGATTGTGCGCAAGGACTTGCTCGGCTACGCGAAGCCCATCTGCCCGAAGCTGATGGACTGGAAGGTCGAAGCCGACAAGGGCAGCATGTACAACACGCCGAACACTTGGGGCATCTATCTCGCCGGGCTGACGTTCGACTGGCTGCTGTCCATCGGCGGCGTGGAGGCGATTTATCAGGTGAATCAGGAGAAGGCAAAGCTGCTGTATGACTTCCTTGATAACAGCAAGCTGTTCAAGGCGACGGCGCAGAAGAAGTATCGCAGCTTGATGAATGTGACGTTCGTGACGGGCGACGCGGAGAAGGACGCGGCGTTTGTGAAGGAGGCGGCGGCACAGGGATTGGTGAATTTGAAGGGCCATCGGACGGTGGGCGGTATGAGAGCGTCGATTTATAACGCTATGCCCATGGAAGGGGTCAAGAAATTGGTGGGGTTCATGAAGGAATTTGAGAGGGACAACGCCTAAGGCAGGGAAAAGAGGATAAACACGCGGGCAGCGTATGGAAGAGAAGCCAACTCAATCGCGCGGAAGGGTCAAGGGGCGATGCCCCTTGCGGAGTCCAGAGGCGGCGCCTCTGGTGGGGTTTGGGGCAACGCCCCAACTGTTCCACGGGCGACCATTTCGCCAAACGCGCTCAACAAAGGCGCAGACAGCGAAGCGTCCCTGTCAGTAACTTTGCGCATCCGCAGATGCGCCCCCAAGCTGCTCTATCTACCACTCGCATATTGTCGCGCCAGATGGGCGCGGCCGAGTAGCAGGTCTTTCAGTCATAGCTGCTTTTTCCCGCAAGCAGGGGATTTCGCCTCTGCGGAGGCGAGTCGGGGGCAATGAAAACAGACGAATGTCGGCGGTCGCCCCCGACACCCCTTCGCAGCGCACTCCCATGTTTCTTGACTTTTTCCGCAAGCTATTTATACGATTTCCAGATTCACCTGCGCCATCTGCTTGCGCCTTTTCCATTCTGGCGTCCGCTCATTCCACTTAGCG
>OBDM01000073.1_pt1 | contig 58900 bp, 59 predicted proteins | sample 1518281 | NCBI WGS metagenome assembly OBDM01 (sample SAMN01760942, study PRJEB22395) | human gut metagenome | reverse complement strand
ATTGGACTATTTCAGACTTCTACATAGATGACAATGTTTCGGGATATACCTTTAACAGACCTGCATTTTCAAAAATGATTGAAAAAGTAAAAGGAGGAAAAATTGATGTAGTCATAGCAAAGGATTTATCGAGAATTGGAAGACATAACGGACGAGTATTAGTTTTAATAGATGAGTTTAAGAATATTCAAAAGAATTTAATATTAGTTTCTGAAATGGGTGGAACTTATGATGTTTTAAATGATAGAGATGATACTATTGGAATAACAACATGGTTTAATGAAAGATATGTTAAAGATTGTTCAAGAAAAACTAGAGACCACATGTATTCTAAACAAAAAACAGGAAGATTAATTATGGGAAATTATTATGGATATATAAAAGATCCAGAGGATATAACAAAGCTATATGTTGATGAAGAACTACGACCTGTTATAGAATTGATATATAAGCTATATACCGAAGAAGGAATTGGAAGAAAGAAAATTTGCGATATTCTAAATAGTAAATATAATTATCCAACTCCATCGGCTTACTATCAAATGAAACACCTAGAAAGAGGAAGAATATATAAACATCCAGTTCAAAAATTATGGTCCACATATATGGTAAGAAATATTTTAGAAAATGATGTATATTGTGGCACACTTAGAACTCATAAGAAAAAGACTGTATCCATAAGAGGCAAAGCAATACAGCTTCCAGAGGAAGAACATTTTGTATTTGAAAATCATCATGAAGCAATTATATCTAAAGAAACATTTAACTTAGCTCAAGAAATAAGAAAAAGAAAACTAAATACAAAAAGTACATCAAGTACGAGAAAAAGAAATTATTGCTTTTCAGGACTTTGCAGATGTGGTGATTGTGGTTTTGGAGTAAGTGGCATAACTATAACTAGAAAACAATCTCAAAAGGGCTATGAATGTTCACAATATAGAACTTATGGTAAAGCTAGATGTAAATGCCATGAAATTAAAGAAACGGATATAATTATACATTTCAAAGAATTTTTAAAATTCACTAAAAATAAATACATAGATGAAATAAATAAAATACAGCTTCAAACAAAAACTAATGCTAAAACAAATAATAAAGAAAAAATCAAATTTGAAATTGAAAGCTTAAATGCTGAATACAAAGTTTTGATTAGTCAAAAAATTAAAGATTTAACTAATACCACAAATGTGTATCAACGAGAAATGATTGAAAATACATATAAAGAATTGGAAAAAAACAAAACTAATCGTATAGAACAATTACAAAAACTATTAGAACAACAGCAAAAAGATTTAGACACAGAAAAAATAAAAAAATTAAAAACGGCAATAGAATATTTTGATGATATTCTAAAATCTAATGAACCAAATAGATATATTTTAGAGTGTTTAATTGATAAAATATGGATTTATCACGATAAAAGTGTGAAATTCGAGCTAAAACCTGAAATTAGCCGATTAATATAATATCCCCAAATTGAAGGCTTTTACCCCCGTATGTACTACAGAGATAATTGCTTTTTCAAAAGCAAATCCATATTTTGAACAATTAAATGCGTGCTTGCTAGGATTAAGCGTAGATAGTAATGCATCACATTTAGCTTGGGTATATGACATTTATTGCAAAACTGGAATTAGAGTTCCTTTTCCAATTATAGCAGATAGAAGTGGAGAAATTGCTAGAAAATATGGAATGATATCAAATGAAGTTAGTAAAACGGAAACTGTAAGAAATGTATTTATTATTGATGATAAAGGAGTAGTAAGACTTATTTTAATATATCCAATGAATGTTGGAAGATGTATCCCAGAAATCTTAAGAGCGTTAACGGCATTACAAGTGGCAGATAGTAATAAACTTTCAATGCCAGCCAACTGGGTACCTTGTCAGCCAGGAATAATACCTCCACCACAAACATTTGAAGCATTGGAAAAGAGAAAAAGAGAAATTGAGAAAAATCAAAATGGAATGACGTGGTATCTTAGTTTTCAAAATGTAAAAGATTGTGAAAAAATAGGTCAAACAAGTTATGAGGGAAATAAATTAGAATAGGTGTTTTTTTCTTTTTTAGGGGCAATTGTGCTCCTTTTTTTAATTGAATTATTATTTTCTAAAAAATATATACAAAGAATATAGTGAATGATATAATGTAACAAATAGTAACTAATATAATTACACGAATTAAAAGAGTACTAAACTAATAAGAAAAGATATGTTAAAATGTGTAATGAAAATAGACATGTAGCGGAATACAGTGTGTTCCATAAAAAATAAAAAAAGAGAGGAAAAGAGAAAATGAGTCTTGAATTAAGAAATGTATCAAAATCATTTGTTGGAAAAAAAGCCGTAGACAATATTTCCTTTAGTTTAACAAAACCAGGTGTATATGGTTTGCTTGGAACTAATGGAGCTGGCAAAACAACAACAATTAGAATGTTGCTTGGAATTATTAAAAAAGATAGTGGAGAAATTACTTGGAAAGGAAAGCCGGTGGACAGAAAACTTGTTAGGTTTGGATATTTACCAGAAGAAAGGGGAGTATATCCAAAGACAAAGATATTTGATCAATTAAAGTACTTTGCAGAACTAAAAGGAATGGAAAAAAATCAGGCAATAAGTTCAATAAATAGATGGGCTAAAGAATTAAAGGTGGAAGAATATTTACAAATGTCAGCTGAAAAGCTATCAAAAGGAAATCAACAAAAGATACAATTTATGACTGCAATCATACATGACCCAGAATTAGTGGTATTAGACGAGCCATTTAGTGGATTGGATCCAGTTAATACAGAAATATTAAAAAACATTATAATTGATTTAATAAGAAATGGAAAATATATAATAATGTCAGCACACCAAATGGCAACAATTGAAGAGTTTTGTAGTGATATTTTAATATTAAATAAGGGAAAAACTGTACTACAAGGCAATCTAAAAGAAATAAAAGAAAAATATCCTGCAAATAGAGTGGAAATAGATGTAAAACAAGATATAGAAAGCTATATTAAAGAGCTTAATTTGGAAATAGAAATTGAAACAAACAATAATTATGTTATAAAAATATCAGATGAAGAAAAAGCACACAAACTACTAAACAAACTTGTTGTAAATGGAATAAATATTGACAAATTTGAAATTAAGAAACCTACATTAAATGATATTTTTATAGAAAAGGTAGGTGAATGTTAATGAGAGATATTTTTACAGTTATGAAATTTACAATAAATGATATGATTAAAAGAAAATCATTTATAATATCAACATTAATCATTTTAATTTTAATAGTAATTGGTTTTAATGTACCAAATTTAATTAAAAAATTTAATGGAGACAATACCGGAAACAAATTATTAATTATAGATAGTAAAAATGTATTTGAAGGAACATTAGAAAACTTAAAGCAAATGGACTTAGGATATGAATTTGAAGTAACAAATGAAGATTTAAAATTTGAAGATGTAAAGCAAAAAATAGAAGATAAAGAAATAAAAGAAGCAATAATTATAAATTCAGAAAATGAAAAAATAAAGATATCATATATTGTAGAAAATACAACAATGATGAATGAAATTCCAGAAGGATGCATCAATGCTTTAACATCAATATACTCTAGTTTGAAAATATCTAAATTAGGTCTAACAGAGGAACAATTACAATCAATTACTCCAAATTTTGAATTTGACTTAAAACAAACAGAGGAAAAGAGCGCAAACGGAAATGTTTTTGCAATGATGATGATGTCAATTGTATTATTTTATGCTATATATTTTTGTGCATATCAAGTATCAAGTTCAATAACAACAGAAAAAACCTCAAAAATAATTGAAACCCTAGTAACATCTACAAGTCCAAAAACAATAGTACTTGGAAAAACAATAGGAATTGGAACTGTAGGTTTAGCCCAAATGATATTAATTGTTGCAATAGCCTTAATAAGTGCAAAAACTTTTTTAGAACCAGGGTTATTGGATTCTATTTTAGATATGTCTAACATTACACCATATTTAGGGATAATGACTGCAATTTACTTTATATTAGGTTATTTGGCATATGCTTTATTATATGCACTAACAGGTTCTACTGTGAGTAAACCGGAGGATATACAATCAGCTAATTCCCCTGTCGCAATATTGGCAATAATTGGATTTTATTTATCATATTTTACTATGATGAATCCTACAAGTAAACTAAATGTATTTGCTTCACTATTTCCAATATCATCACCATTTTGCATGCCATTTAGAATTATGATGGGATTGGCAAATACAACAGATGTGATAATGTCAATTGCAATTTTAATTGCAACAATAATTGCTATTGCTAATATTGCTATAAAAATATATTCAAATGCAATATTAAATTATGGTACAAAGATGGGCATCAAAGATATTATAAAAATGTATAAGGACAAACAAAATTAATACTATTATTATATAATTACATAGAAGCATTTGTAGAAAACAAAAGAATAATAAGAGGTGAAAAATTGAAAGATAATTGGAAAGAATATATCAAGAAAAATTTAAAATGGGTTGTATTATTTATATGTTTGGTTGGATTTTTAGCATTAACAGAAGATGTTTTTAATAAAGAAATAATGCAAGGGGATATTATAGGATATAAAATTATATCAACATTTTTAATATCTGATTTCGTAACTCCAATTGCAAAATTCATAACTAATTTTGGAGGAGCAGTTTTTTTATCAATAGCAACAATTGCATTACTTTTATTAATAAAAAATAAAAAAATAAGATTGTCTATTTTTTCTAATATAGTTATTATTACAATATTAAATCAATTGCTAAAAAGAATATTGCGAAGACCAAGACCAACTGAATTTAGAATAGTTGAAGAAACAGGATATAGTTTTCCATCAGGACACTCAATGGTAAGTATGGCTTTTTATGGATATTTAATATATTTAATTTATAGATATATAAAAAATAAATATATAAAATGGTCATTGATTGTATTATTAAGCATATTAATCTGTTTAATAGGCATAAGTAGAATTTATCTTGGAGTACATTACACAAGTGATGTTTTAGGTGGATTCCTATTATCAATATCATATTTAGTTGTATATATAAGTTTAATAAAAAAAATATTATCAGAAGAATAATAGGACACTAAAAAAACTATTGACCAGTAGAGACTATCATAATATACAATAATGGGAAAATATAAAAAGAGGTAATTTATAATGATAAAACAAACGGCAAGTAGAGATAATTTAGGAAAACTTGCACCAAAATTTGCAAAATTAAATGATGATGTATTATTTGGTGAAGTATAGCCAAGAGAAGACAAACTATCATTGAGAGATAAAAAACAGTAATAATTAAAAGAGCAAAAAATATAAAAAACTAAAATAAATGGATTAAAGGAAAGCGTATGAAAACAAAGATTATAAAATTAAATAATAAAGTGGATACAAAAAAATTTGAGAGAAAGATTTGGATTTATAAAAGCATAATATATAAAAGAACAAAATTTATATTAGAAGACAATGTAAAAAATATAAACTATAGTAGTGTAATAGAAGCGCTAAATATAAAAAACAGAATTAAAAGGATTAACTATATATATGACAAAGCGTGCTCGGAGATTGACGAATATAACAAAATCAAGCATATAGACTGTGAATTTAAAAATGGTAAGTGCATGAATCAACACAATACAAAAAGAATTAATGGTTGCTGTAGATTGTGCAGGCTTCAAAGTTCACATGGGTGTACATCTCAAAATATAACTTGTAAATTATTTTTTTGCGATCAATTGGAGAAAAAATATAAAACAATTAAGTTTAATGACATAAAAATACTAAAATGTCTATCACTAACTAATAGAATAATTGTAAGAGACAACTACTTCGAAACAAAAGAAAATTTTTTAAGAACGCTGTATTTAAATAGTATAATTGTTTTTTCAATAAAGGTTGTTATTAATATTATAAAAAACGGAGTATATCTACATAAAATACGTAAAAATATAACAAAAGAAAATGGAGGTTAATATGAAAAATATAAAAATTGATTTAAAAAATACAAACGTAACTGACAAGGAAATTGTAAAATATGCAGAAGAAGTAAAAAGAATACATGAAGATCTACTTAAAAGAGCTGGAAATAAAAAGGATTTTGTTGGATGGTTAGAACTTCCAAATAATTATGATAAAAAAGAATTTGATAAAATAAAAAAAGCAGCGGAAAAAATAAAAAAAGATTCAGAGATATTGATTGTAATAGGAATAGGTGGTTCTTATTTGGGGGCAAGAGCGGTTATAGAGGCGTTAAACAGCACTTTTTATAATTTACAATCAGATAGAAAAACACCATTAATATTATATGTTGGAAACAATTTAAGTACAAATTATATAAATGATTTAATAGAGATTATAGGAAATAAAGATTTTTCTATAAATGTAATATCAAAATCTGGAACAACAACAGAACCTGCCATCGCATTTAGAATTTTTAGGGAAATGATAGAAAATAAATATGGAATAAAGGAAGCAAGAAAAAGAATATATGTTACTACAGATAGCAAAAAAGGTGCTCTTAAAACATTAGCAAAAGAAGAAAAATATACTACATTTGTAATACCAGATAATATAGGTGGAAGATATTCAGTCCTTACAGCGGTAGGGCTACTGCCAATAGCTACAGCGGGAATAGACATAGATAAGCTTATTAAAGGAGCTCAAAATGCGCAGGAGCAGTATTCAGACAAAAATGTTAAATATAATGAGTGTTACAAATATGCTGTAGTTAGAAATATATTATATAAAAATAAAAAAGACATAGAAATACTTGTTACATATGAACCAAAGTTACACTATTTAATAGAATGGTGGAAGCAATTATTTGGGGAAAGCGAAGGAAAAGACAAAAAAGGAATATACCCTTCAGGAGTAGAGTTTACTACTGATTTACATTCATTAGGACAATATATACAAGATGGAAGAAGAAACTTATTTGAAACAGTAATAAACATAGAAAAAATTAACTCAGAAATAAAGATAAATATGGATGAAGATAATTTAGATGGATTGAATTATCTGTCTGGAAAAACATTGGATTTCGTCAATAAAAAGGCTATGGAGGGTACTATAGCAGCACATGTGGAGGGAGATGTACCAAATATATTAATAAATATGGAAGAACTAAATGAAGAAACCATGGGTTACTTAATATATTTCTTTGAATTAGCATGTGCTATGTCAGGAAATTTATTAGGTGTAGATCCATTCAATCAACCAGGAGTAGAAAAATATAAAACTAATATGTTTAAATTACTAAAAAAGCCGGGATATGAAGAAAATTAGGAAAACACTTGCATTTGTTAAAAATATAAAGTATAATAATTATATATTTAATATTAAAAACATAAATGAGACAAAGTAAAATAAAGGTTATTTAAAGAGAGGATTAGTTGAAAGCTGAAAGCTAATCTAAAAAAACATATTTGAAAAACTACCTCATTGTTCCTAGCAAAAACTAGGCGTGTGCTTGCGTTAAAAGTTAATTAAGTAAAAAACAAGGATGGAACCGTGTTAATAAAAGCACTCCTAGGCGTAGTTAAATGCCTAGGAGTTTTTTGATATGCTAATTTATAGGCATAAAAAAGGAGGAAAAATAAAATGATAAAAATTGAATTGAAAGATGGAGCTATTATTGAAGTAGAAAAAGGTAGTTCAATAATAGATGTGGCAAAAAAAATTAGTGAAGGCTTAGCAAGAGTAACATTAGCAGGATTAGTAAATGGAGAAGTACAGGATTTAAGACATAAATTGACTGAAGATTGCAAACTTGAAATATTAACATTTGATAGTCTAGAGGGAAAAAAAGCATATTGGCATACAACATCCCACATAATGGCACAAGCAATAAAAAGACTATATCCGGAAATAAAACTTGCAATAGGACCATCAATAGATAATGGATTTTATTATGACTTCGATACAGAAAAACCATTTTCAGAAGAAGATTTAATCAAAATTGAAGATGAAATGAAAAAAATAATAAAAGAAGATTTACCACTAGAAAGATTTGAACTCCCAAGAAAAGAAGCAATAAAATTTATGGAGGAAAAAGGAGAGCCATATAAGGTAGAACTAATCAACGATTTGCCAGAAGATGCAATAATATCATTCTACAAACAAGGCGAATTTACAGATCTTTGCGCAGGTCCTCATGTTGCGAAAACAGGTAATATTAAAGCTGTAAAACTGTTAACATCTTCAGGAGCTTATTGGAGAGGAAACGAAAAAAATAAAATGCTACAAAGGATTTATGGTATTTCATATCCAAAAGCTAGCCAATTAGAAGAATACTTGAATATGTTAGAAGAAGCAAAAAAGAGAGATCATAAAAAATTGGGTAAAGAGTTAGAATTATTTATGATTACAGGAGAAGGACCAGGATTTCCATTCTTTTTACCAAAAGGAATGGTGATTAGAAATGTATTAGAAGATTATTGGAGAAAAATTCATACTTTAAATGGATATCAAGAAGTTAAAACACCGGTAATGTTAAATGAAGAATTATGGCATCGTTCAGGACACTGGGATCATTATAAGGACAATATGTATACAACAAAAATAGATGAACAAGACTTTGCTTTAAAACCAATGAACTGCCCAGGAGGTATGTTAGTATATAAAAGCAAAATGCATTCATACAAGGACTTACCTATAAGGATGGGAGAATTGGGACTTGTACATAGACATGAAAAATCTGGCCAATTAAACGGGCTATTTAGGGTAAGATGTTTTACTCAAGACGATGCTCATATATTCTGTTTACCAGAACAAATTGAATCAGAAATAATTGACTTAATGCACTTAATAAACCAAGTATATAGCTTGTTTGGATTTACATATACAGTAGAGCTATCTACAAGACCAGAAGACTCTATGGGAAGCGATGAAGATTGGACAACAGCAGAAAATGCTTTGAGAAAGGCATTAGAGCATGAGAACATGGAATATGTTGTAAATGAAGGCGATGGAGCATTTTACGGACCAAAAATTGATTTTCATATAAAAGATAGCTTGGGCAGAGATTGGCAATGTGGAACTATACAGTTAGATTTTCAGATGCCGGAAAGATTTGACTTGAATTATATAGGACAAGATGGAGAGAAGCATAGACCTGTTATGTTACATAGAGTTGTATTTGGTAGTATAGAAAGATTTATAGGAGTCTTAATAGAACATTATGCAGGTGCATTCCCAACATGGCTTGCACCAGTACAAGTAAAAATACTTACTATTTCTGATAACCAAAAAGAATATGCAGATGAATTGGTAAAACAATTTATGAAGGAGGGAATAAGAGCTGAATTAGATGACAGAGAAGAAAAGATAGGCTACAAAATAAGAGAAGCACAACTTCAAAAAATTCCATATATGCTAATAATTGGAGAAAAAGAGGTAGAAGCAAATGCAGTAGGAGTACGTGCAAGAAAAGAAGGCGATATAGGACAAATGCCTGTAAAAGAATTTATTTCTAAGATTAAAGAGGAAATAGAAGAAAAGAAATAAGTTAAATGCAATTCTATAAAATAAATATGATTATTAAATTTAATGTAAGATTAAGTGGAGGTAAAAATGCCAGAGATTACTAAAGACGAAAAGAAAATAATAGAACAGAAACTAGAATATATTGGTTTAGATTTAGAAAATGTACCAGAGTTTTTAAAAAGTTTTAAACCACTTAATTATAGACCGCTAGAGTCATATGATGATACATATAAAATTTATAAATATATAAACATTTGTGATATTCAAATTTTAATAACTCCAACAGACAGGCTAACATCACTACAAGAAAAATATAAATTAGCAAGCCCAATTTTAGAGTACTTAGATTCTGAAAATGAGGAAGACATAGAAAAGTTTGCTAAATTTTTAGAAATGGTAAGAAATTTGAAAATAGATGATATAGAAGAGATAGAAACAGAGCAAGAATTATTAAAAGATAAAATACCATTTGAAGTTAAATATAAAAATAATTTTATATGGCAGATATATTATTCGGATTATTGCAATAAATACTTTATGCTAGTGCCAACGAGGGAAGCTAACAATCCAGAACTATTTTATATATTAAAACAACAAATTCAATGTAATAAAGAAAAAGGTCAAAGAAAAATTTTTGTCCCAATTAGTAATATGGAGTACTCTGAAAGATATCTAAAAAAAACAGAGATAAACGATATAGAAAATTATTTGTGGTATTTTACTAAACAATGGCCAAATATATATGAAGTATATGATAACGATGAAAATTTAGAAGTACAAATTTTAGGGCAAGTAGATGTCTATGAAAAAGTTTTAAGCACATATAAAATTAAAATAAGAAATAAAGAAGAAGCAACTGAATTTTTAAAATTATTAAAAGCATTATTTATCTTATCAACTGGAGCAGAAGAACAATATAAAATTGATTTAAAAATAAATGAACAAGCAGGTCTCTATTTTTTATATAACAATGAGAAAATAGAATATTCATATTTACCTATTTTTATAAATACAGAAGTAAATAAAAAAATAAAAGAAATAGAAAAAGTTAAAAATGAAATAACAACAAAAAAAGAAAGGCTACAAAGGCTTAAAAAGGTGAATGATGGTGCAACGGCTGAGTATTTAGAAAGACAAAAGCAAATATCTACCTTCCTAGAATGTAAAAAAACTTTTCTTGGAAAAATTAAATACTATTTTAAGAATAAGAGTATAAAAAAACAAATAATAAATGATGTGAAAACAAGAGTGGAAAGGGAAAATATAGAGCCGGAAACAATATATGAAAAAAAAGAACAGTATACTTTGGAGGATCTAATTGGACTTTGTACAAGATTAAATAGTAAAAATGAAATAAACAAAAACATGAAGTTAGATATAAATGCTATGGAACTAAAAATTACTAACTTAACAAAAAAAATAGAAAATGCAGAATTATATATAAATGAGATAGAAAAGCATAAAAAGAGTATTTTTGAATTTTGGAAATTTACTAATAAAGACGAAATATCAACTTTGACACAAGGAGAACAAGAAGAGTTACCAAAAACAAAAATTGAAAAATGTTTTGATTATATCGAAGACATGGAAGAATTAGGTAAAAAAGCAGATGAACTCCAAAGGAGGAAACTATCTAAAAATGAAACAGATGCTATATTTGCTGTAAAACAAGCTATAAATTCTGTTAAGGCATTTGAGAACGAGTATGAAGATATAAAAGAGTTTAAAAAACTAAAACAAGAATATGAAGACAACATGGAATACATAAATATGAAAGACTTTAATATATTTGGAAGCATGAATAAAGACAAAACACAAATCAGTACAATAAATAATCAAAAGCATAGAGAAATACCAAAAGATAAATATAAAGTGTTAAACATAAATGCAAACACAGAAATAGATATGTTTAAAGAAAATTTAAAGAATTATACAAAACTAGTAGAAGAGGCATTTAACAAGATAACTTTACAAAACAATATAGCTGTGTATAAACTTTTGCAAGCAAACATGAACGGTTTGGAGATATTTAATATAAGCCCCATAAAAGAACTTGAAAACATAAAAGAGGACTCAACTACATTGCACAAATTTAATCTTCAAGAAGGAGTACCAATATTATTTTACTCGAACATTATATTTTATGAAAATTTTAATAAAACACTACCAATTGGAATGGACTTATCTACAGAGGTATTATTAGATTTAAATCAACTTGAAATGGAAAAAATTAATGAAAATGAATTTAATTATAATGTTAAAAGAAATGAGTTCGATTATGAAATAAGAAAAATAAAAGTAATAGAATATAATGTAAAGAAAAAAAGAATATAGTGAGCAAATAAAAAATATTTGCTCATTTTTATTGACAAATTAAATTTAAAATAGTATTATTGTATTGCGCAAGTAACACAATACAGAAAGGAGGTAATTATGAATTACATATTTGACAATGAAAGACCAATTTATATTCAGTTAGTTGAGATAATAAGAATAGAAATAGTTTCTGGTAAATTCAAAAAAGGACAAAGAATGCCTTCTGTAAGAGAGCTAGCACTTATAATGAAGGTTAATCCAAACACAATGCAAAAAGCGTTGGCTGAACTTGAGAATGAACAGTTAATTTATACAGAAAGAACAAATGGAAAATATGTAACAGAAGATGAAGAATTGATTGAAAAAATAAAAAGAAAATTGGCAAAAGAAATAATTGATAATTATCTTAATAATATGAAAAAAATCGGCATAGATTATGACTCAGCTGTAAAATACTTGCAAGAAGGAGGAAAAGATGGAATTAGTTAAATGTAATAATTTGTGCAAAAAATTTGATGACAAGCAAGTTTTAAACAATATAAATTTAAGTATTCCAAAAGGAAAAATTATAGGTTTACTTGGGAAAAATGGAATGGGGAAAACAACTTTAATAAAATTGATTAATGATTTATTAACTCCTACAAGTGGCGAGGTGCTTATAAATGGTGAAAAACCAGGTGTAAACTCTAAGAAAATTATTTCATATTTACCAGAGAGAACATATCTTGATAAAAATATGAATGTTTCACAAATAATAACTTTTTTTAATGAATTTTATGATAATTTTAATGAAGAGAAAGCGATTAAGCTATTAAAAGATTTAGATTTAGATATAAATTTAAAAATAAATAAAATGTCAAAAGGAATGCAAGAGAAATTACAACTAATATTAGTTATGAGCAGAGAGGCAGAATTATATATATTAGATGAGCCATTAGGTGGAGTTGATCCAGCGACTAGAGATTATATTTTAGATACAATTCTTTTAAACTTTAACGAAGGAGCAAGCTTAATTATATCTACTCATATAATTAGTGATGTTGAAAGAATATTAGATGATGTCATTTTTATTGATAAGGGAGAAATTATATTAACATCATCAGCAGATGAGCTAAGAAAAAAAGAAAGTGCATCAATAGACGAAATATTTAGGAGGTGCTTTAAATGTTAGGTAAATTATTAAAATATGATTTGAAATGGTGCTTTAAACCTTTATTAGTATTTTATATGTTAGCGATTTTCTTTTCAATAATAGTAAGAATTGTTGAAAGTTTTAAACAAAGCCTGATAATATTGATAATTGACAAGGTATGCTGTGGTATTGTTATTGCAATGCTAGTAAACATATTAATAAATTGCTTTATGAGAAATTGGGCAAGATTTGTAAAAAATATATATAAAGATGAAGCATACTTGACACACACACTTCCTATAAGCAAAAGTGAAATCTACTTATCAAAAATTCTAACAGCTATTATAACATTGCTTACTTCATTTGTTGTTGTAGTTATTTGTCTAGCTATTAGTTGCCTAAATAAGGAAACATGTGTTATGTTAAAAGAGTCCTTAGAACAATCAGCAATATATTTGAATAGTTCAGTATTTAGTTTAATACTTGTAATGGTTATTACATTATTCTTTGAGTGTTTGTTTATGATGATGAGCGGAATATTAGGACTTATAATAGGACATAGAAGTAATAATTCGAAAATAATTAAGTCTATAATAATAGGATTTGCAATATATAGTTTATTGTCAGCTATATCACTAGGAATATTATTTATGGCAGGTGTGATAAATCCTGAAATAATGTCATTATTTAACAATGTTAATGTAAATTCAGAAGGACTTAAGGGCATGATGTTAGTTGGAATATTAGTATATGCTATATACAACGTGGGAATTTATTATGCAGGAAATAAATTTTTAAATAAAGGAGTAAATATAGATTAAAATTAAGTGGTACCGATGGTGGGACTCGAACCCACATGGTTTCCCGCCAGATTTTGAGTCTGGTGCGTCTGCCAATTCCGCCACATCGGCATATTTAAAATACAATATATATAATAACAGATATTAACTGGTTTGGCAAGATAAAATTAAAATTTTTTTGAAATATCAATAGGCGGGTAAAATCGCCTATTTTTGTCTTCAATATTAGAAATTCATTTGAAATGAAGGAAAAAATATTTGTAATATAAACTAGAATATGCTAAAATAATGTATGCTATGTGGTAAAAATAAAAAAATGATGTAATAAATTTATTAAGAAAGGAACAAAAATAGTATGAATATAGGAATAGATATAGATGATACAATGTCAAATTCATTTGAAATTATGTTAGCAGATTCACAAATATATGATATTGAGGAAATGAAGGGAACAGGGGATATTAAAAATTTAGGAAGCATACCTACATATGATCAAATAGAGAATATGTATAAGTGGGAAGAGGAAGCATTAAAAAAATTTTGGTATAAACACTTTGAAAGAGTTTTAAGAGAGGCAACTCCAAAACAATATGTAGCAGAAACTATAAAAAAATTAAAAGAAGAAGGAAACAACATTTATATTATAACCGCAAGGTATGAGCAAGATGGAATAGAAAGCGTAGAGGGGTTAACAGAAGAATGGCTTAAAAAGAACAAAATAGAATATGATAGATTATTAATAAATTCATCTGACAAATTAAAGATAGCTAGAGAATACAATATAGATGTATTTATAGATGATTGCTTTAAATTTTGTAAAGAAATAAATGATGCAGGAATAAAATCATATATGTTTGTTGGTACAACAAATAATAATATAGAAACAGGAGAAGTAGAAAAAGTGTATTCATGGCCACAAGTTTATTTTAAAATCAAAGAATTTACCAAAAAAACACAATAATATAATTAATGCAACACATAAAGATTAAAATCATTTAAAACATAAAAAGGAGGAATAACAAGCAAATGCTAAAAATATTAAAAAACCTAAAAGAATCACTAATCTCAGTAATAATTATAGTGATTTTGCTATGCTTGCAAGCAGGTACAGACTTAGCATTACCAGATTATACATCTAAAATAGTTAATATTGGAATACAACAAGGGGGAATACAAAATGTTTCTCCAGAAGCAATACGAAAAGAGCAAATGGAAAATTTATTACTATTTTCAACAGATGATGAAAAAATATTAAATTGTTATACTCTAATTTCTAAAAAAGAAATGGAGGATAAAGAGTATGAAAAATATTTAAAACAATATCCAGAATTAGAAAATCAAGATATTTATGTACTTAATAATTTAAAGAAAGAACAGAAAGAAGAACTTGATACATTAATAGCAAAACCATTAATGATAATATATAGTATAAGTAATGAAGAAACAGCCAAAGAGATCAAAAAGAATATTCTACAGAACACACCTAAAGCACAACAAAGCATACTAGAACAAGCAGATTTGCTAACAATAATTAAAAATATGCCAGAAGAAACAAGGAATAATATTTTGGAAGAAAGTAGCAAAATGATAGACGAGAAATTTGGCAATATGACAGAACAAGTTGCAATACAAGCTACAAAGCAAGAATATGCCCAAATAGGGATGGACTTAGATAAAATACAAAATGATTATATACTATTTACAGGTATGCAGATGTTAGGAATAGCATTAATAAGTATGATTGCAGCAATAATAATAATGTATTTATCATCGAGAGTTGCAGCTAAGTTAGGACAAAACCTAAGAAATAAGGTTTTCAAAAAGGTTTTAGGCTTTTCCATAGAGGAATTTAAGGCGTTTTCTACAGCATCACTAATAACACGTAGCACAAATGATATACAGCAAATTCAAAATTTAATTGCAATGTTATTTAGAGTAGTAGTATATGCGCCAATAGTAGGTATAGGCGGTTTTATAAGGGTATTAAATAACAGCCATACTTCAATGGCTTGGATAATAGGCTTGGCAATTTTATGTATATTAGGAATAATATTAACATTATTTATTATAGCAATGCCAAAATTCAAGAAACTACAAGAGCTTGTTGACCGTTTGAATTTAGTTGCAAGAGAAATACTAACTGGTTTGCCAGTAATTAGAGCGTTTAATACAGAAAAGAAAGAAGAAAAAAGGTTTGAAGATGCAAATAAAATATTAATGAAAACTAATATATTTGTTAATAAGGCTATGAGTTTAATGATGCCAGCATTAATGTTTGTTATGAATTCAGTGGCTTTACTAATTATATGGGTAGGAGGACATAATGTAGCAAATGGAAATATACAAGTTGGAGATATGATGGCGTTTATACAATATACAATGCAAATTGTAATAAGTTTTTTAGTTATTTCTATGATATCTATAATGCTACCTCGTGCTCAGGTTTCTGCTAATCGTATAAATGAAATTTTAGAAAAAGAGCCAAGAATAAAAGATAATGAGAATACAAAAAAATTTGACAACAGTAAGAAAGGATTGGTGGAATTTAAAAATGTTTCATTTAGATATCCAGATGCAGATGCAGAAATATTAACAGATATTAATTTTACAGCAGAACCGGGAAAAACTACGGCAATAATAGGAAGTACAGGTAGTGGAAAATCTACTATTGTAAATTTAATACCAAGGTTTTATGATGTAACTGGTGGAGAACTATTAATAGACGGAGTTAATATAAAAGATGTATCTCAACATGAATTGAGAAAAAGAATAGGTTTTATTCCACAAAAAGGCTTACTATTTTCTGGAACAATAGAATCAAATATAAAATATGGAAATCCTAAAATGTCTGACAAACAGATGAAAGAAGCTGCAGAAATAGCACAGGCAACAGAATTTATAGAAGCAAAGCCAGAAAAATATAAATCAGAGATAGCACAAGGCGGAACAAACGTGTCTGGTGGGCAAAAACAGCGTTTATCAATAGCAAGAGCGATTGCAATAGACCCAGAAATATTTGTTTTTGATGACAGCTTTTCAGCATTAGATTTAAAAACTGATAGTAAATTAAGAGCAGCATTAGCAGAAAAAACTAAAAACAAAACTGTAATTATAGTTGCGCAAAGAGTAAGCACAATACTAAATGCTGACCAAATTGTGGTGCTAGAAGAGGGAAAAATTGTAGGAATAGGAAAGCATCAAGAGCTTATGAAAAATTGTGATACATATTCACAGATAGCATTATCACAGCTTTCAAAGGAGGAGCTAGAATAATATGAGTAATCAAACAAAAAAGCCTCCAATGGGAGGTATGGGACCAGGAAAAGGACCAATGACAATGGAAAAAGCAAAAGACTTTAAAGGGACTACAAATAAATTGATAAAAAACTACTTATCTAAATATAAAATTGCAGTGGTTATAGTAATGATATTTGCAATTGGAGGTACAATTTTCTCAATTGTAGGACCAAAAATATTGGGAAACGCAACAACAGAAATATATAATGGATTAATAAGTAAATTATCAGGGGGAGAAGGAATTAATTTTCAAAAAATTGCAGAAATTCTTCTAACATTATTAACATTGTATTTGATTAGCATGGTATTCTCTGCAGTGCAGGGATTTACAATGACAGGAGTGGCACAAAAAATAACATATAAAATGCGCAATGAGTTAATAGAAAAAATTAATAAACTTCCTATGAAATATTTTGATAAAAAAACAAATGGAGAAGTATTATCAATAATATCAAACGATGTAGATACATTATCTCAAAATTTGAACCAATGTGTTACGCAAATAATAACAGCTATTTGCACATTAATTGGAATATTAATAATGATGTTTTCTATTAGCTGGCAAATGACTATTACGTCTTTGATAATACTACCAATTGCAGCATTTTTAGTTAAAACAATAGTATCTAAGTCGCAAAAATATTTTAAAGCTCAACAAGATTATTTAGGACATGTAAATGGACAGGTAGAGGAAATTTATGGAGGACACACTGTTGTAAAAGCATTCAACAGTGAAGATGTAGTAATAAACAAATTTGAAGAAGCAAGTGAGGAGTTATATAAATCTGGTTGGAAATCTCAATTTCTATCTGGACTAATACATCCGGTAACCAACTTTATAAGTAATGTTGGATATGTGGCAGTAGCAATACTAGGTGGATATTTTGCTATACAAGGCAAAATAACAGTAGGAAATATTCAGTCTTTTATACAGTATAATAAGCAATTTACTCAACCAATAAATCAAATAGCCCAAGTTTCTGGAATGTTACAAGCCATGGTAGCGGCAGCGGAGAGAGTATTTGAGTTTTTGGAGGAGACAGAAGAAATAAAAACTATTGCGAATCCTAAAAGTACAAAAGAGATAAAAGGCAATGTGCAGTTTGAACATATTCATTTTGGCTATGATGAGGATAAGATAATAATAAATGATTTTAATGCAGATATAAAAGCTGGACAAAAAATAGCAATTGTAGGTCCAACAGGGGCAGGAAAAACGACAATAGTTAAGCTTTTAATGAGATTTTATGATGTGAACAGTGGAGCAATATTGCTTGATGGAACAAATATAAAGAAGTTTGATAGAGGAAAACTAAGACAGGTATTTGGAATGGTTTTACAGGACACATGGCTATTTAATGGAACGGTTAAGGATAATATCAAATATGGAAAAGAAGATGCAACAGATACAGAAATAATAGAGGCTGCTAAAGCTGCACATGTACACCACTTTATAAAAACATTGCCTAAAGGATATGATGCACTAATAGATGAAGAGTCAAGTAATATTTCAGCAGGTCAAAAGCAATTATTAACAATAGCAAGGGTTATTTTAACAGATCCTAAAATATTGATACTGGACGAAGCTACAAGTTCTATAGACACAAGAACAGAACAACAAATACAATCAGCAATGGATAATTTAATGAAAGGTAGAACAAGCTTTATAATAGCACATAGATTATCTACAATAAAAAATGCAGATTTGATACTTGTAATGGATCAAGGAGATATTGTAGAACAAGGAACGCATGAAGAATTATTAAAAAAGAACGGTGCATATGCAAAATTGTATAATTCACAATTTGAAGAAAACTAACAAACGAAATAAATTAACCTGAGCGGTTTTAGCCACTCAGGTTAATTTATACTTTTAATAAAAACTGCTAATTTTTTTAAAGTCTCACAACCAAGTTCTATTTCTTCATTACTAAAAGATTCTAATATTTTACTAGTTTCCGATTTTATATTATTATTTTTGCCAAACAAAATATAATCAGCACTGGTATTGGTTAAATCACAAAGTCTTTTTAACTTTTCAATGGATAAGCAACTTTTTCCACGTTCAACAATTCCTAGATATTGACCAGAGATACCAAGTAATTTAGAAAATTCTTCTTTTGACATATTCATATTTTCACGTATATTTTTTATTCTTAAACCAATTTGCTTTTTCATAAAAAACCTCACAAAATTAATATCAAATTAATTCTAAAATTATAAACAAATTATAAAATGACAAAAAACAATACATATTAGTGGAAAAAAATGAAAAAATATGATAATATATGAAAAAACAAGAGGTATTTATTTTTATGGAGAATAAAATGAAATTATTATTAGTGGAAGATGATGTTAATACTTGCGAAATATTTAAGAAAATTGAAAGAGCAAAAAGTGAGATAAAATTTATTGCAATAACAAACTCGGAAGTAGAAGCGTTAAACTGTGTAAAAAATAATATGCCAGACGGCATTATATTAGATCTAGAATTAACAAATGGAAAAGGTAGTGGATTTGGATTTTTAAAAGAGTTAAGGAAAATTAAGTTAAAAATATTGCCTAAAATAATAGTAACTACAAACATATGTACAGACTCTGTTTATGATTATTTACATGATAATAAAGTTGATTTTATATTTTATAAAAAACAAGAAGGTTATTCGGAAGAAAACGTAATAGATACATTACTATTGTTAAATGGGTATACAGATAATATAAGCCACACTGAAAATACTAAACACAATGAATCAAATGATGATAAAGAAATATTGGAAGAAATTGACAAAGAACTTGATTTGATAGGAGTAGGAACTCATTTACAAGGCAGAAAGTATTTACATGACTCTATATATTATGCAATAATGCAAGAAAATAATGAAAGCAAAATATCAATAATACAATATTTAGGTGGTAAATATAAAAGGTCTACAAGTACTATAAGCAGAGCAATGCAGAATGCAATACTTTATGCTTGGCGAATATCTGCAATAGAAGATTTAACCACATATTACACAGCAAAAATTAATTATGAAACAGGAGTACCAACACCAACTGAATTTATATATTATTATGCCAATAAAATAAAGAAAAAGATGATCTAAAAAGCGCCACAATGCATTGCATTGTGGCAAAATTCAAATATTACTTGGTAGATGAAAGAAAGTATGTCTACAAAGTGATAAAATATCACAAAAAGTAATAATCACTAAATGACAAAAATCAGATTTAATCAAATAATTGAATCACTACTGTTCACTTATATAAATGGATATAAGTGATATTTTTTTTATTGTAAAAAATAAAAAAATAGGTGGTGATATGAATGGACATTTGGGAATGGATAAGATATGTATTAGGATTATAATTAAAGTTTAATACTTAGCAAAAATTCAAATTAAGTAGGGGCGATTTTAATCGCCCGTGCAAATAAAGCTCTACACAACAAAATTAGAAAGATGTAATTAATATTGATTATGTCTTTTTTTTAATATATAATATTTATGATTTGAGGAGAAAGTGGTATGGAAAATGAATAGTGATTTACTAATAAAGCAATTTACTATTAATATATTAGTGTATTTAGTGACATTTAAAATATTAAATATTAAAATTACAAGTTATAGACAATGGGTAAAGATTACAAGTGCAAGCGTATTAACAACAATAACATATGCAATATTAAAGAAATATATGGCAATCCCATTTTTAATAATTGTTTCATTTATATTGCAAAACATCTTTTTATCTTTTTTTATAAAAGAAAATATATCTATATTTATTACCAATCTAGTAGCGAATGCAATAACATATATCATTTACACATTGGCTACAATAATAGAAATTCTTCCGTTGACAATACTTAATATAAATAATAATTTTTGTAATTTTATTTTGATAACACTTATAAGCATTATACTGTTTTATATATTTTCAAAAATTAAAAGAATAAAAAATGGAATGAAATTTTTAAGAGATACTAAAAGCCAAGAATACGTTGAGATTATAGCTATAAACATAAGTATTGCTGTAATATTTGTATACACCTTATTTGGCAACTATTATGGCAATTTGACAAGGCATATTTTGATTTCATTTATTATTTTAGGTATTATTATGTTTGTTATGATTCAAAAAACATTGGTTTTATATTATAAGCAAAAGTTATTGGAAAAAACAATGGCAGATTATGAAAATGAAATTAAACAAAAGGATGAGAAAATAAAAGTTCTTTCAGAGGAAAAGTTTAAGATTAGCAAAATTAATCATGAATTCTATAATAGACAAAAAGCATTAGAGATGACAGTAAATGACTTTATAAATACTACAAATATGGAAGTTGGAAGGGAACTAGCTATTACGAACAAAATAAATAGTTTATCAAAAGAATATTCTAATAAAATGAAATCAATAAAACAAGTGGAAAAGCTATCGATTACAGGAATAGAAGAAATTGATGAAATGTTTAAATATATGCAAATTGAATGTATAAAAAATAATATTGATTTTAAGCTAAAAATAGAAGGAAATGTATATCCATTAATTAATAATATTATAGAAAAGGATAGATTAGTAACTTTAATTGGGGATCATTTAAAAGATGCAATAATAGCAATAAATTTTAGTAAAAATAAGTTTAAAAGTATTATAGCAATATTGGGTATAAAAAATAACTGCTACGAATTTTGCGTATGTGATACAGGTATAGAATTTCAAATAGAAACATTGTTAAAATTAGGATTGGAACCTGTAACAACACACAAAGAAACTGGCGGTACAGGCATTGGATTTATATCTACATTTGAAACACTAAAAAAGTGTAATGCTAGTCTAATAATAGATGAAAAACATGAAGAAAGTAACAATGATTATACTAAATCAGTTACAATAAAATTTGATGGGAAGAGCCAATATATAATAAAATCATATAGAGCAGATAAAATAAAAGATAAAGCAGAAGATGATAGAATAATAATAAAAAGGAATGATAATTAGATGAACAAATTACCCGATTTTTTTATGGAAAGATTATATAAAGAATATAACGAAGAGCAAGCTAATCAAATAATAGAAGGCTATAAGTTAGAAAGAAAACTTACTTTTAGAGTTAATACAATAAAAACAACAGCAGAAGAAATTGAACAGAGGCTAGTTGAAAATGAAATAATGTATAAAAAAGTAAAATGGAGTAAAGAGGCTTTTATAATACTTAATAGAAATGAAGAAGAGATACAAAAATTAGAAATGTATAAAAATGGAGAAATATATTTACAAAGTTTGTCATCTATGTTGCCACCAATAATTTTAAATCCTGCAGAAAAAACAGATATTTTAGACATGACTTCAGCGCCAGGAGGAAAAACCACACAAATAGCAGCACTTACTAATAACAATGCAAATATAACAGCCTGCGAAATGAGTAATATACGAGCGGAGAGACTAAAATACAATCTAGAAAGGCAAGGAGCTCTAGCATATGTTATGGTAAAAGATGCAAGAAATATAGATAAATTTTTCTCTTTTGATCAAATACTTCTAGATAGCCCATGTAGTGGAAGTGGTACTATAAATATGAATAATACAGATTTGAATAAGTATTTTACATTAGAGCTTGTTGAAAAATGCAAAAAAACACAAAGAAGTTTAATAAATAAAGCAGTACAAATATTAAAAGGTGGCAAAGAATTGGTATATTCAACGTGTTCAATATTAAAAGAAGAAAATGAAGAAATAGTAAAAACAATAATGAATAAAGGAATGGAAATTGTTCCAATTGAATTTGAAGGCAAGGAAACATTACCACAATTACCAACAACAATAGATGGAACTTTATGCATATGTCCAACACAAGAATATGAAGGATTTTTTATTGCTAAACTAAGAAAAATATGTTAAATTTAAAAATGAATTGTTTGTTTATGAAGAGGAGAGAAAAAAATGAGAAATGTATTTACATACTTTATGCTGTTTTTTATTTATGCAATTTTGGGTTGGATAATAGAAACAACATTAGTATCTATAGAAAAAAGAAAATTTGTAAATAGAGGCTTTTTAATAGGTTTAAATATTTTTTCCATATTGTCCAATTTATGGATTTGGTGGACTAGCCATTACAATTTTATTAAAAAACTATACCAAAGATCCAATAGTATTATTTTTGATGGCAGTAATAATATGTGGAATATTAGAGTATTTTACAAGTTACATAATGGAAAAAATATTTAAAGCAAGATGGTGGGATTATAGCGCTAAAAAATATAACATAAATGGAAGAATATGTCTAGAAACAGTTGTGCCATTTGGAATATTGGGATGTTTGGTTATGTATGTATTAAATCCAATAACATTTAAATATTTAAATATGCTTTCAAATTCTATGTTAAATATTATTTCTGCAATTTGTTTTACAATATTTATTACAGATAATATTGTTTCATATAATGTAATATCAAGTTTTACCAAAACTGTTAAAACCATAAATGTAGGTAAAATAAAGGATAACACAGAAGAAATTACAAAAAAGGTAAGGGAAGTATTAATAGGAAAATCTTTTTTCAACAAAAGACTTATGGAAGCATACCCAAATTTGCAGGCTAAGATAAAAGAAAAAGCAAGGCAAATAGCACAAAAGGCTAAGGAAGTAAAAACAGAAATGTCAGATAAAGTTGAAAGCATGAAAGAAAAAATAACCCAGAGTGCAAGCGAAATAAAAGATAATATAGGGGATAAGGTAGAAGAAATGCAAAAGGAAATAAGGAAAAAACCTTCTAAAAAAGAAGGTAAATAATAAGCTAACTATGTATTGCCATTCTGGCTAATTCATCACATCTATTATTAAATTCATTGTCTGCATGACCTTTTACTTTGTGAAATGTGACTTTATGAGTTTTGGTAAGAGAAAGTAATTCTTGCCAAAGCTCTTTATTTTTTACATCTTTTTTATCAGATGTTTTCCAATTATTTTTAACCCAATTTTTAATCCAATTTTGATTAAAAGCATTTACCACATAAGCACTATCACTATAAAGATGAACATTACATGGAAATTTTAGAAGCTTTAATCCCTCTATTACAGCAGTTAGTTCCATTACATTGTTGGTAGTATTTTTTAAGCCACCAGAAATTTCTTTTTTATTATCTTTATACATTAAAATTGTTCCCCAACCACCTGGCCCAGGATTACCACTACAGGCACCATCAGTATATATAATAACTTCTTCCATTTAATTTTCTCCTTCTAATTGTAAATATTTTTATTATATGATATTATAACAATAAATAAAAAACAATACAATATAAAGAAGGTGAGTTTATGCCAAAAGTATTAGGAACAATAGCTGAATATAATCCATTTCATAATGGCCATTTATATCATATAAAAAAATCTATAGAAGAAACAGGTGCAGATTTTGTAATATGTGTGATGTCAGGAAATTTTGTACAAAGAGGTAATACTTCTATTATAGATAAATGGACAAAAGCAAAAATGGCATTGGCTAATGGAGTAGATTTAGTAATAGAATTACCAACTGTATATAGTGTTTCAAGCGCAGAAAACTTTGCAGAAGGTGCTATAAAATTATTAGACTCATTAAAAATAGTTGATACAATATCTTTTGGTATAGAGGCAAAAGATATTGCTAGTTTAAACAATATAGCAAATGTTTTTTATATGGAGCCAAAAGAATATACCAATATATTAAACCATGAGCTAAAAAAAGGAATATCCTTTCCAAAGGCTAGAGAAAATGCTGTAATGATGTACTTGAATGATATTAAACAATATGCAAATATATTAACAGGGGCAAACAATATATTGGCAATAGAATATTTAAAGGCAATAAAAAAGTTAAAAAGCAAATTAAATCCAATAGGAATTAGAAGAGAAAAAGTATTATATAATGATGAAATAATTATAGATGATTTTGCAAGCGCAACAGCAATAAGAAAAATGATAGCAACAGGTCAGTTTGAAGAAATACAAAAAGTTATGCCTAAGTCTTCGTATGCACTTTTAGCAGATGAACTAAGAAGAGGACACTATGTATTAGATTTATCAAAATTTCAGAAAGAAATAATATATAACTTAAGAAAAATGAAGGTGGGAGATATTGCTCAACTTGCAGATGTATCAGAGGGATTAGAAAATGCTATAAAAAATGCAGCAAATTCTTGCAATAATGTTGTTGACTTTGTCAATATAGTAAAATGTAAAAGATATACCCAGACAAGAATACAAAGAATTCTAATATATGCTTTACTAGGAATAACAAGTGAAAAAATGATGACTTCTAAAAAAACAACTCCATATGCAAGAATTTTAGGTTTTAATGAAAAAGGTAAAAAACTGATATCACAAATAGTAAAACATAATAAAAGAGCGCAAATAGTAACTTCAGTAAAAAAATATATGGATGAATCTAAAAATAAGGCATTAAAGGAAATGCTAGAAACTGATATATTTGCGACCAATGTATATACTCTAGGATATGAAAGCGATTCTTGGTCTAACTTAGACTATACTAATAAAATAATTACCATATAAAATATTACAAAAATATTACATTTCATTATTTTTATTGAAATGTAATATTTTTTATCATATAATCTGCGTAAGGGAAATCACATAATTGTATGCATAAGACATTCCCATTTATTATGGAAGGAAACATTGAAATGGAAACTTTTGCAACATATATAATGGAAGAAAAAGACTGGGTAAAGAAACTTGAAATAGCATATTATTTGCGAAAAAAAGCTAATATTTTTTTTAATAACACTGTTATTTTTAAGACGGTGTTGGCCAAGTTATTTCTAGATCACACAGAAATTGATTTGGATAAAAATTTAATTTTAACAGCATGCATATTGTGTAATTGTAAAAAAGTTGATAATTTTTCTGATATGGAGAAAATCAAAACATATGCAAAAGAAGGAGCCGAGTATTTAAGAAATCTTGGATTTGACGAAAGATTTTGCAGAATATGTGAACAAGTAAATAGATATAGTGGGCTAGAACCTAGAGAGCCAGAAGCAGATATTTTAGAATTAATTGATCAATTTGGTGGAATGCTTCTGGACAGACCAGAAAGAATTGGATTTAAATGTGATGAAGCCTTAGTTCTATTGGAATTTAGAAATTTAAAGGATAAAGAAAATAGATATTTAGAAATATTTAAGGATTTTGTAAATAGAATGGAGGCAATAAAGATATGAATGAAAATAGAGAAGTAATTATTCCAGGTGTTTTAGGTGTTCTAAGTTTTATAGCAAAAGCGATAAATAGTGTTCCAAATAGTAATGACATGGTTAAAGGAATGGCGGCAATAAATAGAGCATATCCTATTGCACAAGGAAGAATATACGGGATCCCGTTATCAGATTTAATAAAAGATACAGATATGGAAATAGTTGAAAATAATGAAAGCAGTTCTGTGGAAAACACTTTAAGAAAGCCAGGAAGATTTTATGATGAATTAGGATTGTAAAAGGAAAAGGAAATGTGGTAAGAAATGAGAGAAATATTTGCAGATTTACATGTACATATAGGAAGAAGTGAAAGCGGAAAACCAATAAAGATAACAGCAGCAAAAAGTTTGAACTTTGCTAATATAGCAAAAGAGTGTGCAGATAGAAAAGGAATACAAATAGTAGGAATAATAGATTGTGCATCACCGTATGTAATAGAAGATATAGAGAATTTCTTGAGAACAGGACAGGCATATGAAATAGAAGATGGTGGAATAATATATAAAGATAAAGTATGCATATTATTGGGCAGTGAAGTGGAAACATCTGAAGTTGGAAGAAATGGAAAAAAGGGAGCGGCACATAATGTTTGCTTTTTTCCGCACTTAGACGATATAAAGGCTTTTTCAAAAGAAATGAGTACACATATAAAAAATATAACATTAAGCACGCAAAGGTCTGATATTTCTGGTTATGAGCTAATAGATATAGTGGAAAAAAATAATGGGATTTTAATACCAGCACATTGCTTTACTCCATTTAAAAGTTATTACGGAAATTGCGTGGATAGAATGCAAAATATATTTAAAGAAAAATTTAGCAAGATATTTGCAATAGAATTAGGATTAAGTGCAGATACATATTTGGCAGATACAATATCAGAATTAGAAGATAAAACATTCATAACAAATTCAGATGCGCATTCATTGCCTAAAATAGCTAGAGAATATAATAAAATGCAAGTGCAAGATATAAGTTTTAAAGAAGTTGTAAAAGCTTTGAAAAATGAAGAGGGAAGAAAAGTACTGTGTAACTATGGTTTGGATCCTAAATTAGGTAAATACCATAGAACATTTTGCGATAATTGTAGTTCGGTAATAGAAACAAAAGAACCAGTGGAAAGATGTCCAAAATGTTCAAGCGAAAAGGTTACTTTTGGAGTATTTGATAGAATAGAATTAATAAAAGACAAAAAGGAATTTAAAAGCCCAAAACATAGGACACCATATATATATCAGGTTCCACTTACTTTCATACCAGGGTTGGGCGCAAAAACAATAGAGAAATTATTAAATACTTTTGGGACAGAAATGGATATATTGCACAAGTTGTCTAAAGATGATATAGAAAGTGTAGTTGGCGAAAAGGTTGCAAACACAATAATAGATGCAAGAGAGGGTAATATAAAAATACAATCTGGTGGCGGAGGAGTTTATGGAAAATTAACAGCAAGCTAGGTTCTAAAACTCATTTTATTGAATAGATATTATGTATAAAATATATATCTAAAGAAGGAATGATAATAAAATGAGAAAAACAACTGCAAAAAGTACAATTGCAAACATTATAAAGAAACACATATATGATAACATAAGAGAATATGCAATAGTATCAATTTTATTTTTAATAGGATTAATTTTAGGAGTTATATTTATAAACAATGCAAATGAAACACAAATAACGCAGATAACGGAATATCTTAACAATTTTTCTAATTCACTAAAGACTAATTATAAAATTGACAATATGGAACTTATAAAAAACTCTATAAAAGATAATGTAATTCTTACAATAATAATGTGGTTTGCTGGTTCAACAATAATAGGGTTGCCTATAGTGTTTGGCATAGTATCTTTTAGGGGATTTTGTATGGGATATACTATATCTTCAGCTGTAGCAACATTTGGAATAGGAAAAGGAGCTATATTTGCTACATGTAGCTTATTAATGCAAAATATAATTTTTATACCGGCATTGCTAGCATTAGCAGTTACAGGAATAAAAGTATATAAGTCGATAATAAAAGATAAAAGAAGAGAAAATATTAAATTTGAGATAATAAGGCATACATTATTTTCGGTAATAATATTAATTTTGCTAGTTATATCAGCCGTGGTTGAAACATACATATCACCTAATTTATTAAAAATGGTAATAAATTACATATAAAATTTTTTGAAAAACTATTTACTTTTTAGTCGAAATTTGGTATAACATATATAAAGTTTATGTTAATTGAGAGAAGGAGAATAACAATAATGGAAAAGCAAATAAAATTATTTTTAGAATTTTTAGAAAATGACAAAAGAGTATCAAAAAACACACTTGAATCATATAGAAGAGATATAATGCAATATGCAGATTATATAGAAGAAAACCATATGAATTATACAAAAACAAGCAATGAAGAAATAGAAGAATATATGGACTATTTAAAAGAAGAAGGAAAAAAAGCTTCAACAATATCTAGAAATTTAGCATCAATAAGGTCTTTTTACCAATATTTAATAAGAACTAAAAAAATAAAAAATGATCCTACAGAAAATATACAATCGCCTAAAGTAGAAAAGAAAATTCCAAGTGTATTAACTTCACAAGAGGTAGAATTGTTGTTAGAGCAACCTAAGGATGTAGACTTAAAAGGTACTAGAGACAAGGCAATGTTAGAGTTTGCATATGCAACTGGAATGAGAGTTACAGAGATAATCTCGTTGAACATAGAAAATGTTGATTTAGAACAAGGTTTTGTTATATGTAATACAGTAGGTAAAAAAAGAAATATTCCATTAGGCTCTATATCATTAAAGGCTTTAAAAGAATATGTTGAAAAAGCAAGACCAATACTTATAAAAGACGAAAATGAAAAAGCTTTATTTGTTAATGTTAATGGAAAAAGATTAACAAGACAAGGGTTCTGGAAAATTGTTAAATATTATAAAGAACAAGCACATATTACAAAGGATATAACTCCACATGTTTTAAGACATTCTTTTGCAACACATTTACTACAAAATGGTGCAGACCTTAAAGCAATACAAACAATGCTTGGACATTCAGATATATCTTCAACACAAGTATATATGCAATTTCAAGATCCAGCATTAAGAAATGTTTACAAAAAAGCTCATCCAAGAGCATAAAATAACATAAATACAGTAAAAAAATACAACTTTGGGTTGTATTTTTTTTATTTATTGGTATAATATTATAAGAATATTTTAATTTGAAAGGAAGAAAATCATATGATAAAGAAGGTAGCAATACTTGCTAATGGTGGAGATGTTTCTGGTTTTAATGCAGTAATGCGTGCAATTATAAAAACAGCAGAAAATAATAATATAGAATGTTATGGATTTATAGATGGATATAGAGGATTATTACAAAACAATTTTGTACAGTTAGCAACTGATGCTACTGGTAATGCAAAAGGTATATTACCTAAAGGAGGGTCAATAATAGGCTCGTCAACAAATGCCAATGTTTTCAATTACCCAGTAGAAGAAAACGGAGAGAAAGTATATAAGGATTTATCAGATATATGTGTAGAAAACATTAAAAAGGATGAAATAGATTGTCTATTTACTTTAGGAGGAGATGGAACACAAAAATCGGCAAGAGATTTATCATTAAAAGGAATAAATGTTATTGGAGTTCCAAAAACAATAGATAACGATGTTGCATGTACAGAAATAACATTTGGGTACAACACGGCAGTATCTGTTGCAGCAGAAGCGATAGATAGATTGCACACAACAGGAGAAACACATCATAGAATAATGGTATTAGAAGTAATGGGAAGATATGCAGGATGGATTGCATTAGAATCAGCAATAGCGGGAGGTGCTGATGTGGCACTTATTCCAGAAATACCATATGATATAAATAGTGCAGCAAGAAAAATACTTAATAGAAAAAACAGAGGAAAGGCATTTAGTATAGTTGTCGTAGCAGAAGGAGCAAAGCCAATAAATGGCGATATTACTATAATGGGAACAAGAAACAATGGAAAAGGTGTAGATAATACAAAATTAGGAGGAGCAGGATTTAAAGTTGCAAAAGAATTAGAAGAGTTAACAGGGTTAGAAGCAAGATGTACAGTTTTGGGATACATGCAAAGAGGTGGTAGTCCAACTGCTTTTGATAGAGTCCTTTCAACTAAATATGGAGCAAAAGCAATGGAGCTTGCTATGGAAGGTAAATTTAATGTATTAACAGTAATAAAAGATGGTAGATTAAATTATGTTCCACTTGAAGATGTAGTAGGAAACAATAAAAAAATAGGTGCAGCATCTGGCAATACCGCAGAGAGCAATATAAGAAAAGTAAATCTGGATCACGATTTGGTGAAAACAGCAAGACACATAGGAATAAATTTAGGAGATTAATATATAATAAAGGGGAAATTAATTTGGTAGATTTTAAGAAAATTATATCGGAAAAAATTGGAGAAATAACTAATGTGGATTCAAAAAATATATATGAATTTATAGAAACTCCGCCAAACAAAGAAATGGGAGATTATGCATTTCCTTGCTTTAAGTTGGCAAAGGATTTAAAAAAAGCTCCACCAGTTATTGCTAATGAATTAAAAGATAAATTAACATTTGAAAATAATGAAATAGTTAAAATAGAAATAGCGGGAGGATATTTAAACTTTTATGTAAATGCTCAGATGCTTATTTCTGAAGTTTTAACAGAGGTAGAAAAACTAAAAGAGAATTATGGCTCAAGTAAAGTAGGAGAAGGAAAAAATATAGTAATAGACTATTCAGCTCCTAATATAGCAAAACCTTTTCATATAGGACATTTGCGTTCTACTGTAATAGGAAATAGTATATATAAACTGTATAAATTCTTGGGTTATAACTGCATAGGTGTAAATCATTTAGGAGATTGGGGTACACAATTTGGAAAATTAATAGAAGGATATAAGAGATGGGGAGAAGAGTACAACATAGATGAAAATCCAATTGATGAATTAACTAAAATTTATATAAGAATAAATGCGCTTTGCAAAGAGGACGAAACAGTATTAAATGATTGCAGAAATAATTTTAAAAAATTGGAAGATGGAGATGAATATTGTACAAATCTATGGAAGAAATTTAGAGATCTAAGTATAAAAGAATTTCAAAAAGTCTATGATATACTAGATATACATTTTGATTCTTTAAATGGCGAAGCTTTTTATGCAGATAAAATGGATGAAGTAGTACATATTTTAGAAAGTACCGGAAAACTTGTTGAATCCGAAGGAGCAAGAATAATAGACTTATCTGATAAAAACATGGCACCTTGTATAATAGGCAAAACGAATGGCTCTACAACATATGCAACACGTGACTTGGCAGCTATAATGTATAGAGCAAGAGAATATAATTATGATAAAAATATATATTTAACTTCATATGAACAAATATTGCATTTTAAACAAATATTTGAAGTGGCTAAGTTATTAGGCTTAGATGAAAAATACATTAATGGACTAGTACATGTTCCATTTGGAATGATTCAATCAAAAAACGGAAAATTATCAACAAGAGATGGAAATGTAATAAAATTAGAAGATTTATTAAATGAAGCGACTTCAAGAGTAGAAACAATAATTGATGCTAAAAATCCTGAGTTAGAGAATAAGAAAGAAATTGCAAAAAAAATAGGAATAGGAGCAGTTATATTCAATGATTTATATAATAGCAGAATAAAAGATGAATTATTTGACTGGGATACAATGCTTAATTTTAATGGAGAAACAGGACCTTATGTTCAATATATATATGTAAGAACTAAAAGTGTTTTAGAAAAAGCAGGATACATTCCCAAAATAGAAAATGTTAATTTTGAGAAGCTACAAGACGAAAAATCTTTAGAAATTATAAAATTAATCTATAATTTTGGAGATATAATTATGCAAGCTGCTGAAAAATATGAACCATATATATTAGCAAGGTATCTAATAAGCCTTGCACAAGCATTTAGTAGCTTCTATAATGAAAACAAAATAATAGGTGAAGAACAACAAACACAAGATGCAAGATTATATTTAACTTATGCAACAGGAATTATATTGAAAAGAGGCGCAAATTTACTAGGAATACAGATGCCAGAAAAGATGTAGTTTAAAGGAGCACTAATGAGAGAAAAAATAAACGAATCAAAAAAGAAACCATTAAAAATACAAGGATTTACAATAACAACTTTACTTGCATATTTTATAATTTATAGTATTGTTGGTTTTATAATAGAAACAATATTTGGAATATTAACTAAAGGCGTGTTAGAAAGCCGAAAAAGCTTTATTATTGGACCATTTTGTTCAATTTATGGTTTGGGAGCTGTTATAATGATTTTGGCTCTACAGAAATTTAAAAAGAATAATTACACATTATTTTTTGGAGGCTTTTTAGTTGGCTCAATTATAGAATATGTGGTTAGTTTAATAGGAGAAACCATATTCCATGTGGTATGGTGGGATTACTCGGATATGGCTTTTAATATTAATGGTAGAATTTGTGTAGCATTTTCTATGTTCTGGGGAATTTTGGCAATTTATCTAATCACACATTTTAATCCAAAAGTGGACAAATTTTTAGAAAAATTTTCATACAAACAATTGAAAAAAGTTGTTATAATTATTATGATATTTTTGATGATAGATATGGTAATTACAGGAATTGGGCTAAAGGTATTTTTTGTAAGACTTGTAAGCGAAAATAAAGTACAGCTAAATATAGAAGAAAAATATATAGATAAATATATTGAACAATATAAAAATATGCCAATGAAATCACTAGTTGATAAAATTTTTTCAAATAAGGAAATGTTAAAAACATTTCCAAATCTTAAAATTACAAATAAAGATGGAAATGTAGTTCTAATTAGAGATATACTAAGTGATATAAATCCATATTATTTAAAAGTATTTACACCAAAAGTAATTGACAAAGTAAAATTTGCAGAATAATATGTAGTATAAATAAAAGAAAGGAAATGTGATTGAAAAATGAGAAAATATTTTGGAACAGATGGAATAAGAAGAATCGCTAATACTGAACTCTCTCCAGAATTAGTTTATAAAGTTGCAAAAGCTGGTGCATATGTTTTATCTAAACATACAGACCATACACCAACAATATTAATAGGTAGAGATACAAGAATATCAGGTACTCTTATAGAAAGTGCAATGGTTGCAGGCTTCTTAAGCTATGGAGCTAATGTAAAAATATTAGGTGTTATGCCAACCCCAGGAGTGGCATATTTGACTAAAAAACTTAAAGCAGATGCAAGTGTTGTGATTTCTGCATCTCATAATACATATGAATTTAATGGTGTTAAATACTTTAGTAATAAAGGAATGAAAATTCCAGATACAATTGAAGAAGAAATAGAAGAAATAATGGACTCAGATAAATTAACAGACTTTACAGCTGTAAATGATAAAATAGGCGTTTCAGAAATAAGAACAGATTTATTAGATGAATATGTATATTTCTTTAGGAAAAATTTTGAAGAAGACTTTGAAAATTATGAAAAAGAAAATTTTGTAGTTGCCATAGATACTGCAAATGGTGCTACATCTGTTGTTGCAGAAAAAGTATTTGCCGCTCTAGGAATAAAACACTATATATTAAATAATACACCAAATGGAATAAATATAAATGATAATTGTGGCTCTACACATTTAGATGTACTAAAAAAATATGTTGTAGAAAATAAATGTAACTTAGGAATTGCTTATGACGGAGATGGAGACAGATGCTTAGCAGTTGATGAAAATGGAGAAGAAATAGATGGAGACAGACTAATAGCTATTATTTCTAAGTATCTAAAAGAAAAAGGAAAGCTTGCTAATAATGCAATAGTAGCAACTGTTATGAGTAACTTGGGCTTAAAAAAATATGCTGAAGAAAATGGAATAACAATAAAACAAACAAAAGTTGGGGACAGATATGTTCTAGAAGAAATGTTGAAAAATGGATATAATATAGGTGGAGAACAGTCAGGACACGTTATTTTATTAGATTATAACCCAACAGGAGATGGAATATTAACATCATTAATGCTAATTAGAGTAATGTTAGAAAGTAATAAATCAGCATCAGAATTGTGTAAAATTATTAAAATGTATCCTCAAGTATTAGTAAATGCTAAGATTGATTCTAAAAAGAAAAAAGACTATGAAACAGATGATGAGATTCAAACAGAAATTAGAAAATTAGAAGAGGAATTTTCTGGAAATGGAAGAGTATTAATTAGACCTTCTGGAACAGAACCACTAATAAGAGTAATGTTAGAGGGAGAAGACAAAGCATATTTAAAAGAAAAAGCAGAAAACCTTGCACAATTGATTGAAAAAAAATTAAAATAAACTAAGGAGTAAATGTAAAATGCCAATAGTTGATTTTACAAAGCCACTAATTATTGTGTTTGCATTAATTATATATACTGTATTAATGTATATATCCTACAAGAGAAGAAAAAGCATAGTAATAGCATTAATGCTTTTTACATCTTTAATGATTCTTATATTTCATTCGGCAGATTATATTTTACTAAAACCAGATACAGTAGATGAAATTAAAAAAGCATTAATGTATTCTATTATGGGAGATATGTTTTTTATATATTTATCATTCATATCGTATTTGTATTTAGACAAAAAATTTGAAGAATTTAAAACGAAAAAACCAAAAGATAATAAAAAGGATAAAGACTTAGATTGGTTTTGGAGTAAAACGTAATATAAAATTAAAGAAAAGGATGTAAAAACAAATGGGAAAATTATTTGTAATAGATGGTACAGATGGAAGTGGAAAACAAACACAATTAGAGAAATTAAAAGAAAGATTTGAAAAAGATGGAATAGACTATAAATTAGTAAGCTTTCCAAACTATGATAGTCCTTCATCTTCACTTGTAAAAATGTATTTAGCAGGAGAATTTGGAGAAAATGCAAAGGATGTAAGTCCATATATAGCTTCTACATTTTTTGCAGCAGATAGATATGCAACATATAAAAAAGATTATGAAGAATATTATAAAAATGGTGGTATAATCCTTGCAGATAGATATACAACAGCTAATATGGTTCATCAGGCAGGGAAAATAGCAAATGAGAAAGAAAGAGAAAAATTTTTAGAATGGTTATGGGATTTTGAATTTAATTTATATGGACTGCCAGTCCCAACAGAGGTATTTTTCCTTAAGATGCCTCCAGAAAAAGCATTGGAACTAATTGCAAACAGAGAAAATAAATTTACGCATGATACCCAAAAAGATATACACGAAAGAGATAAAAACCATATTATTGATAGTTATAATGCTGCAATAGATGTTGCAAAAAAATACAACTGGTATACTGTAAAATGTGTAAGAAATGATGAAATAAGAAGTATAGAAGACATTCATGAAGAAATATATGAAGAAATAATCAGAATCTTAGGAGAAAACGAATGAAAGAAATAGAAGAAAATAAAAAAATAAAAATTATTTTAATTGCAATAATATCAATATTGGTAATTTTATTAGGGATAGAAGCATTCTTTATTTTAAAAGATACAAAAACAATTAAAAATGCCAAACAAGGGTTAGATGTTAATAAAACAATACAAACAAGTACAAATCCAGAAAATGATGTTAAAGAAGAACAGCCAACAGAGGAAAATACAATAAAAGAAACACCAAGTGAAGAGAAAAAAGAAGAAAACAAAACAGAAGTTAAAAAAAATGATACAGAAAATGGTACAAGATACAAATTAGAAATTAATTGCCAAGCAAATGTAATTAATGTTTATGAAAAAGATTCTAATGGAAAATATACAAAGTGTATAAAAGCAATGGCATGCTCTACAGGGTATGCAACTCCTCAAAGTGGTACATACTATTTAAAGAAATATGGCGGATGGGAATGGAAGGGTTTATTTGGAGATGTATATGGACAATATACATCTCAGGTGGAAGGAAACATATTACTTCATTCTGTTCCATATTTGAGAAAATATGATAAATCTAGCTTAGAGTATTGGGAATATAATAAGCTTGGAACGGCTGCTTCTATGGGATGTATAAGACTTACAGTGGCAGATGCTTATTGGGTATTTTATAATTGCCAAGCCGGAACACCTGTAACATTTTACAGAAGCTCAAATCCTGGACCATTAGGAAAACCAGCTACTCCTAAAATATCTTCAGATGCAGAGTTTAAAGGATGGGATCCAACAGACCCAGACCCCAATAATCCATGGAATAAAACTAAACCAGAACCAGAACCTGTTAAACCTGCAGAGCCAGAGAAACCATCAGAACCGGAAAAACCAGAAAAGCCATCAGAACCTACAAATACAACGGAAAATGAAAATAACAATATAGCAAATGAAATAGAAAATGAGACAAATGAAAACGAGACAGAAAATGGAATAGATGAAAATAATGTTGTAAACGAAGTAGAAAACAATAATGTAGAACAAAATGAAACCGTGTGAGCTTAAACAATAAAAATAAAGGGGGCATTATACTATGAGTAAAAAGATATTAATTGGAGGAGCATGGCCATATGCTAATAATTCATTGCATTTAGGTCACTTAGCAGGCTTGATTTCTGGAGATATTTTAGCAAGATATCATAGACAAATAGGTGATGACGTAATATATGTTTCAGGTTCAGATTGTCATGGAACACCAATAACTGAAAGAGCAAAAAAAGAAAACACCACACCTTGCAAAATAGCGGAAGGTTTTCATCAAGAATTTTGCAAAGTATTTGAAGCGATGAACTTTTCTTATAATTTATATACAAAGACAAATGATGATTATCATAAATCAAAAGTAAAAGAGTTATTTAAGAAAATGTATGACAATGGATATATATATGAGAAAATAGACAAAGATAACTATTGCGAAAAATGTAATAAATTCTTAGCAGATAGAGAACTTAAACTAATTTGCCCAGTATGCGGAAATGAGACAAAAGGTGATCAATGTGATTGTGGCCACGTGCCAACAAAAGAAGAATTAGCTGGTTCAATATGTGTAGAATGTGGCAATAAAACAATAGTTAAAGATAACAAGAATTTATATATTGCATTATCTAAATTACAACCTCAAATAGAAGAATATGTATCATTGCACAAAAATAATTGGCGAAAAAATGCTCAAAACGAAACAGATAAATATTTAAAGCAAGGTTTAAGAGACAGAGCTGTAACAAGAGACTTAAACTGGGGAGTAGAAATCCCAGTTGAGGGTTATGAAAATAAAAGAATGTATGTATGGATTGAAGCAGTTTTAGGCTATGTTACGGCAACTATGAAATACTGTGAAGAAAACAATTTGGATTGGAGACAATGGTGGAAAGAATCTGATAATAATAAAATGTATATGGTGCATGGAAAAGATAATATAACTTTCCATAGCCTAATATTTCCGGGACTACTATTGGCATTAGAGGACAATTACAAATTGCCAGATATGATAGTGTCAACAGAGTATTTAAATTTTAATGATCAAAAGTTTTCAAAAAGTAAAGGTATAGGAATGACAATACTGGATGCAATAGAAGAACTTAATGTAGACACATTGAGATTACATTTAATAAAAAATGGACCAGAAAGAAAAGACACAAACTTTACAATAGAGGATTATAAGGCAACACACAATGAGATTACTAATAAACTTGGGAATTTTGTAAATAGAACATTAAAATATAAAGGTATTGAGACTATACCAGAAGGAAATATGGATACTACTTTTAAAGATAAAATTGAAAAAATGTATACAAATATTTCGGAGCAAGTGGAAAAATTAGAGTTTAGAGAAGCAGTATTACTAATAATTGGTTTCTTAGATGAGGCTAATAAATACTATGATGAGAGAAAACCATGGATTCAAGCAAAAGAAGATATAAGTGGTTTTAATGATACAATATATACATGTAGTAATATAATAGCTAATATATCAAATTTTATAGAACCATTTATGCCAGAGACTGCTATGAAAATACGCGAATATTTGCATATAGATAAAGCAACTTGGAATTATATAGAAGTTACTCTAAACTTAAAACTTGAAGATATTAATCCTTTATTTGAAAGAATGAAATAATAAAAGGGCGATTCGCCCTTTTATTAGTAAATTAAATTACATAGAAAAATATACAGAAAAAGTGTAATAAGCTTGCAATGACACAAGCAATATGAAATATAGAATGTCTCCATTTACGCTTTTTGCCTACGATATAAAGAACAGCTCCTATTGTATAAACAATTCCACCAATTAGTAATAACATAAATCCATTAAAAGTTAGTAATTGAGGCAATAGGCGTATTCGTATCATAATACACCATCCCATTAAAATATAGCATATCATAGAAAAAACTTTATATTTTTTTAAATCTATAGAATTAAATACTATTCCTAATATAGCCAATCCCCAAACAACTCCAAAAATTGTCCAACCTGTAGCAGAATTATATTCTCTTAAAGTACATAAAGAAAAAGGAGTATAACTTCCGGCTATTAAAATAAAAATTGAACAATGGTCAAATATTTGAAAAATTTTTTTTGTTCTGGTTTTGGTATCAGGGTTTAAGCCATGATAAATGCTAGACATTGTATATAATAGGATTAGGGAGGTGCCATAAATAGAACTTGCTACAACTCCATAAACATTATGATGTAAAGCAGAGAAAATAACACATAATACAAGTGCAACAACGCCTAAAGCACCACCAACTATATGAGACACCATATTAAATATTTCTTCACCTTTGCTATATGTAGGCAAAATTCTGTCAGATAATTTAATTCTATCCACAGGTTACCTCCTTTTCTAAAATTTTATCTAGTTCTTCTTTTCTTTTTATCTTGTTAGTTGTGGTTTTTATTAATGGTTCATCAGTTATTGTTATGTGTTTTATATATTTATACATAGGCAATGTTTTGTTTATATCTTTAATTTTAGACCACAAATATTCCTCTAATTCTTTTTCAGACATTTCCGAATGCTTTCTTTTTACCGCTTCTTTATTGTACACTATCTTAACAGCAATTTTAACATTGTTTTTATCATCTTTATCTGGCAAGCCATACACAAAAGATTCCTCAACTTCGTCCAATCTATTTACCAAAATCTCAATTTCTTCTGGAAAAACTTTTTTGCCGTTTTTTAAAACAATTAAATCTTTTTTCCTTCCAGTAATAAACAAAAATCCATCTTTATCTAGATATCCTAAATCGCCAGTATAAAACCAACCATCTTTAATAACAGATTTAGTTTGCTCAATATCTTTATAGTATCCAAGCATTACATTTGGACCTTTTACTACTATTTCTCCAATTCCACTTGAATCTGGATTCTCAATTTTAACATTTGTATGCTCCATAGGAATTCCAACAGAGCCATATTTGATATTAATATCATTTTCAGCAGATATAACAGGGGAAGTCTCTGTTAATCCATATCCTTGTACCAAGTGAATTCCTATCTGATTAAACCATTTAGAAACCTTTAAGTCTAATGGAGCACCACCAGAAATTATAAGTCTCATACTTCCACCCAAAGCATTAATTAATTCCTTAAAGACTTTTCTTCTAATATCTATATGAAATTTAAGCAATATATTACTTAAACCTATTGCAAAACTTATAAGTTTTGTTTTGCCTTGCTTTTCTATTTCATTTACTATAGTAGAATACATTTTATCTATTAGTATAGGAACTCCTACAAAAACAGAAACTTTATATTCTAATAAATTCTGCTTTATATACCTTAGACCATCTGGAAATACTGTTTTTAATCCAGATGCCAACATGACTAACATACCGGTAGAACCAAATATATGATGAAATGGCAAGAAAGCTATATTAACGTCATTTTCGTAAAAAGATTCTACTAAAAGCATATCATATATATTAGTAGCAATTCCGCGTTGATTTAGCATAACAGCTTTTGATTTTGAAGTAGTTCCAGAAGTAAATAATAAAATACTCATAACATCTGGGTCTATTTTACAATTCATATATTTAGTGTTTCCTTCTTCAATTTTCTTTTTTCCATTATCTATTAAATTAGCAACATCAGTAAAACAAATAAAATGTTCAATATTTGTTTTTCCATTTCTTTTAATTTCCTCAATAACATCTTTAAGTTTAGCATCAAAAACAATAGCAGAAGCTTCACTTCTTATTAAAGAATTTTCTAGTTCTCCTATTTGCAATCCTTTGTCTAAAGGTACGGATACAATCCCACCTAACATATTACTTAAATGAGCAATAGACCATTGATAACAATTATGACCTATTACTGCAACTCGCTTACCTTGTAATCCTAATTCATATAGAGATGTCCCAAATTCATTAATATCGTCTAACAAATTGGTATAAGTATGATCAATGTAGACAGTCTCATTATTCTGCTTAACTTTTTCAGTAAAAGCAATGTTATTGGCAAAGACAGTTGCAGAATGATATAAAAGTTCTTTTATTGTTGAAAAACATTGAATATTTTTTTTTATCATTAAAACCTCCTACTTTTTAATAACCATTTAATCTGGTTTCAAAAACCATTATATATTATTAATCAATATAAGTCAATATTAAAAAATTTTTAAAATTACACTAAAAATTCAAAAAAATTTCACATATATGATATAATATAATACAAACAAAAGGAAAAAGGAAGGGAATATTGTGTCATATATAGAATTTAAAAATATTGTTAAAGAATACAAAATGGGAGAAGTAAAAATAAAAGCATTGGATAATACTAATTTTAGTATAGATAAAGGCGAACTAGTGGTAATAGTTGGACCAAGTGGAGCTGGTAAAACGAGTGCACTAAATATTTTAGGAGGAATGGACAAAGCATCTTCTGGCAGGGTATGGGTAAATAATAAAGAAATAACAAAATTAAATGATAAGGAATTAATTGAATACAGAAGAAACGACATTGGCTTTGTATTTCAATTTTATAATTTAATTCAAAATTTGACTGCAAAAGAGAATGTAGAGCTTGCAACACAACTGTGTTCAGATGCCCTAAATGTTGATGATATTTTAGAAGAGGTAGGATTACAAGACAGAAAAAATAACTTTCCTTCTCAACTATCAGGTGGCGAGCAACAAAGAGTTGCAATAGCAAGAGCGATAGCGAAGAATCCAAAGTTATTATTATGTGATGAACCAACAGGAGCATTAGATTATAAAACAGGAAAACAAATATTAAAGTTATTACAAGATACGTGCAGAAAAGAAAAAATGACAGTAATAATAATAACGCATAATACGGCTATAACGCCAATGGCAGACAAGGTTATACATTTTAAAAATGGAACAGCAGAAAAAGTTGAAATAAATGAGAATCCTATCTCAATTGATAATATAGAATGGTAAGGTAAGTGAAAAAATTGAAAAAGTCATTATTAAAAAATAATTTAAAAACAATTAAAAAAACAAGAAGAAGGTTTATATCCATATTAATTATGGCTTTTCTTGGTGTTGGTTTTTTTGCAGGATTGGTAGCATCTAGTCCTGATATGTTAGACAGCTTAGATAATTATGCTGATAATAATAATTTATATGACATAAGTATTTTATCAACATTAGGATTTACCGATGAGGATATAGAAAAAATTGGAGAAATAGATGGAATAGAAAATGTTTATGGAGTGCAGACAAAAGATTCATTAACTAAAATAGATGGAAAAGAGAGTATTTGCAAAGTTATAGAATACAACGAAAAAATAAATACACCAGCAATAATAGAGGGAAGAAACATAGAAAATGAGAATGAGTGTTTATTGGATTCAGCAATTATAAGAACAGGAAAAGGGGCAGAAAACTATATAGGGAAAAAGATAGTTTTGGAAAATACAGACACAAGTGCTGATGATAATCCAACTTTTAAAATCAAGGAATTTGAAATTGTGGGAATAATAGAAACGCCTATATACATATCAACAGAGAGAGGTAATACATCTATAGGCAATGGAACAGTGTCATTTTATATTTTTACAAAAGATAGTGCAATTGATTTGAATTATTACACTGGAGCATATGTAACTGTTAAAAATGCAAAAGAGACTGTAACTAATAGTACAGAATATTTAGAATTGGTAAATCCAGTAATAGATAAATTAGAAGAAATAAAACAAGAAAGAGAAGAGAAAAGATATACTAATTTGGTAAATGAAGCTACAGACAAAGTGGAAAAAGCTCAAAAAGAATTTGACGATAAAAAGAAAGAGGTTAATAGTAAGCTCACAGATGCAGAAAATAAAATTAAAGAAGCGGAAGATAAAATAAATTCATCAAAAATAGAATTGCAAAATGCAGAGAAAAGGATTAGAACAGAGGAAGAAAATGCAAACGCAGAATTTGAAAAAGCAGAAAAACAAATTCAAGAAGGAGAAAATGAATTATCCACCCAAAAGGACAATTTAAAATCTTCAAAGGAAACATTTGAAACAAAAAAACAAGAAACCAAATTAATAATTGGACAAATAGATAGCCAAATAGAAACATTAGAAAACATATTAAGTACTTTACAAGCACAGCAAACAGAATTAGAAAAGCAGGGAATTGACACTTCTGAAATACAATCACAAATATTAACTACACAAGGTACATTGAATGAACTTAGAAAACAAAAAAACAGTATAGAAGGTGAAATCCAAAAAGGTGAAGCACAATTAAAAGAGTGGGAAGGCGAGATTGAGAAAGGGGAAAAAGAGTTAAATAGTAAAAAAGAAGAAATAAAAAATGCTAAAATTAAATCTGTTTATGAGTTTAAAAAAGCAAAAGATAAAATAGTTTCTGGTAATGTGGAAATAGAAGAAGGAAAGGCAAAGTTAGATGAAAATAAAAAAGAATATGAAAATAGTAAAATAGAAGCGGAAGAAAAATTGGCAGAAGCACAACAAAAATTAAATAGTGCAAGAGAAGATATAAAAAAAATAGAAAAATGCAAATGGTATATTCAGGATAGAACAGATAATACGGGATATACAAATATTTTTGATGCTATAAAAACCATGTCAAATATATCAAAAATGTTTCCTGTTATATTTTATTTAGTATCAGTTTTAATAAGTTTAACAACTATGACAAGAATGATAGAAGAGGAAAGAATAGAGATAGGAACATTAAAGGCTCTAGGTTATACTAATACACAAATAATATTTAAATATATATTATATTCTGTTTTGGCTTGTGTGATTGGTGGAATTTTGGGAATGACTGTAGGACTATATTTATTGCCAAACATTGTGTGGAAACTATATAGTATGATATATAATATACCAAAATTCTATTGCACCTATAGAGTAGAAATAGGATTATTGGGAATTATAATTGAATTTTTATGTATAGGTGGTGCAACAATAATAGTTGCTAAAAAAGAGCTAAAGGAAATGCCATCAGTATTAATGAGACCAAAACCACCTAAAAAAGGGAAAAGAATATTATTAGAAAAGATGACATTTATATGGAAAAAATTTAATTTTTCTCAAAAAGTAACTGCCAGAAATATATTTAGATACAAAAAAAGAGCAATTATGACTATTATAGGAATCGCAGGTTGTACAGGGCTTATGCTTACCGGATTTGGAATAAAAGATTCAGTAGTAGATATTCCAAATGCGCAATTTAAAGGAATATTTAAGTATGATTCTGCAATTACACTTACAAATACAAATGAATTAGAAAATATAGAAAAGTATTTGAATGATAATGAAGATATTGAAGAATACACAAAAATTTGCGCTTCTGCAGGTAAATTAGAAAAAAATAATATAAATTGTAATACAAATGTGTTTATTTCAGAATCACTAGATAATTATGAAAATGCATATAACTTAATTAATTATCAAACTGGCGAAAAGATCAAATTGAATAGCAATGGAATTGTTATAACAGATAAAGCAGCAGATATGTTAGGAGTTACATATGGGGACTATGTAACATTTATAGATGGAGATGATGTAAGATACGAGTTTAAAGTAGAGAACATTACCAAAAATCATGTTGGGCATTATATATATATGACAAAAGATTTTTATCAGGAAAATGTAAAACAATATAAAACCAATATGATATATATTAATACAAAAGATATAAGTATAGAAAGACAAAACGAAATATCAAGAGACATTTTAAAATTTGATGGAGTAGCCTCAGTAACCATTATAGATACATTGATGAAAACAGTAAGTAATATGCTAAATACCATGAACTATGTAGTAGTAATATTGATAGTAGCATCAGCATTATTAGCATTTGTAGTATTATATAATTTAGCGAATATAAACATAGCAGAAAGACAAAGAGAAATTGCTACATTAAAAGTACTAGGATTTCATGACAGGGAAGTAGATAATTATATCAATAAAGAAAATTTAATATTTACAATATTAGGTGTTATAATTGGATTAGTATTCGGAACTTTTTTAACAACAGGAATAATATCAAGTATAGAAATAGATTCACTAAGATTTATGCAGAATATAACAATCTTGAGCTATATATATTCAGCAATAATAACAATAGCATTTTCTATTATAGTAAACTTTATAATACATTTTGTGCTAAAAAAGATAAATATGATAGAAAGCTTAAAGAGTGTAGAGTAAATTATTTTAAAAAATACTACACAAAAAGGAAAAGATGTGCTATTATATAAAAAGTAAAAACTTATAAAAGGTTTAAATACAATAAAATAAAAAGGAGGAAATACCATGTCAGGACATAGTAAATGGCATAATATTGCAGCTAAAAAAGGAAAAGCAGATGCTGCAAGAGGAAAAATATTCACAAAATTAGGAAGAGAATTATTAGTAGCAGTTAAAGAAGGTGGACCTGATCCGGCTGGTAATTCTAAATTAAAAGATGTAATAGCAAAATGTAAGGCAAATAATATGCCAAATGATACTATAAATAATGCAATAAAGAAGGCTGCGGGTGCTGGAAATACAGAAAGTTATGAAGAGGTTATGTATGAAGGATATGGAACAAGTGGTGTAGCAGTAATAGTCGAGGCAAGCACTGATAATAGAAATAGAACAGCAGCAGATGTAAGACATGCATTTGACAGAGCAGGAGGAAATTTGGGTACATCAGGTTGTGTATCATATTTATTTGAAAAAAAAGGTGTAATAATTATAGACAAAACAACAACAGACTTATCAGAAGATGATATGATGATGTTAGCATTAGAAAACGGAGCAGAAGATTTTGAAGCAACAGAAGAATGTTATGAAATAACAACATCACCGGCAGACTTTTCTGCAGTTAGAGAAGCACTAGAACAAAAAGGAATAGAATTTTTGCAAGCAGAAATACAAATGGTACCTTCTACATATGTTACATTAGATGAAAAGGGAGCAGAAAAAATGCAAAGATTAATAGATGCTTTGGAAGATTTGGATGATGTTATGAATGTTTACCACAATTGGGAAGAATAAAATTTAATAAAACAGTTCTAAAAACAAAAAATAATCATATATATATAATATATGATTATTTTTTATGGAAAAAAAGGTAGATGAATGGAAGAAGTACTAAAAGTCTTACCACCTGAAATTAAGGAAAAGCTATGTGGCAAGCTAGACAAATTAGAAGAAATAAGAATAAGAGTTAATAGACCTGTAATTCTGCAATATGGACAAGTTGAAGAAGTAATAAATTATACAATTGATTCAGAAATGATACTAAATATTTTACAGAATATATGTGATAATTCTATTTATGCATATCAAGAGCAAATATGTAATGGCTATATAACATTAAAAGGTGGACACAGAGTAGGGATAACAGGCAATGTAGTATTTAAAGAAAACAAAATAATAAACATTTCATACATAAGCAGCTTGAATTTTAGAATAGCAAGGCAGGTTCTAAATTGCAGCTATAAAACTTTTGAATACATAATAAACTTGGATAAAAATACAGTATTTAATTCAATAATAGTATCACCACCAGGTAGAGGAAAAACAACAATACTAAGAGATTTAGTTAGAAATATAAGTAATGGAATTCCAGAAATAGGGTTTAGAGGTGTAAATGTTGGACTAGCAGATGAAAGAAGCGAGATAGCAGCGATGTATAAAGGTATACCACAAAATGATGTAGGATTACGAACAGACGTACTAGACAATATTCCTAAATCGATCGGAATGAAAATGCTTATAAGGTCAATGAGTCCTAAAGTAATAGTAGCAGACGAAATAGGGCGAGAAGAAGACGTAGAAGCTATAAATTATGCAGTTTGTTCGGGCATAAAGGGAATATTTACAGCACATGGAGACAGTATAGAAGATGTAATCAAAAATCCTATACTAGGTAAATTATACAACACAAATACATTTGAAAGATTTTTGTTTTTAGATGAAAATAGAAAAATAATCTGCAAAAATATAAGATAGGAGAATAATATGTTTTGGATAAAATTATTAATTTTAAATCTAATATTAATAACAAGCACGATTATAGGGATAACATTTTCAAAAAAATACGCATATAGAGTAAAAGAATTGCAAGAGATGAAAAATGCACTAAACATATTTATGACAAAAATTAAATTTACATATGAACCAATTCCAAGCACTTTTATGTATATATCTGAAAAGGTAGAAGGAAATGTTTGCAAAATATTTAAAAATGCTGTAGAAGAGATGGAGAGTAAATCAGCAGGCGATGCTTGGAATAGTAGTCTAGATACAACAGTAACAAATATGAAAGAAGATGATATAGGAATAATAAAAAATTTGGGAAGATTATTAGGAAAAACAGATATAGAAGGGCAATTAAATGAAATAAAATTAGTAAACAATTTTTTGGATACTCAAATAAGAACTGCAGAAGATGAAAAGAACAAGAATGAAAAAATGTATAGAACATTAGGGATAGTTGCAGGTATGACAATAACAATATTACTAATATAGGAAAGGAAAGATATTATTATGGACATAAATTTGTTATTTAAAATAGCGGCAATAGGAATACTAGTGGCTGTATTACACCAAGTTTTAACAAGAGCAGGAAGAGAAGACCAAGCGATGATGACAACACTAGCAGGGCTTGTAATTGTGCTATCTATGGTAATAAAGGAAATAAGCACATTATTTACAACAGTAAGAACAATGTTCAATTTGTAGAAAGGTATGTAAACAATGGATATTATAAAAATAATAGGAGTAGGATTAATTGCACTGATAATAATTATTATTTTAAAACAATATAGACCTGAATTTGTAATATATGTATCTATAATAGCAGGAGTAATTATTTTAATATTAATTATGGACAAGGTGTCTGCAATAATAGATTTATTGACATCTTTATCTAACAAAACAGTTATAAATAATGAGTTTTTAGTATTACTAATAAAAATAACAGGAATAGCTTTTTTAACGGAATTTTCTGTCAGCATATGCAAGGACTCCGGAGAAACAGCTATAGCAAACAAAATAGATATTGGAGGAAAAGTATTGATTATATCAATGTCAATTCCAATTATAGCAAGTTTGTTAGAAACAATTATAAAAATATTACCATGATAGTGTAAAGTAATTTATGAAAAATGTAGGAGCGATTTTAATCGCACGCGCTTCAAAAAAATTACTAAAAAAGAATATAAAAGGATAATAAAAATGAAGATAAAAATATTATTTCTTTTAATAATTATATTTATACCAACAATAAGTATAGCTCAATCAGAAGTTTTAAATAAGCAAGAAATACTACAATCCCAACAAAGCTCACTAAACATCTCTTCTTTTATACAGAAAGCGCAAGAATACTCTTCTAATGTATATAAAGATATAAATTTTAATGAATTATTTAATTCAGCAGTAGTTGGGAAGATAGATAACAAAACAATAATAAATAGCATATTAAAAATATTAGGTAAGGAAGTTGTAAGCTCAGCAGCGATAATAGGTGGAATTATTATAATAATAGTAATACATAGTATCTTTAAGAGTTTAAGTGATGGTTTGGAAAATAAATCCATATCACAAATTACATATTACATACAATATATATTAATAGTAACTTTAATAATGACAAATTTTAGTGAGATCTTATCAATGATAAAAGATTCAATACAAAGTTTAGTTGGTTTTATGAATAATCTAATACCAATACTAATTACACTAATGTTAACAACAGGAAATATAGTTTCAGCAAATTTGATACAGCCTATAATACTATTTGTAATTACTTTTATAGGAAATTTTATTGTGTCAATACTAATTCCTATTATATTAGTTGCAACAGCCCTAGGTATAATCTCTAAAGTGTCAGATAAAGTACAAATAGACAAATTATCTAAATTTTTAAAATCAAGTGTAATTTGGGTATTAGGTATTGTACTTACATTATTTGTAGGAATGATATCAATAGAAGGAAATTTGAGTAGTACTGTAGATGGAGTAACGGCAAAAACTACAAAAGCAGCAGTCTCTAGTTTTATACCTGTGGTGGGCAAGATACTGGGAGATGCAGTAGATACTGTTATAGGTTGTAGTAATATTTTGAAAAATGCTGTTGGATTAGTTGGTGTAATAGTAATAATAGGTATATGTGTAATTCCAATAATAAAGCTTACTTTACTAATGGGAATGTACTATTTGGGTGCAGCATTGTGCCAACCAATAGCAGATGAAAAGATAATAAAACTATTAGAACAGATGGGCGATACATTTAAAATATTTTTGGCAATAATGTGTAGTGTCTCTGTAATGCTAATAATAGGAGTAACACTTATAATAAATATATCAAATAGTGGACTTATGTATAGATAGGAAAGTGAGTTAATATGATAAGTTGGATAAGTAGTTGGGCTCAAGGGATAATAATGGCAGTTATAATAGGTGCAATTATAGAAATGATTTTGCCAGAAGGAAATTCTAAAAAGTATGTAAAAATTGTAATAGGTGTGTATGTTTTATTTACTATAATTTCTCCAGTAATTTCAAAAATAACAGGAAAAACAATACAAGTATCTGACATATTAGAATTAAACAAGTATATAGAAGAAACAGAAAACAATAGTAAATTATATGTAACATTAGATGAGGATAATTCAAACAATATAAAAGATATATATGAAAGTAGTCTAAGAAATGATATAAAAGCTAAGGTAGCAGCAAAAGGTTATAATGCTAAAAATATAAAACTTGAAATTGAAGATGATGAGGAATATACATTGAAAAAAATTGATATCGAAATTTATAAAAATATGGAAAAGGATAAAAAGGATATAGAAACAATACAGAATGTGGATATAAATATTTCACAAAAAAGTACAGAAAATGATATGCAAGAAAAATTGTCGGAAAAAGATAAAAGAAAACTTAAAGATTATTTGAGTGGGGTTTATGAAATAGATGAGAAAAATATTAATATAAACTAAAATAAGTATTTATATTTAAAGGAGGAATAGAATTTAAAATGTTAATAGAAAGATTTAAAAATATTGTAAAAAGTAATCAGGAACAAAATAATAAAAAAACCATAGAAAATTTAGTAGTCTTTATAATTATTTTAATAATAGTTTTATTATCTATAAATATAATATGGGGGAAGGATAAAAAGGAAAATAACAAGAATATAGAAAAAAACAACAGAGATTTAGCAATAAGTACAGATAAAGAAAGTGAAGATAAAAATATGCTAACAAGTAAGAATTTAGAGGATATATTATCTAAAATAAATGGAGTTGGAAAAGTTAAGGTATATATTACATATTCTCAAACAAGCCAAATTATACCGATGTATAATGAAGACATATCTCAAAAGGATACTCAAGAAGCGGATACACAAGGGGGAACAAGAAAAGTAGTAGAAACAGATACAAAAAAGGAAATTGTGTATGATGAAAAAAGTGGAACTAAAACAATAATAACACAAAGCATAGTAAGCCCTAAGATAGAAGGGGCAATAATTACAGCGGAGGGAGGGAATAATACAAATACTAAAGCAAATATTATTCAGGCAGTAGAAGCGGTAACAGGATTGCCAACACACAAGATTCAAGTATTCGAAATGGAAAAAACAAATTAGATTTACGAGAGAAAGGAATGATAGTAAAATGCAAATTTTAAAGAAAAATCAAGTTATTATTTTTGTGATTGCATTAATGTTTGTAGCAGCAGGTTATCTTAGCTTTACAAGTAACAATGCAATACCAACGGCAAAGTTAGCAAATTCAGAGGAGATGGCAGCAATAGGTGATGCAACTTTAGTAAATGCAAATGCAATTACAGAAGAAATTACGGAAGAAAAGGAAAACAAACCATCAGAAGAACCGGTAATAGGAACAAGTGTCCAAATAACACAGGACGAATATTTTTCTCAATCTAGATTAGATAGAGATACAATGTATTCGCAAATGATAGAATCATACCAAAAGATATTAGAAAGTGATAATGTAACAACAGAACAAAAAAATATAGCTCAACAAGAGATTTCTAAAATAAACGAATTAAAAAATTCTATAATGATAGCTGAAAATCTCATAAAAACAAAAGGATTTGAGGATTTAATAATCTTTGTAAATAATAAAAGCGTAAATATAATAGTAAAAGCAGGTGAGTTAAAGCCAGAGCAGATAGCTCAAATACAAAATGTAACCAATAGGGAGTTAGGCGTGGAAATAGAAAATATACATATATCAAATAAGAATTAAGAACAAATATAATCAAAAAAACAGCACCTCAACCCAATTATAATTTTCAATAAAATACTTGACAGTTGACCATAATAAATATAAAATATAATAGTAAGTAAAAATATATTCTAAATATAAAAAAATTAGCTATATATATTTATTGAACATTGAAAATTAAATAGAAAGAGGTGGATGATTATGGATTTAATAATCAATATCGCCGTTTTTCTAATCGCAGCAGTAATTTTTACATTTGTAGGTATGTTTTTAAGAAAAAAAACAGCCGAGGCAAAGTTAAAAGGTGCAGAAAATGAAGCACAAAGAATTATAGAAATGGCAAACAAGGAAGCAGAAAATAAGAAAAAAGAAGAAATTTTTAAGGCAAAAGAAGAAATAATGAATGCCAGAAAAGATTTAGATGCAGAGATTAGAGAAAGAAGAGGCGAAGTACAAGTACAAGAAAAAAGAATTATGCAAAAAGAAGAAAACCTAGAAAAGAAGACAGATTCTCTAGAAAAAAAGGAAAGGGATTTAATTAGAAAAGGTGAGGAACTAGAAGAAAAGAAAAATGAAATTGTAGAAACTCTTAATAAACAAGTAGAAGAATTGCAAAGAATTTCTGGTTTATCTCAGGAAGAGGCTAAACAACAATTACTTTCTGAATTGGAAAAGCAGTTGATTGCAGAAAAAGCTGCAATACTAAGAGAGGCACAAACAAAAGCTAAAGAAGAGGCAACAAAAAATGCCAAAGAAATTTTAGGATATGCAATACAAAAATGTGCAGCAGACCATACTTCTGAAACAACAGTATCTATAGTAGCTCTTCCAAATGAAGAAATGAAAGGTCGTATAATAGGTAGAGAAGGAAGAAATATAAAAACATTAGAAACCTTAACTGGAATTGACTTAATAATAGATGATACACCAGAAGCTGTAGTAATTTCAGGTTTTGATCCATTAAGAAGAGAAGTAGCAAAATTAGCACTTGAAAAACTTATTGATGATGGCAGAATACATCCTGCGAAAATAGAAGAAATGGTAGAAAAAGCTAAGGAAGAACTAGAAGCTATCATTAAAGAAGAAGGAGAAAGAGCAATTATTGAAACAGGTGTAATAGGATTGCATCCAGACTTGATAAAATTAATAGGAAAATTAAAATACAGAACAAGTTATGGGCAAAATGTACTTAACCATTCAATAGAAGTTTCTAACCTAGCTAGAATAATGGCAGAAGAATTGGGATTAGATGCAAAATTAGCAAGAAGAGCAGGATTGCTACATGATATAGGAAAAGCTTTAGACCATGATATGGAAGGAACACATGTTGAAATAGGTGTTGATATATTGAAGAAATATAAAGAAAATGAAAAAGTAATAAATGCAGTACAAGCACACCATGGAGATGTTGAACCACAAACTATAGAAGCAATTTTGGTGCAAGCAGCAGATGCAATTTCTGCTTCTAGACCTGGTGCAAGAAGAGAAACATTAGAAACATATATTAAAAGACTAGAAGAATTAGAAAGAGTTGCTGATTCGTTTGAAGGTGTAGAAAAATCTTTTGCTATACAAGCTGGTAGAGAAATAAGAATAATTGTAAAACCAGAAAAAATATCTGATGATAAAATGGTATTAATGGCAAGAGACATAGCTAAAAAGGTTGAGGATGAAATGGAATATCCAGGACAAATAAAAGTAAATCTTGTAAGAGAAACCAGAGTAGTTGAATACGCTAAATAATGTATATAAGGCTCTAGCAAAAAATGCTAGAGCCTTTATATAATATTTATTGACACATGGTAACAAAACATATAAAATATTTACTTGTAGAAGGATACCCAGATATAAAATTATTAGGAAGGTGGTATAGACAAATGAAAATATTAGCAGTAGGAGATTTAGTAGGAGAATGTGGGCTTAATATATTAAAGCAAACTTTACCTAAAATTAGAAAGGAAAAAAACATAGACTTTGTTATAGTTAATGCAGAGAATGTTGCCTCAGGGATGGGAATAACAGCTAAAGATTTTAATGAATTATTAAAACTAAAAGTTGATGTAATTACAATGGGAAATCATACCTGGGCGAAAAAGGATATATTTACTTTTATAGATAATCCTAAATTATTAAGACCAGCCAATTATTCAAAAGGCGTGGTTGGTAAAGGAATTGGTATATATGAATGCAAAAACAAGAAAATTGCAGTAATGAATTTAATAGGAAGAACAGATATGCACGTTCTTTCTGAGAATCCATTTACTGTAGCACAAGAATTATTAGATGAAGTAAAAGCAGATATTAAAATTATAGATTTTCATGCAGAAGCAACAGCTGAAAAAATAGCTATGAAATACTTTATTGATGGAAAAGCAACAGTATTATTTGGAACACATACACATGTTCAAACAGCAGATGAGAATATTACAAATAAAGGGATGGGATATATAACAGATTTAGGAATGACTGGCCCAAAAGAATCTGTAATAGGAATGGAAAAAGAAGCATCTATAAAAAGATTTTTAACATCTCTTCCAGAAAAGTATAAGGTAGCTGAAGGCGAAAGCATATTTAACGCATGTATTTTTGAAATTAATGAAGATAATTGTCGAACTGTAAAAATTGAAGGAATAAATATGAAATAAATGGCGAAAAACCGAGGAAAAACACGATGAGATTTTCCAAAAACTTCCAAAAAAGAGTAGACATTTTCCAAAAAATGTAATATAAATATAGACATAGTTGAAATAAAAAATAAAAAAAACAGGAGGCAAAAATGGAAATTTTAAAAATCTCATCAAAATCAAATCCAAATTCAGTTGCAGGAGCAATAGCTGGTTTGGTAAAAGAATCTAACAAAGCAGAAATGCAAGCAATAGGAGCAGGAGCGTTGAACCAAGCAGTTAAAGCCGTGGCGATAGCAAGAGGATTTGTTGCACCGGCGGGAGTGGATTTAATATGTATCCCAGCATTTGCAGAAGTCGAAGTAGAGGGAGAAGACAGAACAGGCATTAAACTTATTGTAGAATCTAGAAAATAATACCTAATTGAATATGGGGGCACACTAACACAAAAATAGTGTGCCTTTTTGATGCAAAGAAAAATAATTGCTTGACAATAAAACTTATAATATTATAATATGATTGAGGAAAGGGACAAAATTAAAAATGAAAGAAAATAAATTTAGAATTTTATTTATATTGATAGTATTAGTAATAATAGGATTTGCAATTTTTAAAATTTATGGAAGGAATACACAAAAAATATCAGAAAATGAATTGCGTTATGAAAAAGTTACAATGATTACTTCATTGAGATTGGGAATAGCCGAATATGATAGCATAAATCCTTTAATTTCTAAGAATAAAGAGATAATAAATATGTCGCCTATTATTTATGAACCATTATTTACATTAGATAAGCAATATCAAATACAAGACTGTTTAGCAAAAGAATATTCAAAACTAAATAATTATTGTTATATAATAAAAATAAGAGATAATGTTAAATGGCAAGATAATACAAATTTTACATTAGAAGATGTAATATTTACAATTGACAAGATAAAACAACTGCCAAATTCAATATATTATAATAATGTAAGCAATATAAAAAATGTTGAAAAAATTGATTATAATACATTAAGGCTTAATTTAAGCGCAGAAGACCCATGGTTTCAATTTAAACTAACTTTTCCAATACTAAGCAATACACAATATAAAACCCAAGATTTTCTAAAAACTATTCCAATTGGGACAGGAATGTATAAAATAACTAAAGATAATGAAAATAATATAGAAGCAGAGAAAAACAACAGTTGGTGGAATATAGAAATAAAAAATGCTAAGATAGAAAAACTCAAAATATACAAGTATTCGTCAGTAGGAGATTTATACAATAACTTTAGGCTTGGTAATATAGATTTAATTAATACAAGTAATACCAGTATTCAAGAATATGTTGGAACTATAGGAATTAACCCAAAAGAATATCTGGGAAGAGAATATATATACTTAGCATTAAATTGCAACAATAAAATTTTGACTAACAAAGAAGTTAGACAGGCAATAAGTTACTTTATAGATAAGGATACTTTGGTGTCTAGGGTATTAAATAACAAATATAATGTATCTGATTTTATATTGGATTATGGGAGTTATTTATATAAAGAAGAAAAAAGAAATAGTTACAATGCAAAAAAAGCAAAAGAAATACTAGAAGCAACAGGGTGGAAATTAAATTATGGCAAATGGCAAAAAGATGGTAAGTATATAGAATTGAATCTTGCAGTAAATTCAGAAGATGAAACAAGGGTAAAAATTGCTGAAAGCATAAAAGAACAGTTAGAAGATGCAGGAATAAAAATATATATAAATAAAGTATCATTAAGCACATATAATTCGTATTTAAAAAATAAGGATTATGATATTATTTTAACTGGAATGTACAATTCATATAGTCCGGATTTAAATACATTGTATGCTGAAAACAATTTGGCTAATTATAAAAATGAAGAAATATTTGAAACATTAACAAATATAAATAATACTACAGATAGAACTATACTAAAAGAAAAGTATAATAGGTTAATAGAAATATCACAAGAAGATGTTCCATATATAGGTTTGTGCAGAAATAAAAATATAATGGTTTGTAGTCCAAACTTAATAGGTGAAATATCGCCAAACAACTATACATGTTACTACAATATTGATACATGGTATAGACAATAAAATAAAAAATGAAAAAAAGTGTTGACAAAATAAAAATTTAATATATAATAAGTACAAACAAATGTTTAAAAGAAATGGGAGGAAAAATATGAGTAACGAAAATTCAGAAAAAAGAAAAGCATTAGAAATGGCATTAAGTCAAATAGAAAAACAATTTGGTAAAGGATCTGTAATGAAATTAGGAGACTTTACGGCAATGAATATAGAAGCAATACCAACAGGAGCATTAAGTTTAGATATAGCACTAGGAATAGGAGGAATTCCAAGAGGAAGAATAATAGAAGTATTTGGACCAGAATCTTCTGGAAAAACCACATTAGCATTACATATGATAGCAGAAGCACAAAAAATGGGAGGAGAAGCAGCATTTATAGATGCAGAACATGCATTAGACCCAGTATATGCAAAAAAGTTAGGAGTAGATATAGATAATTTAATAGTATCACAACCAGACACAGGAGAACAGGCATTAGAGATAGCAGAAGCATTAGTTAGAAGTGGTGCACTTGATATAATTGTAGTTGACTCAGTGGCAGCATTAGTTCCAAAAGCGGAAATAGATGGAGATATGGGAGATTCACATATAGGTTTACAAGCGAGATTAATGTCACAAGCATTAAGAAAGCTAGCAGGTGCAATAAATAAATCAAAATCTGTTATAGTATTTATAAATCAATTAAGAGAAAAAGTAGGAGTAATGTTTGGAAACCCTGAAACAACCCCAGGAGGAAGAGCATTAAAATTCTATTCATCGGTAAGATTAGATATAAGGAAAATAGAACAGATAAAGCAAGATGGAGAAGTAGTTGGAAATAGAGCAAAAGTAAAAATTGTAAAGAACAAAGTAGCACCACCATTTAGAGAAGCAGAGTTTGATATAGTATATGGAAAAGGAATATCAAAGGAAGGAAATATATTAGACTTAGGAGTTAATTTAGACATAGTAGAAAAAAGTGGATCATGGTTTAGTTATAATGGACAAAGGATAGCGCAAGGTAGGGAAAATGTAAAAAGATATTTAGAAGAAAATCCACAAATTGCCAAAGAAATAGAAGAAAAAATAAGAGATAAATACAATGAAGCATTTGAAAAAAGTTTAGGCGAAGAAACAGTAGACGAAGAACAAGAAACCGAACCAGAAGAATAACTCTGGCAAATATGCCGTTGGAAGGAGCATATCCATGGAGGATTTAATTATAGAATATGACAAAAATAAGACCAAAATACTAAAATATATTATGTACAAAAAAAGAACAGAAAAAGAAATAATTCAAAAATTTTCAAATGCTATAGAAAAAGATATGCTAGAAGACATAATTGAAGAATTAAAAGAAAATGGATATATAAATGATAAATTATATATCCAGAAAGCTGTAATAGAATATATGAGCTTGCAAAACTTATCAATAAAAGAAATTGAATATAAATTATATTCAAAAGGCATAAGCAGTGATATAATAGAAACATATTTTAGTAGTATTATCGAGCAACTAGAGGAATATGAACTTCAATCAGCTAAGAATATAATATTAAAAAAACAGCAAACAATGTCAGAAGACGAAATAAGAATTTTTTTAAGAAAAAAAGGATATAATCAAGATACAATAAAACAGGCTTTTTCAGATGATTAGGAGTTACAGAATAGGGGAAATAATAAATGCAAAATGTATTAATTTTAGAAACAAATAAATATGCAATAAAATTACAAAACTTTGAAGGTCCACTTGACTTGTTATGTCACTTAATTGATAAAAATAAAATGAATATATGTGACATAAAAATAAGTGAAATTACAGACCAATATATAGAATATCTAAACAAAATGGAACAGATGAATTTGGAAATAACAAGTGAATTTTTAATAATGGCATCAACACTACTATATTTAAAGTCTAAAAGCCTTCTTCCATCAATAGAAGAAGACGAAAAGGAAATATCAGAAGAAGAGCTAATAAGAAGAATTATAGAGTATAAAAAATATAAAGAAATAAGCAAAAAGCTAAACGAATATTACAAAGAGAATTCTAAAAGATTTTTTAAATTACCAGATAAAATAGAGTTACCTAAACAAAAAATAGAATTAGAATACTCAAAAGATATTATAGTTCAGCTGTATAAAGATGCAATAGATAGGAATTCAAAGAGATTAAATCAAAATGCTAAAAATATAGAAAAAATTGCAATAGTAGAAAACTATACAGTGGCAGATAAAGTAAAAGTAATGTTTAAAGAATTAATACGAAAAAAAAGATTTATATTTAACACGTTATTTTCGTTAAATAAATGTAATAAAAAAGAGGTTGTTACAGCATTTACAGGTTTGCTGGAATTATCTAGAAGAAACAAAATTATGACAAAGCAAGAAAAAACATTTGGAGATATATTGGTAGAAAAATACCAAAAAAATGGTTAAAATATAAAAAAAGGTTAAAACTAATAATATAGTGAAGGAGATTTACATATGCCGTTAGTTTTAACCTTTTTAATATTAATTGCTGTATTTATAATAATAGTATTATCTACAATTAAATTTGAAATTGTAGATTTTGAGCTATCTAACATCATTCCAATAACTCCTAAAAATTATAAAATAAAATTATCATTTTATTTATTTGGAAAAATAAAAATATTTTCTTTTAAATTAAATAGTGAGAGAGCAAGAAAGATGTATTCAAAAATGAACATAGAAAAATTTGATATAGAAAAAGGAAGAAAACTTTTAACAATTAAAAATATCAATATATTAAAAAAACTAAATACAAGGCTAGATTATTTAGATTTAGAGTTAGACTTAGGATTGGAAGATGCTATTTTTACAACTGAATTGATAACTCTTATCTCTACAGTAATATCAAATATACTACCTCACATTATAAGCAAGTATATATCAAATAAATATAGGTATAAAATAATGCCCATATATATTAACAAAAATGCATATTACATCAAACTCAACTGTATATTTCAACTAAAAATAGTACATATTATAAACATAATATATATCTATTTAAAGAAAGGAAAAAGTGATAAAAATGAATGAACATCCAATAGAAGGTTTGATGACTTCAGCGATGGATAGCATACGTAATATGATTGATGTAAATACAATAATAGGTGAACCAATAGAGACAACGCTTGTCCACTAAGTATAACGATAAAAGTGAGTAATACCAATGGCTGGGA